>Ga0102594_1000697_pt1 | contig 27766 bp, 22 predicted proteins | sample AraplaCol_mLB_r2_2_FD_76863 | JGI IMG/M metagenome (GOLD analysis project Ga0102594, IMG submission 76863) | Arabidopsis root microbial communities from North Carolina, USA - plate scrape MF_Col_mLB_r2 (SPADES assembly) (version 2) | ecosystem: Host-associated > Plants > Roots > Endosphere...
GGCTCAGGCCCTGGCTGGAGAACGCGCAGAAGAAGAAGCTCGGACAGCACATCAAGTACGACCGCCACGTCTTCGCCAACCACGGCATCGAGGTGCAGGGCTATGCGCACGACACCATGCTGCAGAGCTACGTGCTCGAGGTGCACAAGCCGCACGGCCTCTCGAGCCTGGCCGAGCGTCACCTGGGCCGCAGCGGCATTTCCTATGAAGACCTGTGCGGCAAGGGCGCGCACCAGATCCCGTTCAGCCAGGTCGACATCGCCAAGGCCGCCGAGTACTCGTGCGAGGACAGCGACCAGACGCTCGACGTGCACAACACGCTGTGGCCGCAGCTGGAGAAGAACGAGCAGTTGCGCTTCATCTACCAGCTCGAGATGGATTCGAGCGAGGCGCTCTACCGCGTCGAGCGCAACGGCGTGCTGATCGACGCGCCCACGCTGGCCGCGCAGAGCCACGAACTGGGCACGCGCATCATGGCGCTCGAGCAGGAGGCCTACGAGATCGCGGGCCAGCGTTTCAACCTGGGTTCGCCCAAGCAGATCGGCGAAATCTTCTTCACCAAGCTGGGCCTGCCGGTGGTCAAGAAGACGCCGAGCGGCGCGCCCAGCACCGACGAGGAAGTGCTCGAGAAGCTCGCCGAAGACTATCCGCTGCCCGCCAAGATCCTGGAGCACCGCAGTCTGTCGAAGCTCAAGGGCACCTACACCGACAAGCTTGGCCAGCTCGCCAATCCGCGCACCGGCCGCGTGCACACGCACTATGCGCAGGCCGTGGCCGTCACCGGCCGCCTGAGCAGCAACGACCCGAACCTGCAGAACATCCCGATCCGCACGCCCGAAGGCCGGCGCGTGCGCGAGGCCTTCGTGGCGCCGGCCGGCAGCGTGATCGCCAGCGCCGACTACTCGCAGATCGAGTTGCGCATCATGGCCCACATCAGCGGCGACGAGTCGCTGCTGCGCGCCTTCACTGAAGGCATCGACGTGCATCGGGCCACCGCTGCCGAGGTGTTCGGCTCGACGCCCGACCAGGTCTCCAGCGAGCAGCGCCGCTATGCCAAGGTCATCAACTTCGGTTTGATCTACGGCATGAGCAGCTTCGGCCTGGCGAAGAACCTGGGCATCGAGACCAAGGCCGCGGCTTCGTACATCGAGCGCTACTTCGCGCGCTATCCGGGCGTGAAGGCCTACATGGACGAGACCAAGGCGCTCGCCAAGGAGCAGGGCTACGTGGAGACCGTGTTCGGCCGGCGCCTGTACCTGCCCGAGATCAACTCGCCCAACGGCCCGCGCCGTGGCGGCGCCGAGCGCGCGGCCATCAACGCGCCGATGCAGGGCACCGCGGCCGATCTGATCAAGCTCAGCATGGTCAAGGTGCAGGACGTGCTCGACGCGGAGAAGCGCGGCACCCGGATGATCATGCAGGTGCACGACGAACTGGTGTTCGAAGTGCCCGAGGCGGAAGTCGAATGGGTGCGCACCGAAATCCCTCGCCTCATGGCCGGCGTGGCCGCGCTGAAGGTGCCGCTGCTGGCCGAGATCGGCATCGGCCCGAACTGGGACAAGGCCCACTGAAATCCGCCGGCGGCCGTCCGGCACGCCGATTGCATCGCGCACGAGACAAAGAAGGAACCAAAAATCACATGAAGAAACCGCACCGCCAATTCCTGCTTGCCGCCGTCTGCGCGGCTTTCCTGGGCACCGCCTCTGCAGCACCCGATGCACGGGTCAGCGCGCTCGCCGCGAAGGAGAAGCCCGCGCTGCTCGAGACGCTGAAGGAGCTGGTCTCCATCGAATCCGGCAGCCGCGACCTCGAAGGGCTCGAGAAGATTTCCGAACTCATCGCCGGCAAGTTCAAGGCGCTGGGCGGCGAGGTCGAGCTGATCGACCCCAGCGCCGAGGCCTACCGCATGGAAGACACGCCCGAGAAGATGGGGCGCGTGGTGCGCGCCACCTTCAAGGGCACGGGCAAGAAGAAGATCCTGCTGATCGCGCACATGGACACGGTCTACACCGTGGGCATGCTCAACAAGCAGCCGTTCCGCGTCGAGGGCGACAAGGCCTACGGCCTGGGCATCGCCGACGACAAGCAGGGCATCGCGGTCATCACGCACATCGTGTCGATGCTGCAGCAGATGAAGTTCAAGGAATACGGCACGCTCACCGTGCTCATCAACGGCGACGAGGAAATCAGCTCGCCCGGCGCGCGTGCGCTCATCACGCGCATGGGCGCCGAGCACGATGCCGTCATGTCCTTCGAGGGCGCCTACGTGAAGGAAGACAAGCTCTCGCTGGCCACGGCCGGCATTGCCTCGGTCACGCTGCACGTGACGGGCAAGGCCTCGCATGCGGGCTCGGCACCCGAACTCGGCGTGAACGCGCTGTACGAGCTGTCGCACCAGATCCTGCAGATGCGCGACCTGTCCGACCCGGCCACCGGCCTCAAGATGAACTGGACCATCTCGAAGTCGGGCAGCAACCGCAACGTGATCCCGGCCAGCGCCACGGCCGGTGCCGACGTGCGTGTGCTCAAGGGGAGCGACTACGACCGCATCGAGCAGCAGGTGAACGAGCGCGTGAAGAAGCAGCTCATTCCCGAGGCCAAGGTCGAGCTGAAGTTCGAGCGCCGCCGCCCGCCGCTGGAAGCCACCGACGCCTCGCGCGCCATGGCCCGCCATGCGCAGCAGATCTACAAGGACGAGCTCGGCCTGCCGCTGGGCGCGGACGACAAGGCGGCCGGCGGCGGCACCGACGCGGCCTTCGCGGCGCTGAAGACCAAGGCGCCCGTCGTCGAGCGCTTCGGCCTGCAGGGCTTCGGCGCGCATTCGGCCGATGCCGAGTACGTGCTGGTCGATTCGATCGAGCCGCGGCTGTACCTGGGCACGCGCATGGTGATGGACATCGCACGCGCGAAATGAGCTCGCCCCCAGGCTTCGCGCACTTCGTGTCGCTACTCCTTCCCCCTACCGGGGGCAACACCAGCGGCCCGGCAAAGCCGGTTCCTCGGTGTTTCTGGCTCGCCCCCAGGCTCCGCGCACTTCGTGTCGCTTCGCCAACCCCCTACCGGGGGCAACACCTGTGGCCCGGCGAAGCCGGTTCCACGGCGTTTCGCGAAGAAGCCCTGAGCCATTGCTGAACCATGCGCCTGCGTCATATCGAGGTCTTCAACGCGATCATGCTCACGGGCAGCGTGAGCGCGGCGGCGCGGCTCATCAACATCACGCAGCCGGCGGTGAGCCGCACGCTGCAGCATGCCGAACTGCAGCTGGGGTTTCCGCTGTTCCAGCGCGCGAAGGGGCGGCTCACGCCGACCACCGAGGCGCTGACGCTGTACCCGCACATCGAGCGGCTGTTCGCGCAGCTCGACGAGGTGCAGCGGCTCGCGTCCAACCTGCGCACCGCGGGCGACACCGGCGAGCTGCGCATCCTGAGCGTGCTGGCGCTGAGCTACGACATCCTGCCGCGCGCGCTCAAGGCCTTCCGCGAGAAGCATCCTGGCTACAAGATCACCGTGGAGTCGCTGCACTCGCCGCAGATCATGTCGGCGCTGCTCCTTCAGGAGGCCGACGTGGGCTTCGCGTTCAGCCCGGCGGTGCACCCCTCGCTCACGCAGGAGACGCTCGCGGACAGCCGCATGGTGTGCATCGCGCCCAGGGGCATGCTGCCGCGCGCGCTGGTGCGCAGCGGTTCGGTGGCGCTGCACGACCTGGTGAGCCGCCCGGTGATCGGCCTCGACAGCCGCGATCCGGTCGGCACCAGCCTGAGCCAGGCCTGCCGCCAGGCCGGCGTGGGTTTCCAGCAGGCGGTGGTGACGGTGCAGACGTACCACGCGGCGCTGGCCATGGCGCATCACGGCATCGGCGTGGCGCTGGTCGACGGTTGCACGGCGCGATCCGCCGATCGCGAGAAGGTCGACGTGCTCACGCTGGAGCCGCAGATCCCGGTGCCGATCCGCGCGCTTCGCTCGGCCGCGCGGCCCGACTCGGTAGCGGTGCGCGGCATCACGCGATGCATGCAACAGGCGATCGAAGGCACGCTGTAGCCATTCGCCTGGACCACGTCCGGGCCGCATGAACGGCCATCGGAACTGGTCCATGATCCGGGGCAGAGGCGCCCCATGACCATCGACAAAGCCATGCCCGTTCCGCCGCTGGACCCTTCGGCGGCCGAACCCTACTACCGCCAGATCTACGACCGCTTGCGCAACGCCATGGCCAGCGGCCTGCTGAAGCCGGGCGACCGCATACCTGCCGCGCGTGCGCTGGCGAAGGAGCTGGGCCTGGCGCGCGGCACGGTGGAGGTCGCCTATTCGCTCCTGGCCGCCGAGGGCTACACCGAGGCGCGTGGTCAGGCCGGGACCATCGTGACGCCGGGGCTGAGGCTGCGCATGCCGGTCGTGCGGCCCGCGCCCATGCCCGATGCCGGCGCGTCCGCCGTCAGCTTCCGGCCCGATTCGATCCTCCCGTTCCAGATGGGCCTGCCCGCGCTCGACGCCTTTCCCCGAAAGATCTGGGCGCGGCTCGGCGCGCGATGCATCCGCGCGATGCAGCCGGCCGGCATGACGCATCCGCCGGTCTACGGCTCGCCGATGCTGCGCGCCGAGATCGCGGCCTACCTGCAGGTGTCGCGCGGCATCAGCTGCACACCCTCGCAGGTGTTCGTGACCTCGGGCTACCGGCACTCGATGGAACTGATCGGCCTCACGCTGCTGAAGGCGGGCGACCGCGTCTGGCTCGAGAACCCTGGCTATCCACCCACGCGCGAACTGCTGCGGCGCATGCAGATCGACGCGGTCGCGGTTCCCGTGGACGGCGAGGGCATGGTCGTCGCCGAAGGCCTCCGGCTGGCGCCGAAGGCACGCGCGGCGGTGGTCACGCCGGCGCACCAGAGCCCGCTGTGCGTGTCGCTCTCGCTGCCCCGGCGCGCGGCGCTGCTGGACTGGGCCACGCGCAACAAGGCGTGGATCGTCGAGGACGACTACGACGGCGAGTACCGCTATGCGAGCCGTCCGCTGCCCGCGCTGAAGAGCCTCGACCGCGACGGGCGCGTGCTCTACGCGGGCACCTTCAGCAAGGTGCTGTTCCCGAGCATCCGGCTGGCCTACCTCGTGGTGCCGCCTGCACAGGTCGAACGCTTCGAGGACGTCATCCATGCCTTTGCGGGCGGCAGCCCCGAACTCACGCAGTCGATCGTCACGGCGTTCATCGCCGAAGGCCACTTCGCGCGCCACATCCAGCGGATGCGCAGGCTCTACGCCGAGCGGCGCGATGCGACCAAGGCGGGGCTCGAGAGCGCGCTCGGCAGGCATGTGCGCATCGATCCGCAGCCCGGCGGCATGCACCTGGTGCTGCGGCTGCAGGGGCGCCAGTCCGATCGCCGGCTGGTCGCGCGCATGCGGGAAGAGGGCTTGTACGCGGAGGCGCTGGCCGACTGGGGCATGGACGGCGGCAGCGGCAAGGAACGCAAGGGCGGCCCGGCCATTCTTCTCAACTTCACCAACGTCGAGACGCAGGCCATGGCCGAGAAGCTCGGCCGGCGCATCGCCCGGCTGCTCTAGAAGCGTGGCGAAGCCGCGGCATGGACCAGTAGCAAAGCACATTCTTGGCCCTTCCTGGCTGGTCCAAGACGCGAGACGATGAGGTCCTTTGCAACCACTGCCTTCAAGGACATCACATGAGCTCTCGCATCGACTACGCCAAGGTTTCGCCGGACGGCTACAAGGCTTTCGGAGGTGTGTACATGACCCTCCAGAAAAGCGGCCTGCCCAAGGAGCTGGTCGATATCGTCTACCTGCGCATCTCGCAGATCAACGGCTGCGCCTACTGCATCGACATGCATTCGCGCGACCTGCTCAAGGGCGGGCTCGCGGTCGACAAGCTGGTGCTGGTGCCGGTGTGGCACGAAGCCGGCGAGGTCTTCAGCCGCCGCGAACGCGCCGCGCTCGCCTGGGCCGAGACCGTCACGCGCGTCTCGGAAACCGGCGTGCCCGACGCCGACTACGAAGCCGCCATCGCCGAGTTCGGCGACAAGGAACTCGCCGATCTCACCTACGCCATCGGCCTGATGAACGCCTTCAACCGCCTCGGCATCTCGTTCCGCGCCACCCCGGCCGCGGCCGCCGCCGCAGTGGCGCAGGGCTGAGCGGCGTCCACCGCACATGGCATGGACACTGCTCGGCGTGGCAGGCATCCTCGAGATTGCCTTCGCCTTCGCCATGAAATCGTCCGAGGGTTTCACGCGCTGGGTTCCGGCGCTGTTCACCGTTGCCAGCGGCGTGTCGAGCGTGGTGCTGCTGTCGCTTGCGATGCGCACGGTGCCGATGGGCACGGGCTACGCGGTGTGGACCGGCATCGGCGCCGCGGGCACGGCCATCGTGGGCATGGTGGTGCTGGGCGACTCCGCGGCACCGCTGCGGCTGCTGTGCATCGCGCTGATACTGTGCGGCGTGATCGGCCTGAAGCTGGTCTCGGGCGAATGAGCCGGTGACGGTGACGGCTACGGTGCCAGCCTCAAGCCTGCAGTGCCCGCCCGATCTCCAGCGCCGAACCGAAGGCCAGCGTGAAGCCGAGCGCGCCATGGCCCGTGTTGAACAGCATGTTCCGCGGCGCGCTCTCCAGCCGGCCGACGATCGGCACGCCCTTCGGCGTGGCGGGCCGCATGCCGGTCCATGGATGCAGTTCCTCCAGCCGGCTTGCATGCGGGAACACCGCGCGCGTGGCGGCCGCCAGCGTCTCGATGCGCGTGGCCGGAATGCTCGCGTCGTGTCCCACCAGTTCGGCCATGCCCGCCACGCGCAGGCGCGAGCCGATGCGCGCGAACACCACCTTGCGCGCGCTGTCCGTCACGTTCACTCGCGGCGCTGCGCCGTGCGCAGGTTCGACCTCGACCGTGATGCTGTAGCCCTTGAGCGGGTAGACCGGCAGGTAAGTACCCAGTGCGCGGCCGAGCTTGTGCGAGGCCGTGCCGAGCGCCATCACGAAGGCGTCGGCCTCCACCTCGCCTTCGCCGGTTCGCACGGCCGCGACGCGGTTGTCGCTGCGCGCGAAGCCCTGGACCTCGGCGCCGAGCATGAAGCGCACGCCGCGGGCGCTCAGCGCGCGCATGAGTTCCGCGCACACCTTGAGGCAATCGGCCGCGCATTCGCTCGGCGTGTACACGGCGCCGGCCATCTGGCCGCGGTAGCTAGAGAGCGCCGGCTCGATGGCGATGCATTCGTCGGGCGTCACCAGGCGCTGCTCGCTGCCCATGGTGCGCTGCAGCTCGAGCTGGGCGCGTGCGCCCTCGAGCGACGCCGAACTGGCATAGAGCACCAGCTTGCCGGTGGCGGAGAAGTCGCAGTCAGGCGCGATGTCGGCGCGCATCGCCTCGAAGCCGGTGCGGCTCGAGGCGGCCAGTGCGAGCAGTCTTGCGGTGGTGTCGCGCGATGTCCGCGCATTGCATGCCGCGAGAAATTCCATGCCCCAGCGCCACTGCAGCGGATCGAGTTGCGGCCGCAGCTTCAGCGGCGACGTGGGAGACAGCAGCAGCTTCGGCAGCTGCTTCCAGATCGATGGGTCGGCCAGCGGCTGCACGTACGAATAGCTCAACTGCGCGCCATTGCCCCCGCTGGCGCCCGCGCCGGGAGCGGCGCGGTCGATCACCGTGACCTGGTGGCCCTGGCGTTCGAGCTGCCAGGCGGTCGCCAGGCCCACGATGCCGGCGCCGAGCACACACACATGCATGGACAACTTTCGGGAGATTGGGAACTGAAGCGACGACTGTAGGTGCGCATGGCGCCGTCCGGAAATGCCAAAACGAATCCCGCCCATAACCTTTGGGCATGGGTCCGGTTTCAATTGGAATTGTTGCTGTGCGCCGCTCGTTCCTACACTGGCGGCCTGTTCAATCCAACCGAATGAGGGCTCGAATGAAACACTCCGTCTTGATGGCTTCCCTGGCAGCCGCGGTGCTCGTCACCGCGCCCGCCGCGCAGGCTGCCGATACGCTGGCGAAGATCGCCGAGTCCGGCAAGATCACGCTGTCGTACCGCGAGTCGTCCGTGCCCTTCAGCTACCTTGACGGCCCCAACAAGCCGATCGGGTTCTCGGTGGAGCTTTCCAACGCCGTGGTCGCCGCGGTGAAGAAAAAGCTGAACAAGCCCAACCTGCAGGTGTCGTTGATGCCGGTCACGTCGCAGAACCGCGTGCCGCTGGTCAGCAACGGCACGGTCGACCTGGAATGCGGCTCGACCACCAACAACACCGCGCGCGGCAAGGACGTGGCCTTCGCGATCAACCACTTCTACACCGGCACGCGGCTGCTGGTGAAGAAGTCGTCGAAGATCAAGGACTACGCGGACCTCGCGAAGAAGACCGTGGCCAGCACCACCGGAACCACCAACGTGCTGGTCATGCGCAAGTACAACACCGAGAAGAATCTCGGCATGGACATCGTGCTCGGCAAGGACCACGCCGACTCGTTCCTGCTGGTGGAAAGCGATCGCGCCGTTGCCTTTGCGATGGACGACATCCTGCTGTTCGGGCTGATCGCCAACTCGAAGAATCCGGCCGACTACGAAGTGGTCGGCGAGTCGCTGCAGGTCGAACCCTACGCATGCATGCTGCCCAAGGACGACCCGGCCTTCAAGAAGCTGGTGGACGACACCTTCTCGGACATGATGAAGAGCGGCGAATTCGAGAAGCTCTACAAGAAGTGGTTCATGCAGCCGATCCCGCCGAAGAACACGCCGCTGAACCTGCCGATGAGCGAGCAGCTCAAGGAGAATCTGAAGGCGCTGAGCGACAAACCGGCGACCTGAGCTCGCCCCCAGGCTGCGCGCACTTCGTGTCGCTTCGCCTACCCCCTACCGGGGGCAACACCGGAGGCCCGGCAAAGCCGGTTCCTCGGTGTTCTGGGCTCGCCCCCAGGCTGCGCGCACTTCGTGTCGCTTCGCCTACCCCCTACCGTGGGCAACACCAGAGGCCCGGCAAAGCCGGTTCCTCGGTGTTCTTGGCTCGCCCCCAGGCTGCGCGCACTTCGTGTCGCTTCGCCTACCCCCTACCGGGGGCAACACCAGAGGCCCGGCAAAGCCGGTTCCTCGGTGTTTCTGGAATCGGCGCCGGGGTGCTCGGCGCTTGGTGTCGTTTGTTTTTTTGAAGAGAAAGATGATGGTTTGATGGGCTCGACGAACGTTGTTGGTATTTTGGGGGGCATGGGCCCCGCGGCGGGTGCGGATTTCGTCCGGCTCTTCGTGCGGGCCTGCGCGCAGGAATTGCGCGGACGCGGCGAGCCGGTGCATGACCAGGCCTTTCCCGAGCACTGGCTCGCGCAGGTGCCGGTGCCGGACCGCACCAGGGCGCTGGGGTCGACCGAGCAGGGCGCGCACCAGCCGCTCGAACCGATGCTGCAGGCGCTGGGCCGGCTGGCGGCCGTCGGCAGCCGCGCAGTGGCCATCGCGTGCAACACGGCGCATGCCTGGCACGGGCGCCTGCAGGAGCGCTTTCCCCAAGTCGAGCTGCTTCACATGGCGCGCGAGACCGCGCAGCACTTGTCAGCGCAGGGCGCGCGCGGCGTGGCGCTGATGGCCACCGAGGGCACGTACCGGGTGCGCCTCTACGAGGAAGCGCTGGCCGAGGCCGGCCTGGCTTGCCACATCCCGTCCGACACGGAGCGCCTCGCCATCACGCGCGGCATCTTCGAGGGCGTGAAGGCCGACAACATGGGGCTGGCCGAGCAGTGCTTTTCCGAGGTGGCACTGCGGCTCGCCGAGCGCCATGGCCCCGTCACGATCATCATGGGCTGCACCGAAGTGCCGCTGGGCCTGCAAGGCTCGGCTGCCGTGGCCGGACTGGACCTCGTCGATCCGGCGCAGGTGCTGGCAACGGCGCTGGCCCGCCGCGCCTACAGGGCATCGTGAATGCGGGGGGCGGCACCTGTGGCCGACCCCACCGGATTTCGGGACATAGGGGTCGTGTGCTGATTTGGCCTACATTGCGGCGTGCGTTTTTTCGCCACGCCCCCTGTTCGACGAATCAACTGGAGCCCTCTTCATGTCACTTGACGACCGCCGTTCCGACTTCAATTCGCTGCGCCCCGGCGACAGCACCGAGCAGGGCGCCACGCGCCGCACTGCGCTGAAGGCCGCCATCGGCGTGGGCTATGCCGCAGCCGTGATGCCGGTGGTCGCGCAGACCGCCATCGCCACCTCGGCCGAGGGCCTGAAGGCCGGGCCGATCAAGTACACCGTCAATGGCTTCGAGGTCCCGGCCTATGCGGCCGCGCCCGCGGGCAAGACCGGCCTGCCGGTGATCCTGGTGATCCAGGAGATCTTCGGCGTGCATGAATACATTGCCGACACCTGCCGCCGCTTCGCGAAGCTCGGCTACCTGGCCATCGCGCCGGAGCTCTATGCGCGCCAGGGCGACCCGCGCGGCTACACCGACATTCCGAAACTGCAGGCCGACATCGTCAGCAAGGTGCCCGACGCGCAGGTCATGGCCGACCTCGACGGCGCGCTGGCCTATGCCAAGGCCAACGGTGGCGACACCAGCAAGGCCGGCATCACCGGTTTCTGCTGGGGCGGGCGCATCGTGTGGCTGTACGCGGCCACCGGCAAGGTCAAGGCGGGCGTGGCCTGGTACGGCCGGCTGGTCGGCACGGCCAGCGAGCTGACCCCGAAGCATCCGGTCGATGTGGCCGCCGGCCTGCAGGCGCCGGTGCTCGGCCTGTACGGTGGAAAAGACCAGGGCATCCCCCTTGACACGGTTGATAAGATGAAAGCTGCTCTGGCCAATGGGACTCCCGCGGCCAAGGCATCGAGCTTCGTCGTGTACCCCGAAGCAGGCCATGCATTCCATGCCGACTACCGCCCCAGCTACGTCAAGAGCGCGGCGGACGACGGCTGGCAACGCGCCACGGCCTGGTTCAAAGCCAATGGCGTCGCCTGATCGCGGCGCCCTGTAGCCGCACCCCCGCCGAAGGCCGTCGTATGACGGCCTTTTCTCTTTTTATGAACGGGCAACGGCCCTGAAACCGTCGATACGGCCGTCCCTCTTGCGCAAGCAGCTATGAATTTGATAGTCATCATCGCGGCGACCCTGGTTGCCGGCATCGGAAGTGTCTGGCTCGCGGCCCTCCTGCTGAAGGTCGGCGTCCGCAGCGGCTCGGGCGGCGTGAATCCGCAGCACCTCTTGAGCCTGGCCGCCGGCGCGCTGCTGGCCACCGCGTTCATGCACCTGCTGCCCGAGGCCTTCGAAAGCCGCATCGAGCCGGCGCTGCTGTTCGCGGTGCTGCTGTTCGGACTGGTGTTCTTCTTCCTGCTCGACAAGGCCGAGCTGTGGCACCACGGCCATGAGCACCACCATGGCGGCGAGAAGAGCGCGCATGGCCACCACGGCCACGATCACGATCACGGGCACGCCCATGCCCATGACCACGCGCACGACCACGGCCCGCGCACCGGCGGCTGGGCTGTGCTCACCGGCGACAGCGTGCACTGCTTCGGCGACGGCATCCTGATCGCCTCGGCTTTCACCGCCGACCTGCGGCTGGGCCTGGTGGCCGCGCTTGCGGTGCTGGCGCACGAGATTCCGCACCACATCGGCGACCTCGTGGTGCTGCGCCAGAGCTCGCCGAACCAGCGCGCGGCGCTGGTGAAGGTGTCGCTTGCCGGCACCATGACCGCGCTGGGCGGCATCGTGGGCTGGTGGCTGGTCGACCAGCTGCACAGCTGGCTGCCTTACTTCCTGGTGCTGGCCGGCAGCAGCTTCGTCTACGTTGCGCTGGCCGACCTGATCCCGCAGCTGCAGAAGCGCCTGCCGGCCCGGCAGACCGCTGCACAGATCCTGTGGCTGGCCGCAGGCATCGTGCTGGTCACGCTGGTGAGCCGGCTCGCGCACGGCGAACACGGGCACGACCATGGCCACGAAGGCGCTGCGCACGGCGAACACGCGCACGACCATGACCACGACAACCCCGGGCACGGCGAGCCCGGCCACGTGCACAAGGACTGACCCGGCCCGACGCAACCTGCGCGCCCTGCGGGAAACTTTCCGACACCGACGCTGCGCCCCGGATGAACCGGAATGGCCGAAACAGGCGCACCATAGGGGGCCTGTCAGAAATCAGCCGAGGAACCGATCATGAACGACATCGACGCCACCGCACGTTCCGCTTCGTCCGCCGAGGACGAAGAGGACAACACGCCCGCCGATGATTTCGAGGAGCCGGACAGCGACGTGTCCGACGACCTGTCCGAGGAAACGGGCATCGACCTGACCGATGCGAGCGAGCTCGACGCCGACAACGTGCCGGCCGACGAAGAGTTCGACCGCGTCATGAACGCCCCGGACTGAGAGCCGCGCGGCACGCCGGGGGTCCCGGCCTTCATTGTTCCCTCGCGCCGGCCCGGAACTCATCGATCCCTGCCGGTTGCGTTCGCCGGCGCAATGCCGCAAGCCGCCACCGCCTGGGGTTCAGGCCGGTTCGCGCCGCGTGATCACCTGCCCGTTGCGCGCTCCGCTGTGCACGCCATTGCGCCAGGTCACGGCGCCGTTCACGATCACCGCGTCGATGCCTTCGGCCGGCGCCATCGGCGTTTCGTAGTTCGCGGTGTCGCGCACCGTCGCGGCATCGAAGATCACCACGTCGGCATGGTGGCCCGGCTTCAGCGTGCCGCGTTCGTGCAGGCCGAAGTTGCGTGCCGTCAGGCCCGTCATCTTCCAGACCGCCGTCTCCAGCGGGAACAGGCCCACGTCGCGGCTGTAGTGGCCCAGCACGCGCGGAAAGGTGCCCCACAGCCGCGGATGCGGCTTGTCGCCGAGCGGGATGCCGTCGGAGCCGATCATGGTTTCGTCGAATGCAAGGATGCGCTGCACGTCGTCCTCGTCCATCATGAAATAGATCGCGCTGCCCGGCTGCAGCCGCTGCGCCGCTTCCTCGCCCGACACTCCCCATTCGGCCGCGATGTCGTTCAGGTCGCGCCCGGCGCATTCGGGATGCGGCACGCTCGACGCGATGAGCACGCGGCCTTCCATCATCCCGCGGTCGGTGCGGATCATGGTCGATCCCGCGGTGTACGGGTAGCAGTCGAGGCCGATGCACTGGTGCTTCATCGCCTCCTGGATGAAGGGCAGCGTCACCTTGGTCTTGCCGAAGTTCTGCGTGTTCTGCACCTTGTGGTGCGACACCACCACAGGAATGCCGAGCGCGCGGCCGATCTCGAAGGTCTCCTCGAGCGACTCCATCACGCGGTCGCTCTCGTCGCGCATGTGCGTGACGTACAGCGCCTTGCGCGCGGCCAGCGGCCGACCCACCTCGATGATCTCCTCGGTGGTGGCCTTCACCGCCGGCGGATAGAAGGTGCCGGTCGACATGCCGATGGCGCCGGCCTGCATCGCTTCCTCGACCAGCGCCTGCATGGCCGCGATCTCGATGTCCGTGGCGGGGCGGTCGAGGTCGGCCATGACCACCGCGCGCAGGGTCGAGTGGCCGACCATCGCGGCCACGTTCACCGACGATGGCGTGGCGCGCAGCGCGTCGAGGTACGCCGCGAAGCTCGTGAACCGGCCTTCCGACGGCGAGTCGAGCAGGCTCAGCGGCATCGGCAGGTCCATGTCGGCGCGCAACGGTGCGGCGCTGATGCCGCAGTTGCCGGCCACCACCGTGGTCACGCCCTGCGAGACCTTGAAGGGCATCTGAGCCTGCGACAGCACGGCCTGGTCGTCGTGCGTGTGCGAATCGATGAAGCCGGGCGCGACGATGCGGCCGGTGGCGTCGAGCGTCTGTGTCGCCGTGTGGCCCGAGAGGTTGCCGATGGCGGCGATGCGCCCGTCGACGATGCCGACGTCGGCATCGAAGCGCGGCGCCTTGGTACCGTCGATCACGGTGCCGCCGCGGATCAGCAGGTCGTAGTGGGGTGTCTTTTCGGTCATCGGTGAGGTTCTTTCAACGGAAGTGACAGGCGACCCAGTGGCTGCTGTTGCCGCTGCCACTGGAAGGCGTAGGACGTTCGGTGAGCGCCGGTGCCTGTTCCTTGCACACTGCCTGTGCCAGCGGGCAACGCGTGTGGAAGCGGCAGCCCGAAGGCGGGTTCGCGGGGCTCGGCGGATCGCCCTGCAGCAGCATGCGGCGCGCGGGCGTGCGCGGGTTGGGCACCGGCACGGCCGACAGCAGGATCTCGGTGTACGGATGCAGCGGTGCGCTGAACAGCGTGTCGCGGTCGGCCACCTCCACGATGTGGCCGAGGTACATCACCGCCACGCGGTGGCTGATGTGGCGCACCACCGCGAGGTCGTGTGCCACGAAGAGATACGCGATGCCGAACTCGGCCTGCAGGTCCATCAGCAGGTTGACCACCTGCGCCTGCACCGACACGTCGAGCGCGGACACCGGCTCGTCGCACACGATGAGCTTGGGGTTCAGCGCCAGCGCGCGCGCAATGCCCAGGCGCTGCCGCTGGCCGCCCGAGAACTCGTGCGGAAATTTCTTCGCGGCTTCCGGCCGCAGGCCGACGCGCGAGAACAGCCACTGCACGCGCTCGCGCCGCTCGGCCGCAGCGCCCATGCCGAAGTTGCGCAGCGGCTCGGCCACGATGTCGCCGGCAGTGAGGCGCGGGTTCAGCGAGGCATAGGGGTCCTGGAAGATGATCTGCAGGTCGCGCCGGCGCATGCGCATCTCTTCGGCCGTGAGCGACAGCAGCTCCTCGCCCTCGAGCTGCACCGAGCCCGCGCTGGGCTCGACGAGGCGCAGCACCGACTTGGCCGTGGTCGTCTTGCCGCAGCCCGACTCGCCGACGAGCGACAGTGTCTCGCCGCGCGCCACGGAGAACGAAACGCCGTCGACCGCCTGGATCGCCGGCTTCGCCCTGGACAGCCAGCGCTTGGGTGCGGTGTAGTGCTTGCGCAGGTTGCGCACCTGCAGCAGGGGCGTTGCATCGGTCGTCGTCATGCGGCCACCTCCTCGGCGCTGGCAGGTTGTTCCCAGTGTTCCTCGACCGCAAAGCAGGCCACCACATGGTCGCCGCCTTGCTGCACGAGCTGCGGCGTAGCGGTGCGGCAGCGTTCGCGCGCATGGCTGCAGCGCGCCGCGAAGGCGCAGCCGCGGCCCAGCTCGTGTGCGGCCGGCACCAGCCCCGGAATCTCGGTGAGCCGCGTGCTCGCCGTGTTCATCGCAGGCATCGAAGCCATGAGGGCGCGCGTGTAGGGATGCAGCGGCCGGTCGAACAGATCGATCACGTCGGCTTCCTCCACCTTCCTGCCGGCATACATCACCACCACGCGGTCGCAGCTCTCGGCCACCACGCCGAGGTCGTGCGTGATCATCACCACGCCCATGCCCAACTCCTTCTGCAGCCGCTTGATGAGATCGAGGATCTGCGCCTGGATGGTCACGTCCAGCGCCGTGGTCGGCTCGTCGGCGATCAGCACCTCGGGGTTGCAGGCCAGGGCCAGCGCGATCATCACGCGCTGGCGCATGCCGCCCGAGAGCTGGTGCGGATACTCGTTCACGCGGCGTTCGGGTTCGGGAATCTGCACCACGCGCAGCATCTCGACCGCGCGCTTCATCGCGTCGGCGCGGCTCGCCTTCTGGTGCAACTGCACCGTCTCCGCGATCTGCCGCCCCACGGTGAGCACCGGGTTCAGCGAAGTCATCGGTTCCTGGAAGATCATCGAGATGCGGTTGCCGCGGATCTGCCGCATCTCGCGCTCGCTGAGCTTCATCAGGTCGGTGCCGCGCAGCCGCACGGACCCCATGTGGCGCCCCGGCGGCGTCGGCACCAGCCGCAGGATCGACAGCGCCGTCACGCTCTTGCCGCAGCCCGATTCGCCGACCACGCCGAGCGTGCGGCCCGCGCGGACGGTGTAGGAGACACCATCCACCGAGCGCACCACGCCGGCCAGCGTGTGGAAGTGGGTGCGCAGGTTGTCGACCTCGAGCAGGGGCTCGCCGGTGGCGAGCGCGGTGTGGGACATGTTGATCGTCATGGCGTTCTCGCGTCCTCAGGTTCTCACAGTTGCCGTGCCAGGCGCGGGTCGAGCGCATCGCGCAGGCCGTCGCCCAGCAGATTGATGGCCAGCACCGTGGCCGCGAGCAGCAGGCCCGGATACAGGATGATGTGGAACGCGACCGCGACGAAGTTGCGGCCCTCGGCCATCATGTTGCCCCAGCTCGGCGTTTGCGAAGGCACGCCCACGCCGAGGAACGAAAGCGCGGCCTCGGTCAGCACCGCGGCGGCCGCCACGAAGGTGGCCTGCACCACCAGCGGCGCCACGATGTTGGGCAGCACGTGGCGCACCAGGATCACCGGCAGCCGCGTGCCCACGGCGTGCGCCGCTTCCACGAACAGCTGCTCGCGCAGCGTGAGCGCCAGCGAACGCACCAGCCGCACCACGCGCGGTATCTCGGGCACCGTGATGGCGATGATCACGGTCGTGAGGCTGGCGCGCGTCACGGCCATCAGCGCGATGGCCAGCAGGATGCCGGGGATGGCCATGAGGCCGTCCATCACCCGCATGATCGGGCCGTCGGCCCAGCGCACGAAACCTGAGACCAGCCCGAGCGCGATGCCCGAGAGCGTCGCCAGCACCGCGACCGCGGCGCCCACGATCATCGACACGCGGCCGCCCCATACGGCGCGGCTGAACACGTCGCGCCCCAGCGCGTCGGTGCCGAACCAGTGCTCGGCCGACGGCATCTGCATGCGCGCGAGGGGGTCGATGTCCTGCGGATCGTGCGTGGCGATCCACGGCGCGGCAATGGACAGCACCGCCACCGCGACCAGCAGCAGCGCGCCGACGATCAGCGTCGGATGCTTGCGCACCCAGCGCCAGCGCGGCGGCACGAAAGGTGCCTCGTCGTCTGCCGCGGCGATGGAGGGGGCGGGCGCGGGGCGGTCGCTCATCGGAAGTACCGTGGACATGATTCGGTGGCTGTTGTGTGATCGGTTCGGAAGACGCCGCGGAACCGGCCTTGCCGGGCTGCCGGTATCGCCCCCTGCGAGAGGGTTGGCGAAGCGACACGGAATGCGCTGGGGCTGGAGGTCATCTAGTAGGTGATTCGCGGGTCGAAGAGCCGGTAGCTCAGGTCGATCAGCAGGTTGATCAGCACGTACACGCCCGCCGACAGCAGCAGCACGCTCTGGATCACCGGATAGTCGTGGCGCTGCACCGAGTCGATCACCAGCCGGCCCACGCCCGGTATGGCGAACACCGTCTCGGTCACCACCACGCCGCCGATCAGCAGCGCGATGCCCGCGCCCACGGTGGTGGCGATGGGGATGGCCGCGTTGCGCAGCGCGTGCGCGAGCACCGGCAGCACGCCCAGGCCCTTGGCGCGTGCCGTGCGGATGTAGTCCTCGTGCAGCACCTCGAGAACGGTGGCGCGCGTCATGCGCGTGATCAGCGCGATGTACACCAGCGCCAGGTTCACGCAGGGCAGCACCAGCGAACGCAGCCATGCGCCCGCGCCCTCGGCGAAGTGCACGTAGCCCTGCACCGGAAACCACGGCAACTGGATCGCGAAGCTGTAGACCAGCAGGTAGCCCACGAGGAACACCGGCACCGAGAACGCAAGCACCGCGAACAGCATCACCAGCCGGTCGATCCAGCTGCCCGCGCGGTAGGCGGCGAGCGTGCCCAGCGGCACCGACACCACGAGGGTGATGAGCATGGTGAGCACCGCGATCGACACCGTCGGCTCCAGCCGCTGCCCCAGCAGTTGCGCCACCGGCACCTGCGTGAAGATCGAGGTGCCGAGGTCGCCGGTGAACAGCTTGCCGACCCACAGCGCGAACTGCTGCCACAGCGGCAGGTTCAGCCCGAGTGCGGCGCGAAGCTTCTCGATGTCTTCCGTCGTCGCAAGGTCGCCCGCGATGAGCGCGGCCGGGTCGCCCGGCGAGAGATGGATCAGCAGGAACACCACCACGGCCACCACGGCCATGACCGGCAGCGTGGAGAGGAAGCGTCGAACGATGTAGCCCATGGGCATGCCCTCGAGGGTTTGGCTGGCTGTTGCTGGCTATGGCTGGTTGAGTGGCTGACTGAGCTGGCTCGTGGCGCCGGCTACCGGTCGAGCATCCAGACCGTCGGCATGCCGGCCCACAGCTTGTCCAGGCCCTTCAGGTTGGCGCGTGCGGCGAACGCGGCCGAGTACTGGCCCGCATTGATGTACGGCACCGCCTCGTAGGCGCGGCGCTGGAAGGCGTCGAGCAGTTCGCGGCGCTTGGCCGGCACGGTTTCCTTCAGCCAGGCGGTGCGCAACTCGTCGAGCGGCTTGTCGCACGGCCAGCCGGGCAGGGTGTTGCCGCAGGCCGCGCCCAGGTAGGCATTGGCGATGGGCGAGTTGACGTCGAACTCGCCGGCCACCGTGACGTACATGTTCCATCCGCCGGCGTCGCCCGCGTCCCGCTTCGCACGGCGCGCGCCGATGGAGGCCCAGTCCATGCTCTGCGCATCGACGTTCATGCCGATGCTCTTCATGGTCTGCGCGGCCATCAGGGCCTCGGCGTTGAGATAGGGCACGTCGCTCGGCACCATCAGCACCACCTTCTCTCCCTTGTAGCCGGAGGCCGCGAGCATCTGCTTGGCCTTGGCCACGTCGGGCTTGCGATAGGGGTCGGCGCCCGCCGCGGTGTCGTTGGGGCTGCCGCAGATGAAGTAGGTGGCGCAATAGGCCATGCGCATGTCCAGCGGGAAGCCCATGGCCGCCACGAAGCGCTCCTGGCTCACGGCCTGCAGCAGCGCCTGGCGCACCTTCGGGTTGTCGAAGGGCGGATGCAGCTGGTTCATGACCAGAAAGCCCTGGTAGGCGCCGCCCGATCCGATCTTCACGCCGGTGTCGGCGCGCAGCGGCGCGATGTAGTCGGGCGGCAGCTGCTCGATGATGTCCACCTCGCCGCGCTTGAGCGCCGACACCGCGCTGTTGGCGTCCGGCAGGTAGAGCCATTCGACGCGGTCGAAGTTGCTCTTCTTGCTGCCCGACAGACCGTTCGGCGGCTCGCTGCGCGCCACGTAGTTCGGGTTGCGCACGAACACCGCCTTGTTGCCGGGCACCCATTCGTCGCGCTTGAAGATGAACGGGCCGGAGCCGAGCACCTCGGGCAGCGGCGCGGTGGCCGGCATCTTGGCGAGCCGCTCGGGCAGGATCACCGGCGGGAAGCCCGAGGGCTTGGCCAGCGCGTCGAGCACCATGCCGAAGGGCTCGTTGAGCGTGAGCGCGATGGTGCGCGGGTCGGTCGCCTTCCATTCGGCGCCGCTGGCGGTCATGGCGCGACCCAGGCTGTCGCGCGCGGCCCAGCGCTGCAGCGAGGCCACGGCGTCGGCCGAGGTAACGGGGCTGCCGTCGGAGAACTTCAGGCCGGGGCGCAGCGTGAAGCTCCATTGCTTGCCGTCCTTCGAGGTGGTGTACTTCTCGACCATCTGCGGCTGCGGCTTGCCGCTCGCATCCTGCGCGAACAGCGTGTCGTAGACCATGTAGCCGAAGTTGCGCGAGATGTAGGCGGTGGTGAAGGTCGGGTCGAGGATCTTCAGGTCGGCATGCGCCACCACCTTCAGCGTCTTGGGCGAGGGCGTCTGCGCCAGCGCGGGGCCGCTCGCGGTGGAAAGCGCGAAGGTGGCCATGGCAGCGAGGGCGGCGAGCGTGCGTCGTTTCATCGTCGGTTCTCCGGTCGAGGTGGGCGAGGTAGGCGAAGGAAGGAAAAGCAAAGGAAGCGCTCAGGCCGCGGCGCCGATCGGCCACTTGGGCAGGCGCGCCTTCCTGTAGGGCAGGGTGTTGAGGTCGAGCGTCACCGCCCCCGGGGCACCGGCGTAGATCACGTGCTTCGCGACCTTGGAATACGACGCGTAGAAGTGCTGCGACGACTTCACCACGACGATCTTCTTCGCCGCGAGATCGCAGCCCAGCTGCGTGAAAAGGTCGGTGCCCATCGCCTGGTTGCGCAGCGTGATGAGCACGATCTCGATGCCGTCGGCCTCGACCAGCGCGCTGTCGCCCATCAGTGTCGGCGTGCCTGCCAGGCCGGTCATGACCAGGTCGTGCTTGAGCGCCTTCACCGTGCATTCGAGGTCGATCGGGTCGCCCGACAGCGGGCTGATCTTGCCGCCGATGCGCATCGGCAGCCGCGCACCCACGCCGGCGTCGAAGGCGATGCGCACCGCGATCGGGTCCCACATCGGGCCGACGGCGGCGTTGGAGATTCCGCGCTCGACCATGCGGCGCAGGATGAACGTCGAGTCGCTCGCCGCGCCGCCGCCGGGGTTGTCGGCGCCGTCGGACAGCACCACCGGGCCGCCGTCGAAGGCCAGGGCCTCGTCGAGCGACGCATCGATGTCCGGGTAGTTCACCGTGAGGCCGTCGCGCATGGCGATGACTTCGTCGGCGAGCTGGCGCGCGAGCGCATCGGCCTTGGCCTGATCGCCGTCGGTGTAGACCAGCACCTTGGTGCCCATCTCGGGCACGTCGCCCCACGAGAAGCCGTGCGTGAGCGACACCGACAGCACGCCGTTCTTTCCCTCGAGCGACTGCATGCGCTCGACGAAGCGGCGCGCAGGTTCGCGCGAGGTGTGCACCGTGACGATCATGTCGCAATCGACCACCGCGGCCACCGGCCTGATCTTGCCCTCGACCGTGGCGGCGCAGATGTCGACCAGCTCCAGCCCGCGTTCGAGCACGTCGGTGTGCGGATATTCCTTGAACGAGATCATCACGTCAGCGTTGTCGATCATCTCGGGCGTGAGGTGGTTGTGCGGATCGAGCTCCGCGCCGATCACCACCTCGGGCCCGACGATCTGCCGCACGCGTGCCAGCAGGTCGCCCTCGCAGTCGTCGTAGCCGTCGGCCACCATCGCGCCATGCAGGCCGAGCAGCACCATGTCGACCGGCAGCACCGCGCGCAGGTCGGCCAGCAGTTCGTCGCGCAGCGTCTCGTAGGCATGCCGCGTGGTGGTGCCGCTGGGTTGCGCGCCCGCCACCATGCCTTCGAACAGTGTCCATCCCTTGTCCGCGCCGCGCATGCGCGCCGCCCACAGCGGACCGGAGAACAGCGTCATGGCCTCCGGGTGCTTGCCGGCGGCGAAGTAGCCGCGGTCCTTGAACGAAGAGAGGCCGGTGGGCATCGGACCGAAGGTGTTGGTTTCGGTGGCGAGGGAGGCACTGAAGACGCGCATGGTTGTTCTCGTGGAGGTGGGTTTGTTCGTGGGAGGACTCGGGCTCAGGCTGCGGTGGCCGATGTGCGCAGCCGCTGCGGACCCAGCATCTCGGCCGTGAGCCCGAAGGAAGCGATGCGCTCCGGCAGCGGCAGTCCGCGTGCCAGCGCCGCGCAGGCCTCGCCCATGGCGGCCGAGGTCTGGATGCCGTAGCCGCCTTGCGCGGCCACCCAGAAGAAGCCGGGCACGCCGGGCTCGAAACCGCCCACGAGGTCGCCGTCGGCCACGAACGAGCGCAGGCCGGCCCAGGTGCGCGTGGGACGGCGGATGGTGAGCGTGGTCGCCTCCTCGATGCGGTGCATGGCGACGGCGATGTCGTATTCCTCGGGCTGGATGTCCTGCGGCTCGACCAGGTCGGCGTTGGCCGGCGAGCCGAGGAGCATCCCGGCGTCGGGCTTGATGTACCAGCCTTCGTCGGCGCCGAACACCATGGGCCAGCGCGCGACGCTCTCGTCGACCTTGCCGCTCTCGTTTTCCGGCGGCGCGAAGATGAAGGCCGAGCGGCGGCGCGGCTCGATGCCCAGCGGCGGCACACCGGCCATGCGCGCCACGGTGTCGACCCATGCGCCCGCGGCGTTGAGCACCACCGGCGCTTCGTACACCGCACCGCCGGCCTCCACGCGCCAGCGGTTGCCGACGCGGGCGATGGCGGTCACGCCCGCATCGCACACCAGCCGGCCGCCGGCGCGCCGCATGCCGCGCAGGTAGCCCTGGTGGATGGCATGCACGTCCATGTCGGCCGCATCCGGTTCGTACACCGCACCCAGCACCTGGTCGGGCCGCAGCGCCGGCACCAGTTCGCGCGCCTGCGCGCCGGTGAGGCGCGAGGCGCCGGTGCCCATGGCGCGCAGCACGTCCCAGTGCGCCTCGAGCTCGGCCATGTGATCCGCGCCCGCAACCATCATCGCGCCGCGCGGCGTCAGCAGCGGGTGTTCGCAGAAGCCCTCGGGCGGATGTTCGAGGAACGCCCGGCTCGCCATGGTGAGGGCGCGCACCTGCGCCGTGCCGTAGCTTTCCATGAAGAGCGCGGCCGAGCGGCCGGTGGAGTGGTAGCCGGGCTGCGACTCGCGCTCGAGCAGGATCACGCGCGCGTGCGGTGCCAGCCAGTGGGCCGCCGAAGCCCCTGCGATACCGGCGCCGATGACCAGGAAGTCGGTCTCGACGGGAATGTTTGTGGAAGAAGTCATCGGCGAAAAGTGTAGGAACAAATTTGCGGATACGCAAATTAAAAGCGAGCTACCAAGGGGAAACCATGGTGCACCGCAACGGTGAAATTTGCGTTCCCGCAATTTGCGTATACGCAACTTCCGGGCCCGCGTCACGCGGGTTGGTATCGATGGCGCGTGTCCCGGGCTGGCAGAATCCGTGTGCATCACAAGAGAAAGGCGCGCGTGAATCCACACACAGGGACCAAGCCGGCCATGAAGGCCAAGGACGAAGCGCCAACGCTGGACCGCACCACTTTCGGTCACCGCCTGCGCACCGCGCGCAAGCGTTTCGGCTGGACGCTGGCCGAGCTTGCCGAGCGCTCGGGCGTGTCGATCACCACCATCTCGCGAGCGGAGCGCGGGCAGCTCGCCCTGGGCTACGAGAACTTCACCGCGCTCGGCCGTGCGCTCGACATGGACATGAACGCGATGTTCGCGGGCGCCGGCGTAAAGCCCGCGCAGTTCGACGGGCCGGTGGTCACGCGCGCCGGCAAGGGCGTGGTCTACCGCGGCCTGTCATTCGCCTACGAGTTCCTCGGCACCACCGCCGCCGGCAAGCAGATGAGCCCGGTCCTCGGCACGGTGCATGCGCGTCGCATCAACGGTCCGGAAGACTTCGCGCGGCATCCGGGCGAAGAGTTCGCCTATGTGCTGTCGGGCGAGATCGACGTGCACTTCGACACCGGCGAAGTCGTGCGCCTCGCGCGCGGCGATTCGCTGTACTACGACAGCGGCATCGGCCATGCTTACGTGAGCGTGAGCCGCCAGCTCGCGCGCATCGTGGGCGTGACCATCGGCGAAAGCGGGCACATGAAGTCCGCGCGCGAGGCGCCGCCGCTGGTGCCCGCCACGGCGACTGCACGAAAGCCCAAGGCTGCCAAGGGCGCGCCGCCGCCCGCCAGGAAGAGCGCGGCGCGCGCGAAGCGCTGAAGTTTCGCCGCGGCGTGCGGAGCCGGGTGGCGGCCGTGTCGCCGATTTGCTCGAAATCTCCGGAGCGGTCACTATGCTGGCCGCCGTCATTCACTTCGAGCCAGGGCACACCATGACCATGCACGCTTCGTTCTTCACTCTCCGTTCCATCGCGATGGCATGCGGCCTCGCACTCGGCGCCGCTGCCGCCGCGCACGCCGCGCCCGATGCCAGGCTGCTCGCCGCGGCCGAGAAGGCGCAGCCGGCCGTCATCGAGAACCTCAAGGAGATGGTGCTGATCGAATCGGGCAGCCTGAACGTCGATGGCCTGATGAAGATGGCCGACATCGTGGAAGGCGGCCTGAAGTCGGTGGGCTTCAAGACCGAGCGCCGCAAGGCCACCGCCGGCGCGGGCGCCGACATCGTGGTCGGCACGCTCAAGGGCACGGGCAAGCGCCGGATCATGCTGCAAGGCCACATGGACACGGTGTACCCGGGCGGCATCCTCGCGAGCCAGCCGTACAAGGTCGACGGCAACCGCATCTACGGCCCCGGCATCGCCGACGACAAGGGCGGCCTCGCGGTGATCCTCGCGTCGTTGAAGATCCTCGCCGACGCCGGCTGGCGCGACTACGACACGCTCACCGTGGTCATGAACCCCGACGAGGAAGTGGGCTCGGTCGGCTCGGGCGAACTGATCGCCACGCTGGCCGACCAGCACGACACCGTGCTGTCGTTCGAGCCCACGGCGGCCAAGGCGGTGGTCAAGGGCGAATCGCTGCTGCTGGGCGCGGCCGGCATTGCGACCGCCACACTCGAGGTGAAGGGCCGCGCATCGCACGCAGGTGCGGCGCCCGAGCTGGGTCGCAACGCGCTGTACGAGCTGTCGTACCAGATGCTGCAGACCAGGGACCTGCCGAAGGACATCCCGGGCGTGACGCTCAACTGGACCGTGGCGCGTGCGGCCGGACCGCTGAACCAGATCACCGAGAAGGCGCAGGCGATGGGCGACGTGCGCATCACGCAGCCCGGCGCCGAGATGAAGCTCGAGGCCGCGCTGAAGGCGAAGATCGCTGCAGGCAAGCTCATTCCCGATACCGAGACCAGCGTGAAGGTGGAAGTCGGCCGTCCTGCCTTCGTGGCGGGCGAGAAGGGCCGCGCGCTGGCCGAGAAGGCGCAGGCGATCTACAAGGAGATCGACCGCGACCTCGCGCTCGCGCCCATGACGGGCGGGGGCACCGACGCGGGTTTCGCAGGCCGCTCGGGCAAGGCCACCGTGGTCGAGAGCTTCGGCCTCGCGGGCTTCGGCTATCACGCGCGCGACGAGTACATCGAGGTCGACTCGATCGTGCCGCGCCTGTACCTCGTCACACGGCTGCTGACCGAGATCGGCAAGAACTGAGCCGACTGACCTGAGCGCCCGGTGCGGCGCTCACGGCTGCGTCGCTAGGGCTGCTGTCCCGGCTCGCCGGGTCGGCCCGGCGGGCGCTGACGTTGCTGCTGCGCGGCTGCTGCGGCGCGTTGCTGCGCCTGCTGTTGTTGTGCCTGCTGGTGCTGCTGCTGTTGTTGCTGCATCTGCTGCTGGCGCTGCATCTGTTGTTGCTGCTGTTGGGCCTGCTGCTGCGCGCGGGCCTGTTGCATCTGCTGCTGTTGCTGCATCTGCTGTTGGCGCTGCTGCATAGCCTGTTGCTGTTGCTGTTGCTGTTGCTGGGCGCGCGCCGCCTGCTGCGCGGCTGCAGCCTGCTGCGCCTGTTGAGCCTGTTGAGCCTGTTGAGCCTGTTGCTGCTGAGCCTGCTGCTGGCGGCGCATCTGCTCCTGCTGCGCCTGTTGCTGCTGCCGCGCCTGGTTCTGTGCCTGCTGTTGCTGCGCTTGCTGCTGCTGCGCCTGCTGCTGCTGTTGCCGCTGGACCTGCTGTTGCTGCTGCATCGCCTGCTGCTGCGCGCGCTGTTGGGCCTGCTGCTGTTGCGCCTCGTTCTGCGCAACCTGTTGTTGCTGTTGCTGTCGCCGTGACTGCTCCGCCTGAGCCTGGGCCCGCCGCTGTTCCTGCTCCTGCTGCTGGCGTTGCTGCTGTTGCTGAAGGGCCTGCTGTGGCTGTTGTTGCGCTCCTTGCGGATTGCCTCCGCGCGCCTGCTGCTGCGCCAGCTGGGCCTGCTGCATCTGCTGGCGGCGGTGCTGCTCCTGCTGCTGGAGTTGTTGTTGCTGGATGCCTTGCGGGTTGCGGTCGCGTGGCTGCTGCTGTGCCAACTGGGCCTGCTGCATCTGCTGGCGGCGTTGCTGTTCCTGTTGTTGCCGCGCTTGCTGCTGCTGGTCCCGCGCCTGTTGCTGCTGCTGGTCCCGCGCCTGTTGCTGCTGCGCCTGCAGTTGACGGGCCTGCTGTTGCTGTGCCTGTTGTTGCTGGGCCTGCTGCTGGGCTCGTTGCTGTTGCGCCTGCGCCTGCGCCTGCGCCTGCGCCTGCGCCTGTTGCTGCGCTACGGCCGCCTGCTGCTGTTGACGTTGTTGCTGCTGCTGCTGCTGCGCGAGCATGGCCTGCTGAGCCTGCTGAGCCTGCTGAGCCTGCTGAGCCTGCTGAGCCTGCTGAGCCTGCTGAGCCTGCTGAGCCTGCTGTTGCTGCGCGAAGCCCGGTCCGCCTGCGAAATTCGGCGGCACACCGCCACGCCCACCGCCGTTGTTGGCGTAGCCGTTTCGCACGTTCACGTTGTTGACCACGGTGGTCGACCGCGAGACGTAGGTGTTGTTGTTGTAGACGACCGCAGGCCGCGCGAATGCCGGTGGAGGTGGGGCGCCTCGGTCGCGGTCGCGACCACGCGCGCGCGGTGCGCCCCAGTTCACGTTCCAGGAATTCCAGCCCCAGCCGTGCCGCTCGAGCGCGCTTCCCACCACCACGCCGGCGCCGAATGCGAGCACGCCTGCCGCCGCGAGCTGGCCGCCGCTGTAGCCCGGCGCTACGGCCACGGGCGGCGCATAGGCATAGCCGGGGTACACCGGCTCGGACGCACCGTAGATCACCTGCGGGTCATAGGCCGGCACGTACACCACGTCGGGCTGCACCGGCTCGATGGTGATGAGCTCGGACGGCGCCTCGATGATGGCAGGCCCGCCGTACACCGGCTGCATGTCCGGCGCCGGCACGTAATTGCGCGGCGTGGCGGCGCTCGCCACGCGCAGCTTGTCGTTGTTCTTCAGCCGGCCCGCCTTGGCGGCGCGCTGGCGCATGACCTGGATCGCGTTCATCACGTCGGCCGGGTCGTTGTAGTAGGCCTGGCCGAGTGCCGTGGTCCACGGGATGTTGCCCGCGAGCTGGTCCACGACGGGCCGGAACGCGGTGAGCGACTTCACGCTCGGGTCCCACGGCTGCTGGTTCGCGGCATCGGCCAGCGGGCCCGCCTTGAGGTTCCTGTTCTGACCCAGCCATTCGTGCGCGGCGGTGATCTGGTCGGGGTAGGTGGCGCTCGCGAGAACCTGCGCCACCAGCTTGTCGGGATACAGCGCGATGGGCGCGACCATCTGGTAGAGCTGCTCGGCCGAGGGCGGCGCGTAGGCCGCCGGCACAGCCGCGGCCGGCGCAGCCGCAGCGGGCGTTTGCGGAACCGACGGCGCAGGCATGGTCGTCGCGGGATCGGTGGCGGCCTGCTGCGGCGGGGTGGCCGTGGAGGACGTCTTGTCGCAGCCTGCGAGCACGAGCGCGCCGATGCACAGCGAGATCGTCAGCAGCCGCGGAGCGAAGTTGTTGTTGGTCATCTGGAGTTCCATGAGGACGCCGGCGTCGCGCCCGGAACTCTTTCAACGGTGCGCGGCAGGAGGCGATGACAGAGCCTGCGCCGCGGATGCAACGGTCTGTGTCGGTTCTGCGCCGTCAACCCTGTCGGCGCAGAACCACAGGCCGGAGTGCCTGCTTACTTGGAACCGCCCGTGTACTTGGTGACGTTGGCCGCACTCACGTGGTAGCCGCTCACGCCCATCATCGAGTCGTTGCGCAGCGTCTGGAGCTTGCCGGTGACCCAGACGGTGTCCATGGCGCGGAACTTGGCGCCCTTCTGCGGCACCACGTGCAGGATCTGGTTGGCCGGCGGCGGCGGCGTGTGGATGCAGGCGCCGAAGTAGGGCACCAGCAGGAACTCGGTGACCTCGCCCTTGGCTTCCTCGAGCGGCACGATGAAGCCGGGGATCTTCACCTCCACGCCGTTCATGGCGGGGTTGGTGGGGGCGTTGTTGGACACCTCCTGCATCTTCATGAGCAGCTCGTTGGCCTTCGGGTCGCCGTCGTCGAGCGCGCTCAGGTCCATGCCCTTGAACTCCTTGGCAGGGTCCCAGTCCTTGGGCACCAGTTCTTCCCAGGTGATCTGGCGCGCCTGCCCCGGCGTGGCCTTGGACGCGGCAGGCGCCGCCGTCTTGCCCCCGAGCGGGTTGGCTGCAGTGGTGTCCTTCGGTGCGGGCTCGGCGGCCCAGGCGGCAGCGGCGAGGCCGGCTCCGGCGA
>Ga0102594_1000710_pt1 | contig 26909 bp, 33 predicted proteins | sample AraplaCol_mLB_r2_2_FD_76863 | JGI IMG/M metagenome (GOLD analysis project Ga0102594, IMG submission 76863) | Arabidopsis root microbial communities from North Carolina, USA - plate scrape MF_Col_mLB_r2 (SPADES assembly) (version 2) | ecosystem: Host-associated > Plants > Roots > Endosphere...
CGAGCGCGTGCACAAGGGCATCCGCTACGGGGTGCTCACCGGCGGCTTCATTGCGGCATATACGGTGGCTGACAGCTACGCGGTCAAGTTCCTCGCGATGTCGCCCATCCTGCTCGACTATTTCGGCAACCTCGTGCGCATGGTGCTCCTGGCGCCCGTCGCGCTGAAGGACCGTGCGACCACCGTGCGCATGTGGCGCGCGCAATGGAAGTACGCGCTGCTGGTGGCGACGGTGAGTCCCGTGTCGTATGTGCTGGTGCTGTATGCGGTGCAGCAGGCGCCGATCTCGCATGTCGCACCGGCGCGCGAGGTCTCGATGCTGTTCGCTGCGCTGATTGGCGGCCACCTGCTGCGCGAGGGCGACCGGCTGCTGCGCGTGCTGGGCGCGCTGTTCATCGCAGCGGGCGTGGTGGCGCTGGCCCTGGGCTGAGCCATGCTGCTGTTCGGCTGCGACTTCTCGAGCGCGCCGACGCGGCGCAAGCCCATCGTGGTGGCGACCGGCGAGATGGCCGACGCCGGCCGTGTGCGGCTGACTGGCCTGAAGCGGTTCAACACGCTCGATGAATGGGGCGAATGGCTGTGCACCACGCCCGAATGGGTCGCCGGTTTCGACTTTCCTTTTGGGCTGCCGCGCGAACTGGTCGAGCACCTGGGCTGGCCTTCGGCGTGGGAGCCGCTGATGGCGCACTATGCCGGCCTGAGCCGCGCCGAAATCCGAACCACCTTCGCCGCCTTCTGCGCGGCCCGCCCCGTCGGCGGCAAGTTCGCACACCGCGCGGCGGACCTTCCAGCGGGCTCCAGCCCGTCGATGAAATGGGTCAATCCGCCAGTGGCCTACATGCTCCACGCGGGCGTGCCGCGGCTGCTGGCCGCCGGCGCGCGCATCCCGGGGCTGCACGAAGGCGCTCAGGCCGGGCGCGTGGCACTGGAGGCCTACCCGGGTCTGCTGGCGCGCGACCTGGTCGGACGCCGCAGCTACAAGAGCGATGACCTCGCGAAACAGACACCCGAGCGGCTGCTCGCCCGCACCGACCTGCTGGCTGCACTTGAAGCCGGCTCCGGACGCCTGGGCCTCGCGCTGGACACCACCGCGGCGCAGCGCGCGGAGCTGTGTGCAGATGGGCGCGGCGACGACATCGATGCCGTGCTGTGCCTGCTGCAGGCCGCGTGGGGCTTGCTGCGGGCGGACAGTCCCGGCCCCGGGTTCGGGCTGCCGAAAGCCGTCGATCCGCTTGAAGGATGGATCGTCACTGCCTGAGCCTTGTTGTCCTACATCGCTTCGGGCTTCCGGCGGCGTTCCCGTTTTCCGGCCAGCGCCTAGATTGAAACCGGTGGCTCATTTCGGGTCCACGCATTTCACTCAAAGGAAGGAAAGCATCATGAACAAGGATCAAGTCGCAGGCCGTGTCGAGGAAGCCAAGGGCAAGGTCAAGGAAGCCGCCGGCAAGGTCGTCGGCAATGAAAAGCTGCAGGGCGAAGGTCTGGCCGACCAGGCCGCCGGCAAGGTCCAGAAGACCTACGGCGACGTGAAGGAGAAGACCAAGGACGCCATCAAGGACGGCGCCGACAAGCTGTGATCCGGCAAAGGGGGCTGCGCGCGCCCGCTTCGGGCGTCCGCAGCCCCTTTTTCATGGGTCGATCGACAGACATGCGTCGACAGGAGGTTTCCATGCGCACGACACAAGACACTCGCATTCCGTTTGCCGCCATGCCGCGTTCGCGTGCCTGGTTGGCCGTTGTGGCCGCCGGCGCCGTGCTGGCGCTGGCCGGTTGCGACAAGTCCGACAACCGCACCGCGGGCGAGAAGCTCGACAGTGCGGTCGCCAAGACCGAGCAGGCCGCTCAGACCGCTGCGGCGAAGACCGGCGAAGCCATGAAAGAAGCCAAGGCGAAGGTCGATGCCTCGGGCACCACGACCGAAGTGAAGGAAGGCATGGCCAACGTCAAGGAGGCCGCCAAGGACGCCGGTGCCGCAGTGAGCGCCACCGTTGACGACGCGGCCATCACGGCCTCCGTCTCTGCAGGCCTGGCCAAGGACCCCGACCTCAGCGCGATCAAGATCAATGTCGACACCAAGGCAGGTGCCGTGAGCCTGAAGGGACCGGCTCCCACGGCTGCAGCCAAGGCCCGTGCCGAAGAGATCGCCAAGGGCGTGCAGGGCGTGACCTCGGTAGACAACCAGCTCGAAGTGAAGGGCTGAGCTCCGGCGGCGACAGGATCGTTCGGTCGCCGCAGTGGCCCGACCCACAAAAAAGCCCGGGATGTCCCGGGCTTTTTCATTGGAGGCTGGCCTCGTCAGTGGCCCAGCCAGTCCTTCAGTTCGTCGGCATGCTCTTCCTCGTCGGAAAGAATGTCCTCGAGCATGCGGCGCGTGGTCGGGTCCTTGTCGCCGATCAGGTTGATCATCTGGCGGTACGACTCCACGGCGATGCGTTCGGCGATCAGGTTGGCGCGCACCATCGACTGCAGGTCGGTCGACTCGTCGTACGAAGCGTGGCTGCGCTGCTGCAGGTGATCGGGCGCGAAGTCGGGTTCGCCGCCCAGTTGCACGATGCGTTCCGCGATGCGGTCGGCGTGGGCGGACTCTTCGTTGGCGTGCACCAAGAATTCGTCGGCAATGGCCGGCGACTCGACGCCGTTGGCCGTGAAGTAGTGGCGCTTGTAGCGCAGCACGCAGACCAGCTCGGTGGCCAGCGCGTCGTTCAGCAGCTTGACCACGTCGTCGCGCCAGGGACCGTAGCTTGGCGTGACGGCGCCTTCGTCGAGGCTGTTGCGCGCGGCATCGAGGCCGCGCTGGTCCAGTTCCAGGTGCTTGTGCGCCTGGTCCTTGGATGATGAAACATCGGCTTTCATGGTGGATCCTTTCGTGGGGGGCTTGTGGTTTTCTGCATCAACGTGGTCACGATGTCCGCCACGTCGGATGTCTTGAGTACCGCTGCCAGCACCGCCGTGACCGACAGCAGGCGCCACGGCTTGACGAGAACCACCACCGCACCGGTGGCCGCGGCGATCGCCATGAGCTTGGCAGGCTGCTTGCGCGCGTAGTTCTCGAGCAGCGGGCGAGCCAGCTGTCCAGCGGCATGCGCGGGATGGCGCTGCCACCATCGCTCGGCCAGGCTGCGGCCGACGGAGAACCAGACGTTCCCGCCGAGACCACCGCTACGCCCGCCCCGCGGGGCTGCATCTGCCGGGTCATGGTGTTCGTATTCGAGGTCGTCGCCTCCGTCATCCTGCGGAAGGCCGGACGGCGCCGGCTGGCGAACGTGTTCGCGAGGTGCGTCTGCGCCTCCGTGCAGCTGCCGCACGAGTGCGCGGCGCGAAAGCGCCAGGCGCTGCTGCGGCGTGAGGGGCAGGCGCTCAACGCTCACGACGCGCTCCGGCTTCGTGCAAGGCCTGCAGGTCTGCATCGAGTTGCGCGCGCAGGTCGTCGAAGCCGTGGCCGGGGCTCGGCCGCGCCGCGTACCAGCCGCAGATAGCGGCGATCAGCACGGCCACGCCGGGCACGATCACCAGCACCCAATGGAAGCTGCCGTGAAGCACACCGAGCAGCACGGCCACGCCGATGAGCCCCAAGGCCAGCATGGCGCTGGCCGCCGCCAGGACGCCCGCTACGACGCGGGCGACGATGCCGCGCCCGGCTTGCGCAGTTTCCTGGCGGACGAGGGCGGCGTAGTTGGCGAGGTGGTCAGCGACGAGTTCCGGATGCCCGAGCACCGTGGAAAAAATCGGATGAAGCATGGTGCCGGGAATCGGTGGAACGACAGGGACTCAGCGGATCAGTAGTCGTCCCGGCTGCGGCGGCTGGCCAGCACGATGAGTGCGGTGATGGCGGCACCGGCGGCAGCCGCGATGAGCACGGAACGCACCGGCTGGTCGGAGATGTAGCGGCCGGTCACGTCGGCGGCAGCCTCCAGTCGGCGCTGTGCGCGTGCGCTGGTGGTGGACGCGGCGTCCAGGCCGCGCTGCACGGCCTGCTGCACGCGGGCTGCGAGTTGCTCGACGGCCGGCTCTGCGTCGCGACGCAGTTCGCGTACCTTTTCGCCCGCCGCATTCACCGCGTTCTGTGCATAGGCGCGCGTCGATTCCACCGCGTCGTTGGCGGTCTGGCGTGCGTCGTCGGCGAGTTGCGAGGGGGTCTTGGTCGTGTTCATGTGAAAGTCCTTTCCGGGAAGATGAAATGCGGAAGCCTGTTGATCGTAACGACGCTACTTGCGTCGGAGCAAGCCGGCAAGGAAGCTGGCAATCGCGAGGATGGCGAAGATCACGAACAGGATCTTCGCGATGCCCACCGCGCTGGCGGCAATGCCGCTGAAGCCGAGCAAGGCGGCGATCAGCGCAATGACCAGAAACACCACTGCGTAATGCAACATGCGGAACTCCTTCGAGGCTGGCCTCGTTGTTGTCTTGAACTAAAGCCCCGTCCGCCACCCCCTTGCGGGGAGAAACGGATGGCACAGGAGCAACATTAAGTGGGGGTGCCGGCCGGACCTGTCAGCGGTCGGGGGCGGGGTGCGTAGGAGATGGCCGAGTCACCCGGCGAGGCAGCCGCGAAGCGTGCCGCGGCCCGCGTACCAGCCCGGTTCTGCGGGCCGGATCACGCCGCCGGCTTGACCACCGGCAGCATCGCGCTGAGGCGTGTTCCCTCGCCGGGCGTCGAGGCGATCGTGAGCTTGCCGCGCGCCGCCTCCACCCGGTGCCGCATGCCGGCCAGCCCGTGGGTGGACGGCCGCACGCGCTGCGTGTCGAACCCCTTGCCGTTGTCCGCCACCTCGACGATCACATGGTTCTCGTAGTTCTTCATCACGATGGTGGCCTCGCTCGCATCGGCGTACTTGCCAATGTTGGTCAGGCTTTCCTGAACCATGCGATAGATGGTGAGCTGGCGCGACTCGTCCATGGTCACCGGTTCCAGCGCCATCTCGATCTCCAGGCCCGAGCGCTCGGCAAACTCCCGGCCCAGGATCTCCAGCGAAGCCACCAGCCCGAGGTTGGACAGCGACGACGGCCGCAGGTCCTCGATGATGCGGCGCTTCAGGGCGATGCCGCTGTTGAGCAGCTCGGTCAGATGCTGCAGCCGCTGGATCGCATCGGGCGTATCGGCCAGGCGAGACTTCAGGCGCGCCACGTCGAGCTTGGCGGCGGTCAGCAGCGAGCCCAGTTCGTCGTGCAGCTCGCGGGCGAGATAGCCGCGCTCGGTCTCGCGGACGTCCTGCAAGTGGGTCGCCAGCTCGGCCAGCGAGGCGGTGCGCTCGCGCACTTCGCCCTCCAGTGCATTGCGCTCGCGTTGCAGCGCCTCCTGCTGGCGTTCGCCGATGGAGCGAAGCGCATGGGTCTGCCGCAGGTACAGGAAGAATGCGATCAGCGCAGCCAGGGCGACGATGGCGGTACCGATCCGCGCCAGCCGCAGCGAGCGCAGCACCTGGTCCTGACGCTGGTGCAGCGTGGTGTTGCTGATGCGGACCAGCTCGCCGGCCGTCGTGCGGATGGCATCCATTTCCTCGCGGCCGACGTCGGTGGTGATGACGAACTTCCACGCGTCTTCCTTGCCGTCCTGGCGCAGCCGCACGCTCATGTCCATCTCGGCCACCTTGCGCAGCACGTGCTTGGAGAGCTCGGTGAGCTGCGTGAGTTCGGCGGATCGGCCGGCGTAGAGGCGGCGCAGGGTGGCCAGGTGGCCGTCGACCTCCTTGACTGCGTTGTCGTAGGGTTGTCTGTAGCTGGCCTCGCCGGTCAGCAGGTAGCCTCTCTGTCCGGTCTCGGCGTCCAGCATGTTCTGCAGGATCTGGTTGAGCGTGCTGCGCACCTGCTGCGCCTCTTCGATGTCGGCAAGCGCACGGCTCGACTGCCGGTAGCCGGCCTCGTTGATGCCGACGAGCGCCAGCGCGGCCAGCGCCGCGAGCAGCAGGCTCACGGCCATTTTTGGAGGGGCTAGCCAGTGCATGAAACTTTCAGGGATGCTTGCAGTGCAAGATCGTGAATAATTGACAACATTCAGGGACCCGGCATGTTGCGACCCGCAAGTCCGCAACACAACGACGAAAGTAACAGATGATCAAAATTGGAATTGTGGACGACCACGCCATCGTGCGATCTGGCCTCCGGCAGTTCTTCTCCGAGCACGTGGACCTGCGCGTGGCGGGTGAGGCGGCCAGCGGGCGCGAAGCCATCGAACTGGTGCGCACCACGGAACTGGACGTGCTGGTCATGGACCTTTCGATGCCCGGGCAAAGCGGTATCGACGCGCTCGCCATGATCCGCGCCAAGGCGCCGGACGTGGGCATCCTCATCCTGAGCGGCTACCCCGAGGAGCACTACGCGATGAACCTGATCCGTCAGGGCGCGAGCGGCTACCTCAACAAGGAGTGCGATCCTATCGAGATCGTCAATGCCATTCGCACCATTTCGCTCGGCCGGCGCTACATCACCCCCGCTGTGGCCGAACTGCTGGCCCGCCAGCTTGACCGCAAGGACGATGCCGCGCCACACGAACAACTGTCGGAACGCGAGTTCCAGGTGTTCCTGAAGCTGGCCAAGGGCGAAACGGCCGGCGATATCGCCAAGACCTTGTCGCTGTCGGTGAAGACGGTGAGCACCTACCGCACACGTCTGATGGAGAAGATGAACCTCTCTTCCAACAGCGACCTCACCTACTACGCGCTGAAGAACAAGCTGATCGACTGAGAACGCCACGGCGGCAGCGGGGACAACCCCGCCTTCCGCCTCAGTCCGCCCCTGGGGCCGGGCGCAAGGCCCGCGCCTGCACCAGGCAAAAATCGACAAGCGCGTCGATTTCGTTCGACTTGTCGAACACTGCGTCGACGCCGAATTCGGCGCAGCGCCGACGGATGTCGGGCGTCGCGTAATTGCTGAGCACCACCACCTTCTGGACCGGCCTGCGTTGCTGGCAGGCCTGCAGGATGCCAAGGCCGCTCCCCTGCTTGAGGAACAGGTCGACGATGACCAGGTCCCACTCGCCGTCGTGGGTTCCAAGCCATGTGCGCGCGTCGTTCTCCGTCTCGGCAAAGCCGACGACGGTGGTACAGGTGAGCTCTTCCAGAGTGCCAATGAGGTTTTCACGGATCGTGAGGTTGTCTTCGACGACGTATGTCTGCAATCTGGAATCCATGCCGAACCGCGCTTCCTATGTCGTTGGCAGTTGCGTTCGCAGCGTCCCGCTGATCGGAATGCCTGACCAGAGAGGGTGGAAGCATGCCGTCACGCATCATGCAAGCTTCGTGGACCGCATGCTGTAGGCGGGTTCCGACGCATTCGCAATCCCGCCGATTTCCGTAGGCGATACCTCACGGTCCGTGCGGTGCATGGCCGACCCGGGGCGTCGCTCGGGCGGGTTAACAAGCACAACATGGCAACGAACACCCTTCGCACCCGGCGTTTCTCCTGGCCGCTCTGGCAGAAGTTGCTGGCGTCGGTCGTGCTGCTGTTAGCGGCGCTGGTCCTCGTGGTCATCTTTTTCCCATGGGACGTTCTGCGCGAGCCGCTGAACCGTTACGTCAGCGAGAAGACGGGGCGCAAGTTCGAGATCACCCGGCGCCTCGATGTCGGCGTGGGCTGGCGGCAGGCCACGGTGAAGTTCGACGGCATCGAGTTCGCCAACCCGTCGTGGGCGCGCGATCCCTATCTGGTAAAGGCCGACCGGGCCGAATTCGACATCCGCATCTGGCCGCTCATCTCGAGCAAGATCGTGATACCGCGGCTTTCGCTGTCTTCTCCGACAGTGGGCCTGCAGATGGAAGCCGACGGGCGCCGCACCTGGGCGTTCGGCAAGGACACATCCGACGGCGGTACCGTGCCCGACATCGGCACGATCCAGGTCGACACCGGCGCTGTCGACTTCCTCGCCAAGCACCTGGGCGTAGATGTCCATGCCGACCTGAGCTACGACACCTCGCGCGGTGAGTTGCCGCTGGACTACCGCATCAAGGGCCGCTACAAGGGGCAGCCGCTGACCGCCAACGGGCGCACCGGCAATGTTCTGCAGATCAATGCCGCTGGCGCGCCGCCGTTTCCGATAGAGATCAACGCTGCCGCCGGGCAGACCCAGCTCAAGGCCGCAGGCACCGTGGCTGCGCTGTCCGATCTCGACGGCATCGACGCCACCTTCCAGATCAAGGGCCAGACGCTGGGTGCGCTGTTCCCGCTGCTGGGCATCGCACTGCCGCAGACCTCCCCGTACGCGCTGAGCGGCAAGCTGGGCAAGCGCGGCAAGCTCTGGGAGGCCAACGCCCTGAAAGGCAAGCTGGGCCTCTCCGACATTTCCGGCGACATGAAATTCGACCAAGCCGGCAAGCTGCCGCACCTCACGGGCGACCTGCGTTCGCGCGTCATGGACATGGACGACCTCGGTCCGCTGATCGGTTTGCCGCCGACGGCACGCACGGCGAGCACGGTCGAGGGCGTGGCTCCGCCGCCGACCGTTACTCAGGTCAAGCGCCCCGGCGGCAAGGTGCTGCCCACCGCGCCGCTGGACTTCGAGCGCCTGCGTGCCATGAATGCCGACGTGAAGTACACAGCCGACAGGATCCAGAACGTGCGCGACATCCCGCTCGACCGCGGCAGCGTACAGGTCAAGCTCGACAACGGCGTGCTCACGCTCGATCCGCTCGACCTTGGCGTGGCAGGCGGCAAACTGGCCGGCGCGATCCGCATCGACGCCTCGAAGAATCCGGCGGACATCCGCGCGTCGCTCGACGTGCGCGCCATGCAGCTGGCGCGCCTGATTCCCAAGCTCGAAACCACAGGCAACAGCGTCGGCCGGCTGGATGGCCGGATCAATCTGTCGGGCTCCGGCAGCACCGTGGCGAACTGGCTGGGCGGCGTGTCGGGCGACGTGGCGATCATTTCGGGACGCGGGCAGTTCGGCAACCTGCTGCCGGTGTTCGCTACGCTGGTGGGCGGCGACATCATCAAGTTCCTGCTGCGCGGCGACCGCAATGTGGAACTGCGCTGCGCTGCCATCGCATTCGACGTGAGCAAGGGCCTGATGAACAGCCGCACCGTGGTGCTGGACACCACCAATGCGGTGTTCACCGCCGCCGGCCAGGCCAATCTCGCCACCGAGTCGCTGGACTTCGTGGTCCGCCCGGAGCCGAAGAGCAAGAACATCCTGTCGATCCGTACGCCCCTGGTGGTGAGCGGCACCTTCGGCAATCCGCGCGGGGGCCTGCAGGTCGCTCCGCTGGCCGAACGGGGCCTGGCGGCGCTGGCGCTGGGGGCGATCAATCCGCTGCTGGCGCTCGCCGCGACCATCGAGAACGGTCCGGGGGAGGACGCCGATTGCAAGAGCGTGCTGGCCGACGCGAACAAGCCCACGGCAGGCGCGGCCGCCAACGGCGCCGCGCGCGCCAAGAGCGCTAAGCAGCCCTGAGGGGGTTAGGCGACGGCGGGTGGGTGCGCCGCGGCAGGGCGCTGTGCGCAAACGCTGCAGCCGGGGTCGCGTGCGACGCGCAGCGTGTCGAACGAGGTGCTTCGCCCGTCGAACATCAGCAGCTTGCCCGCCAGCGACGGGCCGATGCCGGCCAGCAGCTTGAGCGCCTCGCTCGCCTGCAGCGTGCCGATGGTGCCCACCACCGGGCCGAAGACGCCCAGCACAGCACACCTCGTTTCCTCGAAGGCCGCGTCGGGCGGGAACAGGCAGGCGTAGCAGGGTGAGGAAGGATCGCGCGTGTCGTAGACGCTCAGCTGCGCGTCGAAGCGGATTGCCGCACCGGCGACCAGTGGCCTGGCATGCATCACGCAGGCCCGGTTGACGGCCTGCCGGGTGGCGAAGTTGTCGCAGCAATCGACCACCACGTCGGACTCGGCGACCAGGCGCGACAACAGCGCCTCGTCCGCGCGCAGCGCGTGGGTGGCGATGGAAATGTCCGGATTGATGTCGCGCATGGCCTGCGCGGCGGATTCGACTTTGGCCAGCCCGACGCGCGCCTGCGTGTGGGCAATCTGACGCTGGAGATTGGTGAGATCGACCTCGTCGTCGTCGACCAGCACGATGTGGCCGACGCCTGCTGCCGCGAGATACAAGGCCACCGGCGAGCCCAGCCCGCCGGCGCCGATGACGAGAACCTTCGAGGCACTGACGCGCTCTTGCCCGTCGATGCCGAATTCCTCGAGAAGGATGTGGCGCGAATAGCGCAGCAGCTCGCTATCTTCCATGCGCCACCGGATCAGTTTTCCTTCTTCTCTTCCTTGTTGTCGACGATCACCTGCGTCTTGCTGACCAGCACCGGCTGGCCCTTCAGGCGGTTGAGCGCCTGAACCAGCGGGAAGTCCTTGTCGGTGCCGAACTCGGGCACCTTGCGGTCCTGCGGCGGCTTCTTGGCTTCTTCCTCGAGGCGTTTGCGGGCTTCGTCGCGGGCCTTCTCGCGTTCCGGGTCCTTGACTTCGGGGCCCTGGCCGCTGGCCAGGTGCTTCTCGAGGTCGGCCTCGCGCATGCGCAGGGCCGCGAACGGGCTGCCTTCGGCGCTTTCGTCGACCAGCACGTTGGGCACGATGCCCTTGGCCTGGATCGAGGTGCCGCTCGGCGTGTAGTAGCGCGCCGTGGTGATCTTCAGGCCGGTGTCGGGGCCGAGCGGGCGAACCGTCTGCACCGAGCCCTTGCCGAAGGTCTGGCTGCCCATGATGGTGGCGCGCTTGTGGTCCTGCAGCGCACCGGCCACGATCTCGCTGGCCGAAGCGGAACCCTCGTTCACCAGCACCACCAGGGGCACGTTCTTCAGCGCGGCCGGCAGGCTGCGCAGAGGGTCGCTGCCCGAACGGCGCTGGTAGAACTCCGGCGCCGCCTTGTAGACCGACTTGCTTTCCGCGAGCTGGCCGTCCGTGGTGACCACCGTGACGTTCTCGGGCAGGAAGGCCGACGACACCGCCACCGCCGCGTCGAGCAGGCCGCCCGGGTCGTTGCGCAGGTCGAGCACAAGGCCCTTGAGGTTCGGGTCTTCCTTGTACAGCTCGTCGATCTTCTTGACGAAGTCGTCGACGGTGCGTTCCTGGAACTGCGACAGGCGGATCCAGCCGTAGCCGGGTTCGATCATCTTGCCGCGGACCGATTGCGTGCGGATTTCCTCGCGCGTGATCGTCACGGGGAAGGTGCGGCTCTCGTCCTTGCGGAAGATGGTCAGCAGAACCTTGGTGTTGGCTTCGCCGCGCATGCGCTTGACCGCCTCGTTCAGCGACAGGCCGCGCACCGCGGTGTCGTCGATCTTGGTGATCAGGTCGTTCGGCTTCAGGCCGGCGCGGAACGCCGGGGAGCCCTCGATGGGCGAAACGACCTTGATCAGGCCGTCTTCCTGGGAAATCTCGATGCCCACGCCGACGAACCGGCCGGTGGTGCCTTCCCTGAATTCCTTGAAGGACTTCTTGTCGAAGTACTGGGAGTGCGGGTCGAGCCCGGCAACCATGCCGGAAATGGCGTCGGAGATGAGCTTCTTCTCATCGACCGGCTCCACGTAATCGCTCTTGACCATGCCGAAGACGGCAGCGAGTTGCTGGAGCTCCTCGAGCGGCAGCGGCGCAAGCGATCCGCGTGCGACTGTCTGCAGCGAAACGGTGGTCAGGACGCCGGCAACGGCGCCGGCGGCGACCCAGCCGGTGATCTTCAGTTTGTGGCCCATCATGAGTGCTTGTCCTTGTCGGCGGCTGTCGAACCAATATACACAGCTTGGAAGCAAATTGCCTGCCGGGGTTCCACGAAGTGGCCGGCAGGCTGGGGTTTCTTCAGCCCTTGCCCTGCGAAGCGACTGCAGCGGCGGCCTGTTCGGCGGCGGCGGCGTCGCCCAGGTAGTAGTGGCGCAGGGGCTTGAGGTCGTCGTCGAGCTCGTAGACCAGCGGAATGCCGTTCGGGATGTTCAGTCCGACGATGGCGTCGTCCGAGATGCCGTCGAGGTACTTCACCAAGGCGCGGATCGAGTTGCCGTGGGCCGCCACCACCAGCCGGCGGCCGGTGCGGATGGCCGGGGCCATCGACTCGTTCCAGAAGGGCAGCACCCGCGCGACCGTGTCCTTCAGGCATTCCGTGAGGGGGATCTGCTCGGGCGACAGCTTGGCGTAGCGCACGTCGCCGCGCTCGCTGCGCGGGTCGTCGGCTTCCAGCGGCGGGGGCGGGGTGCCGTAGCTGCGCCGCCACACCAGCACCTGGTCGTCGCCGTACTTCTTGGCGGTTTCGGCCTTGTTCAGGCCTTGCAGGCCGCCGTAGTGGCGCTCGTTCAGGCGCCAGGAATGCACCACGGGCAGCCAGGTGCGGTCGAGCTCGTCGAGCGTGTGCCACAGGGTGCGGGTTGCGCGCTTGAGCACGCTCGTGTAGGCGACGTCGAAATCGTAACCTTCGGCCTTGAGCAGCCGGCCGGCCTGCTTGGCCTGCTCCACGCCGGTCTCGGTCAGGTCGACGTCGGTCCAGCCGGTGAAGCGGTTTTCGAGATTCCAGGTCGATTCGCCATGGCGGATCAATACCAGTTTGTGCATGTGGGAGGCCTTTGGCTGCGCTTGCGGAAACCTCGCATTCTAAAATCCCCGGTTTGCCATTCAAGGAACCCCCGTGAAATTGATCGAATTCGTCACCGCGAACTGGATGCTGATCCTGATCGCGCTCAGCTCGGGAGCCATGCTGGCCTGGCCGCTGGTGCGCGGGGCAGGCGGCGGAACGCTCACGGCGCAGGGTGCCGTCCAGCTCATCAACCGCGAGCGCGCAGTGCTCGTCGACGTGCGCGAGCCCGAGGAGTTCGCCACCGGCCACATGATCGGCGCGAAGAACGTGCCGCTCAGCCAGCTAGAGGAAAAGCTCGCAGCCGCCGTCAAGAACAAGAACGTGCCGCTGCTCCTGGTCTGTGCCACCGGGGCCCGCGCCCAGCGCGCCGTGGCCACCGCCAAAAAGCTCGGTTACGAGCAGGCCCAAGCCGTGTCCGGCGGGCTCAAGGCCTGGAAAGACGCTAACCTGCCGGTTGAAAAAGCTTAGGGTCTTCCCAAGGTAGAGAGCATGCAAGCCGTCAAGATGTACACCACCGCCGTCTGCCCCTATTGCATCCGTGCAAAGCAGATCCTGAAGTCCAAGGGTGTCGAGCAGATCGAAGAAATCCGTATCGACAGCGATCCCCAGGCCCGCGCCACGATGATGGAAATCACCCAGCGCCGCACGGTGCCGCAGATCTTCATCGGCGAGACGCACGTCGGCGGCTGCGACGACCTGATGGCCCTCGACAGCCGCGGCGGCCTCGTCCCTCTTCTGCAGGGCGCCTGAAACACAAAGCAACCGGCGTCACGAAGGTGGCCCGGTCGTGGGGCGATAATCGTTCGCTCATCCATCTGCAGCCCGCTGCGGGAACCTCTCCCCGGCGGGCATTGTTTTGATCCTCGAAAGTTCAGCCATGGCCGACCAGCAAGCCCAAGATCCCGTTTTCCAGATCCAGCGCGTCTACCTCAAGGACCTGTCGCTCGAGCAGCCCAATTCGCCCGCGATCCTGCTGGAGCAAGAGCAGCCCACCGTCGACATTCAGCTCGGCGTGGACGCCCAGCCCGTGGCTGACGGCATCTTCGAGATCACCGTGTCGGCCACCGTGCAGACCAAGATCCAGGACAAGACCGTGTTCCTGGTCGAAGCCAAGCAGGCCGGCATCTTCGAGATCCGCAACCTGCCGGAAGAGCAGATGGGTGCCATCCTCGGCATCGCCTGCCCGCAGATCGTGTACCCCTACCTGCGCGGCAACGTGGCCGACGTGATCCAGCGCGGCGGCTTCCCCCCCGTGCACCTGGCCGAAATCAACTTCCAGGCGATGTACGAACAGCAGCAGGCGCAGGCCGCCGGCCAGGCCGCTCCGACCCTGGCCCAGTAAACCGGCCCGACGACGCCAACGCCGATGAAGATCTGCGTTCATGGCGCCGGTGCCTGGGGCACGGCCGTCGCGGTCAATGCGGCGGCCCGCCACGAGGTCACGCTCTGGGCGCGCGCTGCCGCCCAGGCCGATGCCATGTCGGCCGCGCGTGAAAACACCCGCTACCTGCCCGGGCTGGCCCTGCCAGCCTCGCTGGCCGTGCGCGCCGGCGACATCGCCCAGGCGCAGGCCGGCGCCGACCTCGTCATCGTGGCCACGCCCATGGCCGCCCTGCGCGAACAGCTCGTTGCCCTGCGCGGCACCGCGGCGCAGGTGGCCTGGCTGTGCAAGGGCGTCGAGCCCGCGCTCGACACGTCTCCAACATCGGTCGGCCTGCTTGCCCACGAGATCTGGACCCAGGTCGCTCCCGATTTGAGAGCGGGTGTGCTCAGCGGCCCCAGCTTTGCGCAGGAGGTCGCCGAAGGCCGTCCGACCGCGCTGGTGGCTGCCAGCCCGCACGCCGGCGTGCGCGATGCACTGGTCGACGCTTTCCACGGTCCCGCGCTGCGCGTCTACGCCAACGAGGACATCGTCGGCGTGGAAGTGGGCGGCGCGGTCAAGAACGTGCTCGCCATCGCCACGGGCCTGTGCGACGGGCTTGCACTGGGCCTGAACGCGCGAGCGGCGCTCATCACCCGCGGCCTGGCCGAGATGACCCGCTTCGGCCTCGCGCTGGGCGCTCGCGCCGAGACATTCATGGGTCTCTCGGGCCTGGGCGACCTGGTGCTGACCGCCACTGGCGACCTTTCGCGCAATCGCAAGGTCGGCTTGCTGCTGGCCCAGGGCCGCACACTGGCCCAGGCCGTCGATTCGCTCGGCCATGTCGCCGAAGGCGTGTATTGCGCCCGTACCGTGGTGCAGCGCGCGCGCGGCCTCGGCATCGAGATGCCCATCGCCGAGGGCGTGGTCGCCTTGCTCGACGGTCGCGTGAGCCCGCAGGACGCTGTGGCCGCGCTCACCGGCCGCGATCCGGTGCCGGAGTCGGTTCAGGCGGCCGGGCCTGCGGTTCCTCGTCAACTCCCTTGAAGCCGAGCCTTCTTCGCGGGCCTCCTGTCGCTCGCGGGAAGGGTGCAGGACCGCGTTCTGCCTAAAACTCGACGCTGCAGGAGTCCCCCAGCGCCTCGCGCCAGACTTTCACCCGCGCCAGCGACGCCCTCAGGTCGGGCAGCGCCTGCGCGATGAACACGCACAGGTTCTCCAGCGTCGGCGGGTGCAAACCCGGCACGTCGTCCAGCAGATGATGGTCGAGCTGCCCGCGGACGTCTTCCAGGCGCCGCCGCAGCAATCCCAGGTCCACCACCATGCCGGTCGCGGGATCCCGTTCTCCGGCGAGCCAGACCTCGGCGTGGTACGTGTGGCCGTGGATACGGCGGCTGCCTTCCACTTCGATCTCGCGCTTCAGCGTGTGGGCGGCGTCGAAGAAAAAGCGTTGGCTGATGGTGAATCGCATCGTCGGAAAGTCCAGGAAAAAGGCGGCCGCTTCAGCGGATGCCGGTGATCTTGTGCGTCTGCACGCTCAGGCGCCATGCGGGCTGCCGCATGCATTGCGCAATGCACAGCTCGGTGTTCGCGGCCCGTTCGGGTCCGTCCATCGGCTGCAGGAAGCGATGGGTGAATTCGCCGGCGCGCGCCATCGCGTCGAGATCGAACCCGGGCTGCGGCCACACCAGCTTCAGTTCCTGTCCGCACTGCTGCACCCACGGCGCGCCGGCCTTGGGGCTGATGCAAAGCCAGTCGATGCCCGCGGGCGCCTCGACCGTGCCGTTGCTCTCCACCGCGATGCGGAAGTGCCGCGCATGCAGCGCATCGACCAGCGCCGTGTCGACCTGCAGCAGCGGCTCTCCGCCGGTCAGCACCACCAGGCGATGGCCGGCGCTCATCGGGTCATCGGCCGGCCACTGCGCGGCGATGGTGTCGGCCAGCAGTTCGGCGGTCCTGAACTTGCCGCCCAGCGTTCCGTCGGTGCCGACGAAGTCGGTGTCGCAGAACCGGCACACGGCGGTGTCGCGATCGGCCTCGCGGCCGCTCCAGAGGTTGCAGCCGGCGAAGCGGCAGAACACGGCCGGCATGCCGGCCTGTCCGCCTTCGCCCTGCAGGGTGTAGAAGATTTCCTTGACGCTGTAGCTCATGATGGTTGGGTCTTTCCCTGCGGGCGTCGGTGGCCGGGCATCCTGGAAAGAAAAACGGAAAGGGTGAGGGAGGGCGATCAGCCGGCCGGCGGCGCCGGCACCGCGGTTGCGGCCGGCTCGGCAGGCGGCGAACGATCAGGGCCGCAATGCGTGCGGCCGCTGGTAATGGAAGCGTCGAGGTCGCGCACGGCGGACGTCATGGAAATCGGCCGGCGAACGGTCAGGCGGGTGAGTAGGCCAGCCGCACGTAGATGGGAGCGAAGGCTTCCGCCTGCGTGATGTCGATCAGCGTCTCCTTCGCGAGTTCGAGCATCGCGATGAAGGTGACGATCAGGACCGGCGTGCCGCGCGACACGTCGAACAGTTTCTCGAACTCGACGAAGCGCTGGCCCTGCAAGTGGCGCAGCACGATGCTCATGTGCTCGCGCACGTTGAGTTCCTCGCGCGAGATCTTGTGGTGCTGCACGAGCTTGGCGCGCTTCATGATGTCGGCCCACGCATCGCGCAACTCGACCACGTCGACCTCCGGGAAGCGCGGCTTGAGCGACTGCTCGATGTAGACCTGCGCCTTCCAGAAGTCGCGCCCGTAGGTCGGCATGGCACTGATGGCGGCCGCCTGCAGCTTGGTCTGCTCGTATTCGAGCAGGCGGCGCACGAGTTCGGCGCGCGGGTCTTCTGCTTCTTCGCCGTCGGCCACCTTCTTGGGTGGCAGCAGCATGCGCGACTTGATCTCGATGAGCATCGCGGCCATCAGCAGGTACTCGGCCGCGAGCTCGAGGTTCGTCTGGCGGATCTCGTCGACGTAGCTCAGGTACTGCCGCGTGAGCCCCGCCATCGGGATGTCGAGAATGTTGAAGTTCTGCTTGCGGATCAGGTAGAGCAGCAGGTCCAGCGGGCCTTCGAAGGCCTCGAGGAACACCTGCAGCGCCTCGGGCGGGATGTACAGGTCCTTCGGCATCGCGAAGAGCGGCTCACCATAGAGCCTCGCGAGCGCGACCTGGTCCACCACGTCGGGCATGGCGACCACCAGCGTGCCGTTGTCCTCGTCGCCGTTCATCGGATTCTTGCTATTGATTCAATAGCGAGACACGCAGGAAGGATGGACGTTTGCTGCCAATTCGGCATTGGCGCGGGTTACTTCGTCTGGGTCTGGTAGACGTAGGGCTGCTGGGGCACGCGGGCTTCGCTGTATTCCTCGAGCAGGCTGCGGTCGAGGTGCTTGTCCCAGAGCAGGGCGCGGCCGGCGCGCTGTTCGGCTTCGAGCGTGGGCTTCTTTTCCTTCATCTCCTCGATGAAGTTGGTGATCTCGGAAGAGTAGTGGGGGCGACGGAAGATGGACATAGACTGGACCTTTATGGCGCGAATTTTACCGGGGTCGGCATGACGCAACGGCGAGGATGGCAGATCGGCATGGCAACGGCGTTCCTGGCGGCTGTCGTTGGCCTTGCCGCATGCGACACAAAGAACATCAGCGAACTCGAGGAAGGCGTCTCCACCGAGGCCGACGTGCGCGCCCGTTTCGGCCAGCCCGAGAACGTCTGGGACGCGCCCGCGGGTGCCCGCGTGTTCGAGTACAACCGCCAGCCCGCGGGCCAGAAGAACTACATGATCACCATCGGCGCCGACGGAAAGATGAGCGCGCTGCGCCAGGTGCTCACGCCGGAGAACTTCGCCCGCGTGCAGCCCGGCCTGATGATGGAAGACCTGCGCAAGCTGCTCGGCAAGCCCGCCAAGGTCATGCCCTATGCGCTCAAGCGCGAGACCGAATGGGAGTGGCGCTGGGTGCAGCCGCCGAACTCCCCGATGGTCTTCACCGCCACGCTGAACGACGACCAGCGCGTCGTGCGCAGCGGCTCTTCGCCCGACCGGGGCACCGAAGCCCCATGATCCGGCGGGGCCGGCGGTTCACTGGCCGTCGGGAATCACCGCATCGGCCGCAGCGCCCACGGCCTTGCCGGTGATGCGCGCGGTGCCGATCGCCGCATCGGCCGCGAGGCCGACCGCGCCGGCACCCACGCTCACCGCGGTACTCGCCACCGACACGACCGCGCAGCCGCTCAACGCGGCGCAGAGCGACAGCAGCAGGAGGGCACGGCGCAGCAGCGTGGTGGTCATGGTGTGGTCCTCGCAGTTCAGCGAACGCGCATGCCCGGCGTGGCGCCCGGCCAGGGTTCGAGCACGTGGATGCCCGGGTGGGCCTTTTCGTCGCCGTGGCTGGCGGCCAGCACCATGCCTTCGCTCACGCCGAACTTCATCTTGCGCGGCGCGAGGTTGGCGACCAGCACCGTGAGCTTGCCTACCAGCTGCTCGGGCTGGTAGGCCGACGCGATGCCGCTGAAGACGTTGCGGGTCTTGCCTTCGCCCGCGTCGAGCGTCAGGCGCAGCAGCTTGGTCGAGCCCTCGACCTTCTCGCAGGCCACGATCTTCGCGATGCGCAGGTCGATCTTCGCGAAGTCGTCGATGGTGATGGTGGGAGCGATGGCCTCGCCGCCCGGCAGCGTCTGCGTGTCCACCGCGGCGGACGCGGCGGCGGCGGGAGCTTCGGGCGCGTCGAACAGCTTGTCGACCTGCTTCGCGTCGGCGCGCTGCATCAGGTGCTTGTAGTCGCCGATGGCGTGGCCGGCGGGCAGCGCCTGCGCGGCGTCCGGCCAGGCCAGCGGAGCGATCTTCAGGAAGGCCTCGACGTTCACCGCCAGCGCCGGCAGCACCGGCTTCAGGTACAGCGTGAGCAGCCGGAAGGCTTCGATGCAGACGGTGCACACATCGTGCAGCCGCGCCTCGGCGCCTTCCTTCTTGGCCAGCTCCCAGGGCTTGTTCTGGTCGACGTACTCGTTCACCTTGTCGGCCAGCGCCATCACCTCGCGCAGCGCGCGGGCGTAGTCGCGGCCGTCGTAGAGCGAATGGATCTGGCCGGCCGCCTCGCGCAGCGCGAACAGCAGTGCGTCGCCGTCGGCCGACACCTCGCCCAGCTTGCCCTCGAAGCACTTGCCGATGAAGCCCGCCGCGCGGCTGGCGATGTTGATGTACTTGCCCACCAGGTCGCTGTTGACGCGGGCGACGAAGTCCTCGGGGTTGAAGTCGATGTCCTCGTTGCGGCCGTTGAGCTTGGCCGCGATGTAGTAGCGCAGCCATTCGGGGTCGAGGCCGATCGAGAGGTACTTGAGCGGGTCGATGCCGGTGCCGCGGCTCTTGCTCATCTTCTCGCCGCTCACCGTGAGGTGGCCGTGCACATACACCGCGTCGGGGGCCTTGCGGCCGCTGAAGTGCAGCATCGCGGGCCAGAACAGCGTGTGGAAGGTGATGATGTCCTTGCCGATGAAGTGCACCTGCTCCAGGTCGGGGTCGGCCATGTACTCGGTGTACGAGATGCCGTCGCCGCCGAGCTCGATGCAGCGCTTGTCCAGCAGGTTCTTCAGCGATGCCAGGTAGCCCACGGGCGCATCGAGCCACACGTAGAAGTACTTGCCCGGCGCATCGGGAATCTCGATGCCGAAATAGGGCGCGTCGCGGCTGATGTCCCAGTCGCCGAGGCCGCCCTTGCCTTCGTCGTCCTTGTAGAGCCACTCGCGGATCTTGTTCTGCACTTCGCTCTGCACATGGCCGGGCGCGGCGGTCCATTCCTTGAGGTAGGCCTCGCAGCGCGGGTCGGACAGCTTGAAGAAGAAGTGCTCCGAGCTGCGCAGCTCGGGCTTGGCGCCCGACAGTGCCGAGTAGGGGTTGATCAGCTCGGTCGGCGCGTACACGGCGCCGCACACCTCGCAGTTGTCGCCGTACTGGTCCTTGGCGTGGCAGTTGGGGCACTCGCCCTTGATGAAGCGGTCGGCCAGGAACATGCCCTTTTCGGGGTCGTAGAACTGCTCGACGCTCTTCGTGCTGATCAGGCCGTTGGCGCGCAGGTCGCGGTAGATGTCCTGGGCCAGCTGGTGGTTCTCGGGCGCGTCGGTCGAGTGCCAGTTGTCGAAGGAGATGTGGTAGCCGTCCAGGTAGGGCTTGCGGCCCGCGGCGATCTCGGCCACGAAGGCCTGCGGCGTCACGCCGGCCTTGTCGGCCGCGATGGTGATGGCCGCGCCGTGTGCGTCGTCGGCGCACACAAAGTTGACCTCGGCGCCGTTCATCCGCTGGTTCCGCACCCAGATGTCGGCCTGGATGTACTCCATCATGTGGCCGATGTGGAACTTGCCGTTGGCGTACGGCAGGGCGGTGGTGACGAAGAGCTTGCGCGGGGCGGACATCGGGAGGGCGCTTTCGGGAGTAGTACGGACGGAACCGGGCATTTTAGGTGGCCCGGTCGCCGCGCGGGTTTGATGGCAGCATCGCCCCCATGCCGCATGCCATCGACCTCCGCGCCCATGTCGCCGACATCTTCTCGTCGCCGCTCGCGCCGTGGGCCGCCTCGCTGCCATGGGAGCTGACGTCGCAGGCGCCGGAAATCGTGCGCGAGCTGCTCGCCGCGCTGCCGCCGGGCGAGTACGCCATCGACGGCGAAGTGGTCATCCACCGCAGCGCCCGCGTCGAGCCCGGCGCGGTGCTCAAGGGGCCGCTGATCCTCGGGCCCGGCTGTTTCGTCGCCGCCGGTGCCTATCTGCGCGGCGGCAACTGGGTGGATGCGCGCTGCAGCATCGGCCCCGGCGTGGAGCTGAAGTCGTCCTTCGTGTTCGCGGGCACGGCGCTCGCGCACTTCAACTTCGTGGGCGATTCGGTGCTGGGCGCGGGCGTCAACATGGAGGCCGGCAGCATCGTCTGCAACCACCGCAACGAGCGCGCGGACAAGCGGATCTTCGTGCGCAGCGGGGAGGGTGGCGCCTTGCAATCCGCCGGCTGCGAGAAATTCGGCGCTTTGATGGGCGACGGCGTGCGCATCGGTGCCAACGCGGTGATCGCGCCGGGCGCGCTGCTGGCGCCGGGCCGCGTCGTGGGCCGCACGGCGCTGCTCGACCAGGAACTGCCCGGCCGCGAATGACGAGCCGGCGGCGGCAGTGACCCACGCGAGCGCAGGGTGTCTTGTGCGCGACGTATGCTCCAGCCCCCGACACACCACACCACGCGAGACCAGCCGATGACCACTTCCATTCCCGCAACCCTGATCCCCGGCGATGGCATCGGCCCGGAAATCGTCGACGCCACGCTGGCCGCGCTCGACGCGCTGAAAGCGCCCTTCGTGTGGGACCGCCAGATCGCCGGCCTCGGCGGCGTGGTGGCAGCTGGCGACCCGCTGCCCGTCGCCACGCTCGACAGCATCCGCCGCACCCGGCTGGCGCTGAAGGGCCCGCTGGAAACGCCTTCGGGTGGAGGCTACCGCTCGTCGAACGTGCGGCTGCGCGAGGAGTTTCAGCTGTACGCCAACCTGCGCCCCGCGCGCACCATCATTCCGGGCGGACGCTTCGACAAGATCGACCTGGTGGTCGTGCGCGAGAACCTCGAGGGCCTGTACATCGGCCACGAGCACTACGTGCCGATCGACGGCGACCCGCACGCCGTGGCGATGGCCACCGGCATCAACACCCGCCAGGGCAGCCGCCGCCTGCTGGAGTACGCCTTCCAGACCGCCGTGGCCACGGGCCGCAAGAAGGTCACCCTCGTGCACAAGGCCAACATCATGAAGGCGCTCACGGGCATCTTCCTCGAGACCGGCCTGGACCTCTACGAGAAGAAGTACAAGGGCCAGTTCGAGCTCGACACCGTCATCATCGACGCCTGCGCGATGAAGCTGGTGCTCAACCCCTGGCAGTTCGACATGCTGGTCACCACCAACCTGTTCGGCGACATCCTGTCCGACCTGGTGGCCGGCCTGGTCGGCGGCCTGGGCATGGCGCCGGGCGCCAACATCGGCGCCGACGCGGCGATCTTCGAGGCCGTGCACGGCTCCGCGCCCGACATCGCGGGCAAGGGCATCGCCAATCCCACCGCATTGCTGCTGGCTGCCGCGCTCATGCTCGACCACGTGAGGCTGCCCGAACTGGCCACGCGCCTGCGCACGGCCATCGACGAGACGCTGAACATCGACAAGGTGCGCACGGGCGACCTCGGCGGCACGGCGGGCACGCAGGCGTTCACCAAGGCGCTGGTCAGCCGCATCAACGGCGGCTGAGCGCAGCGGGCGCCCGAACGCCATCGATGGCCCCGGGCCATCGCCGAACACGTGTACGCTGCCGGGGCCATGCTCCGGTGGCGCTTCTTTTGTGAGCAGTCATGTCCTCGACGTCCCTTCCCGTCCTGTCCCTCCTCGAAACCCGCGTGCTCGGCGTGCTTGCCGAGAAGCAGCGCACCGTGCCGGACAGCTATCCGCTGACGCTCAATTCGCTGGTGTCGGGCTGCAACCAGAAGACCAGCCGCAACCCGGTGCTCGAGCTCACCGAGTCGCAGGTGCAGGCCACGGTCGACAGCCTGAAGGGCTACAGCCTCGTCGCCGAGACCAGCGGCGGGCGCGCCTTCCGCTACGAGCACAACATCGACCGCGTGCTGCGCATCCCTTCGCAGTCGGTCATCCTGCTCACGGTGCTCATGCTGCGCGGGCCGCAGACGGCCGGCGAGCTGCGCATCGCCTGCGACCGCATGCACAACTTCGCGGACATCTCGTCGGTCGAGGGCTTCCTGAACGAACTCGCCGAGCGGCCGGCCGGCGCGCTGGTGGCCAAGCTGGCCCGGCTGCCGGGCGCCCGGGAGAGCCGCTGGGCCCACCTGCTGAGCGGCACGCCGGCCGAAGAGGTCGCCGCGCCGGGCGCCGCATCGTCCGACGCGTTCCACGCCGCGAGCGACGTGTCGCTGGGCGAAGTGGCCGCGCTGAAGGCCAACGTGGCACGGCTCGAGGCCGAGGTGGCGTCGTTGAAGGCGCTGCTGGGTCGCGTGTGTTCGGAGCTCGGGATATCGGCGGAAGGCTGAACTCCCCGTTGCGGCCATTGCCAGCCGCACCCGCGCTGCGGTATCTTGCGCGGCACATGACGCACACCTGCCCGCGCTGCAACCGCCCCGGCATCGGCGCCCTCGCCAAGCGCTGGTCCAGCCGCGCGGCGCCGGCCGAATGCACGGTCTGCGGCGGCCTGTCGCATGTGCTGGCCAGCACCGACAGCGGCATCTGGGCCGCGGGCGTCGTGATCCTGCTGGTGTCGCTGATCGGCGCGCTCGGGCTGCATTCGGCGCTCTTCTTCGCCAGCGGGCTGGTGCTGGCGGTGGCGCTGAACATCCGGGCCTGGAAGCGCGCGAAGATGTATCCGATCTCGGCCGAGGCCGCCTCGCTCGCCGGCAAGGTGCACTGGACGCTGGCCGGCATCTACGCTTTCCTGGCGCTGTTCCAGTAGCCGCCGCCGGGCATGCCGGCATGCGCGCGCCGGCATCTGCTCACACCATTTCACGCGGTCTTCACGCTCACCGCACATTGCGTCCCTAACGTCGGCCTCCTTTGCGAACACCTGGAGCCCTGCATGGACAACGGACACACCGCCGCGTGGCGGGACCACACGCCCTTCGACGACGTCACCCGCCGTGCGCTCGCGTGCCTTGCCGTGCTGGCCGGCATCGCGAGCCTGTACGCCTTCTTCTGGTGGGCCGCGTCGGCCACCGGTTTCTTCCTGTTCGACGGCTGGCGCCACACCTGGCAAGGCCTTGGCACGGCGATCGCGTTCCGCGACCTGGACACCGTGTACTACCTGTCGAGCTGGATCGCCTCGGTGTTCGGCGGTCTCTACGGCTGGGCCGCGCTCATCGGGTTCGCGGCCACGCACCGCCGCGGCTGGGACGCGGTGGCGCCGTGGGTCAAGACCGGCTGCGCCGTCGGCATCGCCGCCGGGCTGGCCTTCGAGCCCGGCCGGCTGCTGGCGCTCGCACCCATCGTCTGCGTGGTGGCGCTGCTGCTGCGTTCGATGCTGATGCCGTGCGCGCAGGCGCGGGGCGCGGCTTTCAGCTCCCGGACACCGGCACGTCGAGGCTGAGCTTCACCGGGTCCATGGTGACCAGCGTGCGGAAGCGCCTGACGTTGTTGCTCTGGAAGAAGAGCTGCCGCGTCAGCGCCGTGTACTGCGCCATGTCGCGCACCACGAGGACCAGGATGAAGTCCCACTCGCCGGTCACGTAGTAGCACTGCTGCACCTGCGGGCAGGCCCTGAAGCTGCGTTTCATCGCATCGAGCAGCTCGATCCGCTCGCTCTCCGCTTCCACCTCGGCCACGATGGTCAGCGGATGGCCCAGCGCCGCGGGCGACAGCACCGCGCCGTAGCGCTGGATCACGCCTTCGTCGCGCATGCGCTTGAGGCGCCGGTTCACCGCCGCTGTCGAGAGGTGCACCCGTTCGCCGAGTTCGCTCTGCGGCACGCGGCTGTCGGCCTGGATCAGCTCCAGCAGGCGAAGGTCGAGGGCATCGAGGGGAGTCATGCAGCGAAGAAGAAAGAAGGGCCGTGTGCACGCAAAAACGTTGCGTCAAGGACGCGGATTTTGCGCACCTGTCCCGCGCCATTGTCAATAGCATCTCGCCATGCACCCGACCGACGCCACCCTGCGCGACACATTGACCCACTGGCGCCGCCAGCTGCACGCCATTCCCGAGACCGGCTTCGAGGAGGCGAAGACCTCTGCCTTCGTCGTGCGCGTGCTCAGGGCGCTCGGCCTCGAGGTGCACACCGGCATCGGCGGCACCGGCCTCGTGGCCAACCTCAAGGTGGGCGAAGGCACGGGCGTGATTGGCCTGCGCGCCGAGATGGACGCGCTGAACATCACCGAGCTGCCGGCCGATCGCCCCTACGCCTCCGCCACGCCCGGCAAGATGCACGCCTGCGGCCACGACGGCCACATGTCGATCGTGCTCGGTGCCGCGCGGCTGCTGCGCGAGCGGCAGGACTTCGACGGCACCGTGCGCTTCATCTTCCAGCCGGCCGAGGAGCATGGCCGCGGCGCGAAGGCGATGATGGACGACGGCCTGTTCGAACGCTTCCCGGTCGACGAGATCTACGGGCTGCACAACATGCCCGGCATGCGCGCGGGCACGTTCGCCACGCGCGTCGGCGGCCTGATGGCGAGCGAGGACAACTTCGTGATTCATGTGAAGGGCCGCGGCACGCATGCCGCGCGGCCGCACATGGGCATCGACCCGATCGTGATCGGCGCACAGATCGTGCTGGCGCTGCAGACCGTGGTGTCGCGCACGCTCGACCCCGGCGCGCAGGCGGTGGTGTCGTGCACCGAGTTCATCACCGACGGCATCCGCAACGCGATCCCTTCGAACGTGGTCATCAAGGGCGACACGCGCAGCTACGACCCGGCCGTGCAGCGCATGCTGGCCGGGCGCATGCGCGAGATCAGCGAGGGCATCTGCCGCCTGCACGGCGCGGGCTGTGAGTTCAGCTACACGCACGAGTTCGCGCCCACCGTGAACTGGGCCGAATGCGTGCCCACCGCGCTGGCGGCCGCCGCGGCGGTGGTGGGCGCCGGCAACGTCGATGCCGACGTGGCGCCGATGATGATCTCGGAAGACTTCGGCGCGTTCCTCGAGGCCGTGCCAGGCGCCTTCGTGTTCCTCGGCAACGGCGCCGATGGCGAGCCCGGCGGAACGCCGCTGCACAACGGGAGCTACGACTTCAACGACGCGGTGCTCGACACGGGCGCGCGTTACTTCGCGGAAATCGTCCGCCTGCGCCTGCCCCGGCGCACCGACCACGGGAACTGACGGGCATGCTGTTCACCAATCCACACGCGCAGCGGCGCGCCTACGACCTCTCGTTGAGCGAGGTGATGAACATCGCGCGCGGCCAGGAGAGCCGGCGCTGGCTGTCGGGCTGGAGCCGGCTGGCGCCGCACCCCACGCCCGCATGGCCGTTGCCCCGGCTGGCGGCGCGGCTCGGCGTGGCGCAGGTGGTGGTCAAGGACGAATCGAAGCGCTCCACGCTCGGCAGCTTCAAGGCGCTGGGCGCGCCGGTGGCGCTGCTGCGGCTGGTGCTGCGCCGCTGGCCGCAGCGCGGCTGGACGCCCGCAGACCTGCTCGCGGGCAGGCATGCGGACGCGTTGCGCGGCTTCGTGGTGGTCAGCGCCACCGACGGCAACCATGGCCGCGCGCTGGCGGCAGCCGCGCAGAGCATCGGCTGCCGCTGCGTGATCGTGCTGCATGCGCAGGTCAGCGAGGAGCGCGAGGCGCCCATCGCCGCACTGGGCGCGGAGATCGTGCGCATCCGCGGCAACTACGACGAGTCGGTGGAGGAGGCCGCGCGGCTGGCGCGGGCCAACGACTGGGAAGTGGTGTCGGACACCTCGTACGAAGGCTACGAGGACGTGCCGCGCGACGTGATGCAGGGCTACGGCATCTTGGCCGACGAACTGCTCGAGGACTCGCCCGCGGGCGCGCCGTGTCCGTTCACGCACGTCATCGTGCAGGGAGGCGTGGGCGGGCTGGCCGCGGGCGTGGTCAGCCATTTCTGGGAGCGCTACGGCGCGGCGCGTCCCACCTTCATCGTGGTGGAGCCCGAGCAGGCCGACTGCCTGCTGCAGAGCGCGCGCAGCGGCCGGCCCGACCGGGCGACCGGCTCGGTCGATTCGGTAATGGCGGGACTGGCCTGCGGCGACACCTCGCCGCTCGCGTGGCGCTTCCTGCAGCCGGCCGTCGACGTGTTCATGACGGTGACCGACGCGCAGGCCGAGCACGCGGTGCGCACGCTGGCCGGCGGGGACGCCGGCGACGTGCCGGTGCTCAGCGGCGAATCGGGCGCGGCCGGGCTGGCGGCGCTGCAGGCGCTCGCGGCCGACCCCGAGGCGCGGCATGCGGCCGGCCTCGGTGCCGAGGCGCGCGTGCTGCTCCTGAGCACCGAAGGCGCGACCGCGCCCGGCGTCTATCGGGCGATTGCAGGGCGCAGCGGCGAAGAGGTCGTTGCCGCGCAAGCCGAATGGCTGCGGCGCGAAGGCATCGCCGGGCGCGACCTGATGGCACGCA
>Ga0102594_1000713_pt1 | contig 26664 bp, 23 predicted proteins | sample AraplaCol_mLB_r2_2_FD_76863 | JGI IMG/M metagenome (GOLD analysis project Ga0102594, IMG submission 76863) | Arabidopsis root microbial communities from North Carolina, USA - plate scrape MF_Col_mLB_r2 (SPADES assembly) (version 2) | ecosystem: Host-associated > Plants > Roots > Endosphere...
CCTGGTGCCTGCTGCGCGGCGACAAGCTGATGCTGTCTTGGAAGGCGCAGCGCTGGACCATCCTGCAAGGCTGCTGCAGCTTTGGCCTGAGCTATATCGGCACCTATAACGCGGAGCAGTACGTCGTCTCGGCCCTGGTGGCCGTGCTGTTTGCGCTGATGGTGTTCTGGAACCCGATCCTCAACCGCATCGCCTTCGGCACGCCACTGACCTGGCGCACCTGGGCCGCTGGCGGCGCGGCGGTGGGTGGCGTGGTGCTGCTGTTCTACCATTCGATCTCGGAGTCGCTGCGCGACGTGATGGCGGGTGGCCAGGGGCATTTCATCCTCGGCCTGGCTCTGGCGCTGGGCGCGACCATCGCCAGCTCGGTCGGCAATACGCTGGTGGTCAAGGTGCGCCAGCATGAATCAAATGTGCTGCTGACCATGGCGTGGGGCATGTCGTGGGGTACGCTGCTGGTGGCGCTGTGGGCGCTGGCGCGCGGCGATGCCTTCGTGATGCCGGCCACGGCTTCGTACTGGGGCGGCCTGCTGTACCTTTCGCTGCTGGGTTCCGTGATCGCGTTTGCCTGCTACTTCACGCTGATCGACCGCATCGGCACGCAGAAAGCCGTATACATCGGCGTGGTGACGCCGGTGATCTCCGTGCTGCTCAGCATTCGTCTTGAAAATTACCGGCCAGGCTGGATGGAAATCCTCGGCATGGTGGTGTGCATCGCCAGCGTGGCCTGGGCGCTCAAGGCGCCATCGATGCCGGCCAGCCGTACTCCTGTTGACCTTAAACCTTTGAAGAAAGCTTCATGAGCAATTTGAACATCCGCCCTGCCCGTCCGGAAGACGTGGCATCCATCATGGCCATGATCCGTGAACTGGCCGTTTTCGAGAAACTGGAACACCTGGTGGTGGCCGACGAGGCCATGCTGCATGAGGAGCTGTTCGGCGCCAAGCCGGGCGTGGAAGGCATCGTGGGCGATGAAGCGGGCGAAGTGGTGACGTACGCGTTGTTCTTCCACAATTTCTCTACCTTCCTGTGCAAGAAGGGGCTGTACCTGGAAGACCTGTACGTGAAGCAGAATCGGCGCGGTGCGGGCTATGGCAAGCAGATGCTGGCGGCGTTGGCCAGGATTGCCGTCGAGCGTCAGTGCGGGCGCTTCGAGTGGTCGGTGCTGGACTGGAATGTGAACGCGATCAAATTCTATGAGCAGATGGGCGCCGACGTGCTGCCCGACTGGCGCGTGTGCCGCGTCACCGGCCCCGCGCTCGCTGACCTGGCGAAGCAATGACCCCGGTCGCGCTGCGCTACCAGCTTGGTCCCGACGAGTATCTGGCGCAGCAGCAAGCCCTCATTGGCGATACTTCGCGCCAAGCGCAACGCGCGAAATGGAAGGACACGCTGATGTTCTCCGGCGCCTGTGCCGTTGGCTTCCTGGCTGCATTCCAGGCGAATAGCCGTTTATTGATGCTGCTGCTGGGTACCGCCGGACTGGCGCGCCTGCTGACGCCCTGGGATCACAAGATCAAGATCAAGATCAAGGCGCAAATTGCTGCCCATGCCGAGAAAAAGGTGCGGCGTCGAGATGTCTCGCTCCGGATCGACGATGAGGGGCTGCACGAAGAGGTTGAGGGCGTCCGCTCATTCGCACCATGGCCAGCGGTGAAGTCCTTCCGCGAACTTGGTCACATCCTGCTGGTCCAGCTGGCTGGCGAGTTATGGGTCGTGATTCCGGACGTCGCCTTTCTCGGCGCGGGCGCTCCGTCGAAGGCTGAGTTCATCGCGCTGCTCCAGAGCCGTGGTATCGCCAGCGCAGCGGCATAGGCAAAAAAGGTTCTTCACGGACTCTCGGGAATTATAAGACTTGCCAGTAGAGTTAATTGTCTCAATGACAGACCTGGCACCGACTCCGCGAATATTCACCGGAAGCGCGTGAGCAAAAAAAATCCCTCGCGGCTCGTGTGTGGTCGGGCGAGGGATACTAAACCCAGGTGTCAGTTGGGAGGGGAGATGAATCGACGGTTTCAATATAGTCGCCCTGCCCCGACCGCGCTTTGTCACTTACAAATTCTTACCTGGCTTACATTTGATCTAGCTCAATACATTCTTTGGGGAAACTCGCAGAATGGATAGTCCCGCCCTCGGTGGAGACTGACGATGTTCAAGGCTGTTTATCGGGCTTACCTGCGCTTCCTGCTGAACCGCTACACGCGGGAATTGCAGGTGCTGGCGGCGCAGCGGGCCAATGATGCGTTAGCTGAGCAAGTTCTTACGCACGAAGCCGAGCAGGTGCGCGCGCGGCTGCTGATGCTTTAAATCCCCTTTCCATCCATTCGAACAGCCCTTGCGTGAGCAGGGCCAGGACCGCAGCCGGCAGCGCGCCGGCCAGCATCAGGGTATTGTCGTTCAGGGCCAAGCCGGTGGTGATGCGTTCACCGTAGCCGCCGGCGCCGATAAAAGCGGCGATGGTGGCGGTGCCGACGCTCATCACGGCGGCTGTCTTGACGCCGGCCAGGATCACCGGCGCGGCCAGCGGAAGCTCAATTTCTTTCAGGCGCTGCGCGGTGCGCAGCCCCAGCGCCTCGGCGGCCTGCTTCAGGCCTTGCGGCACGCCGCTGATGCCGGTGCAGGTGTTGCGGATGATCGGCAGCAGCGCGTAGACGAACAGCGCACACAATGCGGGCACGGTACCGATCGTGCCTAACAGGGGGATCAACATGGCCAGCAGGGCCAGCGAAGGGATGGTTTGCAGGATGCCTGCGGCGGCCATCACCGGTTCGCGCAGCTTCGGGCGGTAGGCGGCGAGAATGCCGAGCGGGATGCCAACGGCGCTGGCCATGGCGACCGACAGGGCCACCAGCAGGATGTGCTGGCGGGTCAGCGGCCAGAAGTCGTCGGCAAACAGGCGCTGCCAGAGCGTGGCCGGGCGCGCTGGTACGGTCGTCGTGGCGGCCCCAGTGGCGGTCGCCGGAGCCGTCGTGGCGGCAGCGGCGGGCTTGTCGGAGTGGCGCGCAAGCCAGTCGCGGGCGATAGCGCTGAAAGGCTGGCCGTGCAATTCGGCGGCGGCATTCATGGCGATCATGTCGGCGGCGCTGATGCGGCCTTCCAGCGCGCGCAGCGCCTGCCAGGCGGCAGGAAAACGTTGCGCGGCATCGAGGCGGTACAGCAGGACCGCGTCGTAGCGCGGGAAATAGGCCCGGTCGTCCTGCAGCACGCGCAGGCCGTATTGGCTGATCTTGGCGTCGGTGGCGTAGATGTCGATGACGTCGACCTGTTTCTGCGCCAGGGCTTCGTAGGCGATGCCGTGGTCGAGGCCGCGCGGCGTGGCGCCAATGCCGTATTGCTTTGCCAGCCCCGGCCAGCCGTCGGCGCGGCCGATGAATTCGTGCGACAGGCCGTAGCGCAACTCGCCGCGTGCGGCCAGCTCGCTCAAGGTACGCGGGGCGCCGGCGTCGCCGCGCACCGCCAGCGCGTAGGTGTTGTTGAAGCCCAGCGGGACCGCGACGCCCAGGCCTTGCGCGGCCAGGTCGCGCTGCATCTGCTCCAGCGTGGCCGGTTGCGCGTGCTTGAGGATTTCCAGGCCGATGGTGCCAGTGTATTCAGGGTAGACGTCGATGCTGCCGGACTTCAGTGCCGCAAGCACGATGGCCGTATTGCCAAGGCCCTGCTTGTGCTCGACCCGAACGTGCGGTGCAGCGGTTTGCGCCAGCAGTTCGCCGAGGATGTAGGACTCGGTGAAGCGCTTGGAGCCGATGCGCAGCGTAGCGGCGCTGCTGGCGGCATTCGGCGCAGGAGCTGACGCGCTGGATGCGGCGGACGCCGCGCCGGCCGCCAGGGCCAGGAGGACAATGGCGGCCCGGCGCAGCAAGTCAGGCGCCCGCGGCGGGGAGCACGGCAGGAATGCCGACAATCGGGTCGCGCCAGACGCCGCGGTTCACCACTGCGACGCAGGGGTTGAAGCCGAAGGCGTAGGACATGTCGGCCGGGCGGGCAATCTGCCACAGCGCGAAGTCGGCGCGCTTGCCCACTTCCAGCGTGCCGACCTCGCCGTCCAGGCCCAGCGCGCGCGCGGCGTGGATGGTGCAGCCGGCCAGCGCCTCCAGCGGCGTCAGGCGCCACAGCGTGCACACCATGTTCATCGCCAGCAGCAGGGACGTCATCGGCGAAGTGCCGGGATTGTTGTCGGTGGCGACTGCCATTGGCACGCCGGCAGCGCGCAGGGCGGCCACCGGCGGCGGCGTGGTGTCGCGCAGGAAGTAGTAGGCGCCCGGCAGCAGCACGGCCACGGTGCCGGCGGCATCCATGGCGGCAATGCCCTCGGCGGACAGGTGTTCCAGGTGGTCGGCGGACAGGCCGCCGTAGCGCGCCACCAGCGCCGCGCCGCCCTGGTCGGACAACTGCTCGGCATGCAGCTTGACCGGCAGGCCATGCGCGCGCGCTGCGGCGAAGATGCGCTCCGTTTGCGCGGCAGTGAAGCCTATGCGCTCGCAGAAGGCGTCCACCGCGTCTGCCAGGCCGTCGGCCGCCAGCGTCGGGATCATGCCGATCACCGCGTCGACGTAATCGTCCGGCCGGTCCTTGAATTCAGGCGGCAGCGCGTGGGCGCCGAGGAAGGTGGTGCGCACCGACACCGGCATCACCTGCTCGACGCGGCGCGCCACGCGCAGCATCTTGGATTCGGAGGCCAGGTCCAGGCCGTAGCCGGACTTGATCTCCAGCGTGGTCACGCCTTCGGCCAGCAGCGCCGCGATGCGCGGCAAGGACTGGCGCAGCAGCTCGTCGTCGGAAGCGGCGCGGGTGGCGCGCACGGTGGACATGATGCCGCCGCCGGCGCGGGCAATGTCCTCGTAGGTGGCACCGTTCAGGCGCGCCTCGAATTCGTCGCTGCGGTTGCCGGCGTGGACGATGTGGGTATGGCAGTCGATCAGGCCAGGTGTCAGCCAGCAGCCGCCGGCATCGTGCTCCAGCTCCGCGCTGCCCGCAGCGGCGGCGTCCTGGCGGCGGCCGATCCAGGCGATGCGGCCGTTATCGACCGCAATCGCGGCATCGCGGACTTCGCCATAGCCCTCGCCCGCCATGGTGGCCAGGTGCACGTTGGTGATCAACAGGTCCCACTCTACTGCCATGTGTTTTTACTCTTCGTTCGGGAAAATATCGACAATGAACACGGTGGCGTGGCCCGCTTCAAGCGTCCACACATCGTCCTTGTCCAGCACCACCGCATCATAGCGCACCAGCGAGATGCGCTCGCTGGCGCTGGCCAGGTTCAGGCTCTCGCCTTCGGCCAGGAACACCACGGTGGTCGGGCTGCGCCGCTCCAGCGTGGAGAAGTCGCGGATGGTGCGCCGTTCCAGCTGGTGGTTGCAAACCGAGCGCCGCGTCATGACGTTGAAGTCGGTGGTCGGCGCGCCTTCCACCGTGGCGGTGACCGCGTTCTCGCCCGGGAAGGCGATCACCGGCTCGCGCTCGGACAGCGCCACGCGCCGCTCGTTGCCCACGTCCAGCACCACGCCGCCGCCCTCGACCAGGGTCAGGGTGCGGTCGATGCCGGGAAACACCGAGAACGGCCCGCTCTGCGCGATGGTGGCCAGCGACAGGCGCCATTCGAACTCGTCGAAGCCGGCGCCCGGTGGCATCACGCACAGTTCCGTGGTGCTGCCGCCGCCGTTTTTCCAGGGCGTGGCGTGCAGGCTTGCATACTGGATGATTTGAGTCATGCTCGTAGCTCGCGCAATTCGGCCAGCGTCTTTTTGAAGCGCGTGGTGATGGCCGGTTGCGCCACGTGCTCCTGGTTGCGCACCACCCAGTGGCCGCCGACCATCACATCCCTGACTAGATTATCATTTCCGCTGAAAACGAAGCATCCCAGAATGTCGGCAGCGTCGATTCCGTCAAGATTCGGGTGGTCGTCGTCCAACACTATCAGGTCGGCACGCTTGCCCACCGCCAGTGCGCCCACCGGGCGTCCCGCCGCCTGGGCCCCGCCGCGCAAGGCAGCTTGCCACAGGAAGTCGCCGACGCGGCGCTCGCTTCCGGACACCGCGATATTGCGGCGCTGCTGCTGCAGGCGCTGGCCGTATTCGAGCCAGCGCAGCTCTTCCACCGCGCTTTGCGAGACGTGGCTGTCGCTGCCGACGCCGAAGCGGCCGCCCTGCGCCAGGAAGCTCTCTAGCGGGAACAGGCCGTCGCCCAGGTTCGCTTCGGTGGTCGGGCACAGGCCCGCCACGGCGCCGCTTTGCGCGATGGCGGCCACTTCGTCATCGGTCAGGTGGGTGGCGTGCACCAGGCACCAGCGCGCGTCGACCGCCAGGTTGTCGACCAGGTACTGCACCGGGCGCTTGCCCGAGTAGTCCAGCGACTGCTGCACCTCGCCCTGCTGCTCGGCGATATGGATGTGCACTGGGCGCGCCTTCGGCAAGTGGTCCAGCACTTCGCGGATCTGCGCCACCGAGGCGGCGCGCAGCGAGTGCGGCGCCACGCCCACTTCCACCTGCGCATCGCGCAGCGGTTCCAGCTCGCCGATGATCTTCAACACGTCGCGCGCATCGGTGCGGAAGCGCGCCTGCTCCGGCTTCAGGGGCTGTTCGCCGAAGCCGGCATACGAATACAGCACCGGCAGCATGGTGATGCCGATGCCGGCCTGGCGCGCGGCGGCAATCACGCGCTGCGCCGTTTCCGACGCCTGCGGGTACATGCTGCCGTCCGGCGCGCGCTGCACGTAGTGGAATTCGCACATCGAGGTGTAGCCGTGGCGCAGGCACTCGGAGTACAGCTGGGCGGCAATGGCCTCCATCTGCTCCGGCGTGATGTTGCGCGCGAAGCGGTACATCAGGTCGCGCCAGGTCCAGAAGCTGTCCTGCGCGTCGCCCGCGACTTCGGTCAGCCCGCCCAGCGCGCGCTGGAAGGCGTGCGAGTGCAGGTTGACCATGCCCGGCATCACCAGGCGCGCGCTCGGGATGCCGGGCGCCGCCACGGCATCGGCCTGCACGGCGGTGAAGTTGCCGCGATCGTCCCACTGCAGCAGGACGTTCTTGCGCCAGCCGTCGGCCAGCAGCGCGTGGTGCGCGAACAGGGCCTTCATTGGCGCCCCCCGCGCACCCAGTCTGCGGCGGTTTGCACCAGCTGGCGCAGCAGCGGCTGGATCTCGGCCGCACGGTCGGCGCGGTAGCCGAACGGCGCCGTTTCGTCCATATAGGTGGACTGGCACATCTCGAGCTGGATCGCGTGCACGCCCTGCTCCGGCTTGCCGTAACAGCGGGTGATGTGGCCGCCTTTGAAGCGGCCGTTGACGGCCACGGTAAAGCGCTCGTCGCGGCGCGCCACGCCGGCGATGGCTTCGGTCATGGCGGCATCGCAGCTCGCGCCGTCGGCGGTGCCGAAATTCAGGTCCGGCAGCTTGCCGTCGAAGAAGCGCGGCACTACGGAGGCGATCGAGTGGGCGTCCCACAGCACCACCTTGCCGTGGATCGCCAGCAGGCGCTCGAGTTCTTCACGCAACTGGGTGTGGTAAGGCTGCCAGTAGGCGGCCAGGCGGCGCTCGACCTCGGCCTGCGAGGGCTGGCGTCCCGGCAGGTAGAGCGGCTCGCGGTGGAAGGTGTCGACCGGGCACAGGCCGGTGGTGTCCTGGCCGGGATACAGGTTGGTGTTTTCCGGCGGGCGGTTCAGGTCGATTACATAGCGCGACCAGCGGGCCGACAGGGTGGACGCGCCGAGCGCGCCCAGGAAGTCGTACAGCTGCACCAGGTGCCAGTCGGTGTCGGCCTTGCCGCTCGCCGCCGGCGTCATCGCCGCGGCGATATCGTCAGGGATGTCGGTGCCCACGTGGGGCATCGACACCAGCAAGGGAATACTGCCTGCTTGGAAGCGGTAATCCATGAAACCTCCTTACGGATGCAGGGCGCTGAACAGGCTCTTGCAAGTTGCGCTCAGGTCGCCGTTCACCACCATCTGCTTGGCTGCCTCGATGTCCGGCGCGAAGAAGCGGTCGGCGTCGAAGAATGGTACCTTGGAACGCAGCTGGGCGTGTACATGTTCCAGTTGCGCCGAGGTTTTCAGCGGACGGTGGAAGTCGATGCCCTGCGCCGCCGCCAGCAGCTCGATGCCGAGGATGGTCGCGGTATTGTGCGCCATATCGTGCAGGCGGCGCGCGCCGTAGGTGGCCATCGACACGTGGTCTTCCTGGTTGGCGGAAGTCGGGATGGTGTCCACCGAGGCCGGATGCGCGATCGACTTGTTTTCCGAGGCCAGCGCGGCGGCGGTCACGTGGGCGATCATGAAGCCCGAGTTCACGCCCGGGTCGCGCACCAGGAACGGCGGCAGGCCGGACAGGGTGGCGTCGATCAGCAGCGAAACGCGGCGCTCGGAGATGGAGCCGATTTCGGCAATCGCCAGCGCCAGCGTGTCGGCGGCAAAGGCCACCGGCTCGGCGTGGAAGTTGCCGCCCGAGACCACCACCGGGCCGTCGTCGTTCTGGAAAATCAGCGGGTTGTCGGTCACGGCGTTCGATTCGATCAGGAGGGTGCGGCCGGCGTTGGCGATCAGGTCCCAGCAGGCGCCCATCACTTGCGGCTGGCAGCGCAGGCAGTACGGGTCCTGCACGCGTTCGTCGCCCACAAGGTGCGAAGCGCGGATCGCGCTGCCGCTCACCAGTTCGCGGTAGATGCCGGCGGCGGCGATCTGGCCCGGCTGGCCGCGCACTTCGTGGATGCGGGCGTCGAACGGCGAGTCGGAACCCTTGGCGGCGTCGAGCGACATGGAGCCGGTCACCATGCCCGCTTCCAGCAGGCGTTCGGCCATGAACAGGCCGTGCAGCGCCAGCGCGGTGGAAGCCTGGGTGCCGTTGATCAGGGCCAGGCCTTCCTTGGCGGCCAGCACCACCGGCGCGATGCCGGCGGCTTTCAGCGCGTCGGCCGCCTGCACCAGCTCGCCCTTCACGCGCACTTCGCCCACGCCCAGGATGGCCAGGGTCATGTGCGACAGCGGCGCCAGGTCGCCGGAGGCGCCGACCGAGCCCTTGGCCGGGATGGCGGGCATGATGCCCTTGTTGTACAGGGCGATCAGGGTGTCGATCACGATCGGGCGGATGCCGGAGAAGCCGCGCGACAGGCTGCTGATCTTGGTCAGCATCAGCAGGCGCACCACTTCGTCGGACATCAGTTCGCCGGTGCCCACCGAGTGCGACAGGATCAGGTTGCGCTGCAGCTGTTCCAGCTTGTCGTCGGGGATGCGGGTTTTCGCCAGCAGGCCGAAACCGGTGTTGATGCCGTAGGCGGCGTCGCCCTTGGCGACGATGTCCTGCACCGCTTTGCAGGAGGCGTCGATGGCGCTGTAGGCTTCTTTCGCCAGGGCGATCGGGGTGGGGGCGCTCCAGACGGTGCGCAGGTCGGACAGGGTCAGTTTGCCGGGATTCAGGGTCAGGTGGGTCATTTTTGTGTCTCGTGTTCGTTTGCTCTTCAACCGGTAAACCGGTGTCTGACCCGCAGGGTCAGACACCGGATACGCGGCGGTCGCGTGGCAAGGTGCCTTACCGGTCTTACTTGATCATCGGCAGGTTCAGTTTATTACGCTTGGCGCATTCGATGGCGGATTCGTAGCCGGCGTCGGCGTGGCGCATCACGCCCGAACCCCAGTCGTTGACCAGCACGCGGCCCAGGCGCTTGGCGGCGGCTTCCGTGCCGTCGGCCACGATCACCACGCCGGAGTGCTGCGAGTAGCCCATGCCGACGCCGCCGCCGTGGTGCAGCGAGACCCAGGTCGCGCCGCCGGCGGTGTTCAGCATGGCGTTCAAGAGCGGCCAGTCGGACACCGCGTCGGTGCCGTCGCGCATGCCTTCGGTTTCGCGGTTGGGCGAAGCGACCGAGCCGGTATCGAGGTGGTCGCGGCCGATCACGATCGGCGCCTTCAGTTCGCCGTTCTTCACCATTTCATTGAAGGCCAGGCCGGCAATGTGGCGCTCGCCCAGGCCCAGCCAGCAAATGCGCGCCGGCAGGCCCTGGAAGGCGATGCGCTCGCGCGCCATGTCCAGCCAGCGGTGCACGTTGGCGTGGTGCGGGAACAGTTCCTTGATCTTGGCGTCGGTCTTGTAGATGTCTTCCGGATCGCCGGACAGGGCCACCCAGCGGAACGGGCCGCGGCCTTCGCAGAACTGCGGGCGGATGTAGGCCGGCACGAAGCCCGGGAAATCGAAGGCGTTCTTGACGCCCTTGTCCAGCGCGACCTGGCGGATGTTGTTGCCGTAGTCGACCACCTTGGCGCCCAGCGCCTGGAAGTCCAGCATGGCTTGCACGTGCACGGCGCAGGAAGCGGCGGCGGCGTCGACCAGGCGCGCGTGCTGCGATGCGTCGGCCTGGGCCGCCTTCCACTGTTCCACAGTCCAGCCTTGCGGCAGGTAGCCGTTGACCAGGTCGTGCGCCGAGGTCTGGTCGGTCACCACGTCCGGCACCAGGCCGCCGGCCTTGGCGCGGCGCACCAGCTCCGGCAGCACGTCGGCCGCATTGCCCAGCAGGCCGATCGAGATGGCGTCGCCATTGGCCTTGTGCTGCTTGATCATCTCCAGCGCTTCATCGATGCTGGCGGCCTGCTTGTCCAGGTAGCGGGTGCGCAGGCGGAAGTCGATCGACGATTGCTGGCATTCGATGTTGAGCGAGACGGCGCCGGCAAAGGTGGCGGCCAGCGGCTGCGCGCCGCCCATGCCGCCCAGGCCGGCGGTCAGCACCCAGCGGCCTTTGAGGTCGCCGCCGAAATGCTGGCGGCCGGCTTCGGCGAAGGTCTCGTAAGTGCCCTGCACGATGCCCTGGGTGCCGATGTAGATCCAGGAACCGGCCGTCATCTGGCCATACATGAACAGGCCCTGGCGGTCCAGCTCATTGAAGTGTTCCCAGTTGGCCCATTTCGGCACCAGGTTGGAGTTGGCCAGCAGCACGCGCGGCGCGTCTTCGTGGGTCTGGAACACGCCGACCGGCTTGCCGGACTGGATCAACAGGGTTTCGTTGGCTTCCAGCTTTTTCAGCGAAGCGAGGATCTGGTCGAAGCATTCCCAGTTGCGGGCCGCGCGGCCGATGCCGCCGTACACCACCAGGTGTTTCGGGTTCTCTGCCACTTCCTTGTCCAGGTTGTTCTGGATCATGCGGTAGGCTGCCTCGGCGCCCCAGGTCTTGCAGACCATTTCCGGGCCGCGCGGGGCGCGGATATCACGGGTGGCATCGTAGCGGGGATCGTTGGCGAAACTCGTAGACATGGCGGCTCCTTGGAATGGTGAATGCTGTCACTCTAGGTTGTCTATACAAGTTAGTCAACTGGTTTTTAGCGGCTTGCAGGCCCGATAGTTAGCAAGTACACTACTTTTCTTTCACGTTTACAATTCCTGCCCTGCGCCATGCTGCTCGACCACCCCGACTTCCCTTTGATCGACCTGGCGGGCAAGGCGGCGGCGCAGGCTTACCAGCTGATCCTGGCGGGCAAGCCGGTGCCCTTCATGCTGTACCACAGCGATCCCTTCGGCCAGTTGCGCAGCACGCAGCCGGGCGGCGCACTGGCCGGGATCCGCGCCCAGTTGCATGCCGCCGGCGCAGCCAGCCAGTTGCTGCTGTTCGAAATGAATGCGCGTTTCGAGGATTGCCCGGCCGAGCGCGCACTCTTCATCGAATTCGGCGCAAGCTGCGGGCTGCTGCACGGCCTGGTGCTGGCCCTGCCCTATATCACCAACCGCCAGCGCCAATGCATTCCCGGCATGATCCAGTTGCAGCGCTGCCCTGCGCCGTTGCGCCACCTGGCCGACGACCTGCTGCCGCGCTTTACGCGCGCCCTGCGCAAGAGCGCCGAGGGCAGCGCCTGGCAGCAGGCGCGCGAATACGACCGCCTGGCGGCGCCTTCGCTGGAGGCGTTTGAAGCCACGCGGCGCGCGGTCGATGCGCTGTGTCCCGCCTTGCGGCCCGATGACCCGGCCGGCGACAGCAATGTGCTGGCCAACCGCCACGTCGACGCCCTGGTCGAGCGCTATCCTTTCGAGCATGGCATCGCTTACCGCAAGGCGCTCTACCAACTCGGGCTGGACCTGTCGGCCTCCAGCCTGCTGCGCATCGACAACCTGCTCGAGCAACTGAAGCCCAGGCTGGCCATCAGCGAAGCGCAGTTCCTGGCGCATCCTGCCAACCGCAATTTCCTGCACGTGCTGGCGTTCTACATTGGCACCGTGCTGGCGCAGGAGTCGGGCGCGCGCATCGACTGGTACACGGCAGGGCAGCTGCAACGCGCGCACGCGATCGCGGCCGACGCGCAGGCCGATCCGCGCAAGGCACTGGCCGCACTGCTGAACAAACGCGAGCTGTACTTCCCGCTGCAACTGCTGCTCGAGCGCCTGTTTGGCGCCTGCAGCAGCGCCGACTTCCGCGCCGAGCTGATGGAGCTGGGGCGGATGGCCGCCGGCTCGCGGGCGCCGCGCCTGCTGGACGATATGGAGCATGTGCAGCGCCGCATCGACCTGGCGCGCAGCACCGATCCGGACTACCTGGTGCCGGAGCGCCCGTCCTGGGTCGACGGCGACAGCTTCGAGCTGTGGTTCCAGAACGTCGGCGCACTGTTCCTCGGCGGGCGCCTGGTCTGGGGCCAGGTCACCCAGGCCAATAGCCTGATGTGGCGGGAAGGAAGTGCCAACTGCCCGGGCGAGGTGCTGTACGACTTGCGCGGCATCTCGGGCAGCGAAGAGCTGGGGCCGATCGCCACCACGATTTTCGACTACAAGGGCACGCGCCCGCTGGACCACCGGCTGGCCTTCCTGTCCGACCACCTGATGCATGAGAGGACAAGCACGTTCGGCCTGCCATTGCCCCTGCGCCTGTCCGGTGCCGACCTGCGCCTGGCCTCCATCTTCTTCGACCGCAAGCACCTGCCCGGCGGCTACCTGCAAAGCGGCCTGGTGCCGCTGCTGATCCACGACGATTACCCCGGCATCGTCACGGTGCTGCCGGAGCGCTTCTGGACCGTTGAAGTACAGGCCCATGCCCGCCGCAATGGCTGGCCGGTCTGACAGGAAAGCGAACCATGACGATCTGGCACACCCTCGGTATCGCGCCGACGCACGACAAGCGCACCATCAAGCAGGCCTACGCGGCCCGCCTCAAGCAAATCGACACGGAGCAGGACCTGGCCGGCTTCCAGGCTCTGCGCGAAGCCTACGAGCAGGCGCTGGCCGCACCGCACGAAGAACAGCAGGGGCAGGAGCAACATCAAGCCGCGGGCGGCTTCCCCGCGCTGCTGGCATTCGATGCCCTGGGCGACACGCCCGAGGTGCCGCCCCTGCCGCCGCCACGGCCACGGCGCCGCACGCCGGCAGCAGCGCGCACGCCATTCTCGGCCCTGCCCGCCCTGCCCGAGCTGCCGCTGCACGCGCCGCTGGCGCAGCCGCTGCAGCTGGACCTGGAAGCGGAGAGCGAGGCCGCGCTGGCGCAGCAGCACAGCCAGCGCTGGCTGCCCGGCCCGCGCCCGCAGTCATATGCCAAGGCGCGCCCGCAACTGCGCCCCGGCCCAAAGCCGCCGGCGCCGGAAGCCGCTGCCGGCATGCTGTGCCAGGCGCTGGAGCACTTGCCAGCGGAGCAGCACGCGGCGGAACTGGCGCGCCGCTACCGCCAGCCGGGCTGGGGCAACAGCGCCTTCCGCGCGGCGCTGGAGGCGGCCATCGTGCGCATGCTGGAAGAGCATTTCGACCAGCGCTGGCAGATGGTGCCGGCCTTCTCCAGCACCCTGGCCTGGACTTCGCGTTCGGAAGACAGCTTGCCGGACCATGCTGCCGTCCAGCGCCTGCTCAATCGCCACGCCGCGCGCAAATGGCGCCGGCAGTTCGACCAGTGGCCGCAGGAGGACCCGCTGGTGCGTGCCATGCTGATGGTGGCAGGTCCCGTCGACGAGGCGCGCTTCACCACGTTTGCCCGCCACGCCAGCCATATGGAAGCGATGCAGGAGGTCTTGCGCCACCTGGCCAAAACGCCATTCCTGGCCGACTACGAGTTCGACGCCGCGTCCGTCCAGTGGTGGGCGGAATTCTGCCGCAAGGCGCCGCCGCCGAAGGCAGCCCCCGCCCCGGCCAAGCCTCGGCCCGCTGCCCGGCGCGAGGAATGGAAGCCGGTGCAACGCTGGTACACCGGGCTGTCCTTCCCCAAGGTGATGGTGGTACTACTGGTGCTGCTGTTCTGGATCGTCAAGTTTGCAGGTTTCGTCCGCGCGCATTGAGCGTGCCTACTTGCGGAACACCTGATTGCCGCCGACCCAGGTTTCCAGCACGCCGATCTTGCCGATCTCGCTGGCCGGGACTTTGAACAGGTCACGGTCGGTGATGATGAAGTCGGCCCACTTGCCCTTCTCCAGCGAACCGGCCGACTGCTCCTGGTGCGCCGCCCAGGCCGCGTCCAGCGTGAAGCAGCGGAAGGCCTCGGTCAGCGTCATGGCCTGCTCCTTGTGCCAGCCGCCGCTCGGCACATCCTGCATGTCCTGGCGCGTCACGGCCGCGTGAATCCCTTGCAGCGGGTTGGGCGACTCGATCGGGAAGTCCGAGCCGCAGGCAATGCGGCTGCCCTGCTTCAGGAAGGTGTGCCAGGCGTAAGCGCCCTTGATGCGCTCGGGGCCGACGCGCTGCTCCGCCATGTTCTGGTCGGAAGTGGCGTGCGTCGGCTGCATCGAAGGCACAATGGCCAGCTGCTTGAAACGCGGGATGTCAGCGGGCTGCACCACCTGCGCGTGCTCGATGCGATGGCGCCTCGCCGCCAGCGGGTACTGCTTGCCGAGCTGCTCGAAGCTGTCCAGGATCTGCTTGTTGCCGGCGTCGCCGATGGCGTGCACATTGACCTGGTAGCCGGCCTTCATCGCCTTTTCCATCTTGGCGTGGATGGCGGCATCGCTGTTGAACAGCAGGCCGCGCGTGTGCGGCGCGTCGCTGTAAGGATGGATCAGGGCCGCGCCACGGCTGCCCAGCGCACCATCCGAATACAGCTTGACGGCGGCCAGCGCGTAATGGCCGTCGGCGTAGGACGGCAGCGGGCCGTTCTTCGACAGCTGCTCGAAATCGGCGCCGACGTCGCCGATCATCGCGTACACGCGGGTCGACAGCTTGCCCTGGTCGGCATACTCGCGAAACAGGCGGTCGGCGCCGGCATCGATGCCGGCATCGTGCACGCTGGTCAGGCCGACGCTGGACAGGATGCCCAGCGCACCATCGAGCATGGCGCGTGCTTCGGCCTCGGTCGGTTTCGGCAGCACCTTGTAGACGAACTCCATTGCCGTGTCGACCAGGATGCCGGTAGCGTTGCCATTGGCGTCGCGCTCGATCTTGCCGCCTTCGGGATCCTTGGTGTCTTTCGTGATGCCGGCCGCTTCCAGCGCTTTCGAGTTGACCCACATGGCGTGGCCGTCGATGCGCTCCATGGCGGCGGGACGGTCGCTCACCACAGCATCGAGTTCGGCGACATTCGGGAAGCGGCCCAGCTTCCAGATTTCCTGGTTCCAGCCCTTGCCGATCACCCACTTGCGCTGCGGGTTGGCCTGCGCGAACTTGGCGACCGATGCTTGCGCGGCCGCCAGGGAAGTGGGGCTGTACAAGTCGGCGCTGGTAGCGACCTCGCCCAGGCCGAAGACGTGGCCGTGGGCGTCGATCAGGCCTGGCAGCACGGTCTTGCCCTGCACGTCGATGCGCTTGAAGCCCTTGGCCCTGGCGGCCACTTCGCGCGTGCCGCCGACCGCCACCAGTCTGCCGCCGTCGTCGAAGGCCAGCGCCTTGAACTGCACCAGCTTGCCCTTGGCATTCAGCGTGTAGCCATTGGCGTTGTCGATCATGGTGCCGGCGTTGGCGGCGGTGGCGGCGATCGCCAGCGCGGCGGCCAGCAGGGTGCGGCGGAAGGGCATGGACAAGTCCTTTCGAATTTGAAAGCAAGATTTTTGACTAGCAGAGTGTACCTGTTGACACATTCATTTACACGTGTAATCATTCACCATCATTTACACACGTAATCAATCATGCCTATCCAGATCAGCGAAGCCGAGGCGCAGGTGATGCAAGTGCTGTGGGAGCGCCATCCACAAACAGCGGAAGAAGTATGCGAGGCCTTGTCCGGCCAGGGCTGGCAGGACGCGACCATCAAGACCTTGCTGAACCGCCTGTTGAACAAGGGCGCCATCAGTGCGCAGAAGGATGGCCGGCGCTACCTGTACGCGCCGGCGCTGGACCGAGAAGACTGGCTGGCCAGCGAGAGCCAGGGCTTCCTCGACCGCATGTTCAACGGCCGCCTGGCGCCGCTGGTGGCGCACTTCAGCCAGCACAAGGCCTTGAGCAAGGCCGACATCGCGGAACTCAAAAAGCTGGTCAAGGAGCTCGATGATGGCAAGTGAAGTGCTGTTGCGCCTCCTGCTGGCCAGCGGTGCTGCGTGCGCGTTCGTGCTGCTGGTGCGCCAGCCGATGCGCCGCCGCTACGGGGCTGGCGCGGCCTACCTGATGTGGGCGGCAGTGCCGGCCAGCATGCTGGCAGCGCTGGCGCCGCGCAGCAGTGGCGCCTTGGTTGCCATCGCACTGCCTGCGCCTGTGGCAGCCGCCGCGTCGCAGTTTACGCAATCCGCCCGCGTGGTGGACACCGGCTGGGATACGGCGCTGATTGCGGCCTGGCTCGCCGGCGCCGTCACCATGGCAGGGTGGATGGCCTGGCGCCAGTGGTCGTTCCAGCGCCGATTGCAGGCCAGCGCCTGGCAAGGCGGCCCGCTGCTGCTGGGCGTATGGCGCGCACGCCTGGTGCTGCCGCATAGCTTCCGCCACGACTATGACCCGGCGGAGCGCCGGCTGGTGCTGGCCCATGAACGCATCCACGCCGAGCGCGGCGACCTGCTGGCCAACGCGGCCTGCGCGCTGCTGCAATGCCTGGCCTGGTGCAATCCATTAGTCCATATTGCTGCGGCACGTTTCCGGCTTGACCAGGAGCTGTCCTGCGACGAGATTGTCCTGCGCCGCTACGGCCAGGCGGGCACCTACGCCAATGCGATGCTGAAAACCCAGCTTGCGGCGCAGGGCCTTCCCCTGGCTTGCCAATGGCAGGCCGTCCACCCACTGAAGGAGAGAATCATGCACTTGAAATCGTCCGTGTCCCCTGCCCGCCGCCTGGGCGGCAAGCTGTTGGCAACCCTGCTGGTGGCCGGCAGCGCCCTGGCTGCCCTGGCAGCCCACGCTGAACCTGCTGCGCCCAAGCATTACAACGTTTATCTCGACATGGACGGCAGCCGCCCTCACCTGCTGGTCAAGGAAGGCGAAAAGAGCGGCGTGGCCATCGGCGAGGGCGCGGACCAGTGGCGTGCGGACTTTGTCGTCGTGCCTGCGGGCAGCGCGATCCAGGTCAAGGCCAACGTCAGCCACGGCGGCAAGGACCTCAGCAACTTTACGCTGGAAGTGGCGGACAACGGCACCGGCAACTTCAAGGTGTCCGATGCGGGCAAGGATTTCATCGTCAAGATGCGCGTGAGCGAAGTGCACTAAGGAAGCAAGATTCGGAGTGTGGCGGGAACCGGCTGCTGGTCCAATGTGGCTTTCCCTTTTGGAGCCTGCCATGCTGACGCTTTACGATTACCTGCCTTCCCAGAACGCTTACAAAGTCCGCTTGCTGCTGTCCCATCTTGGCCTGCCTTATCACACCGAAATCGTCAGCATCTTTGAGGGGGCCGGGCAGGAGCCCTCCTACCTTGAGGTCAATCCCACCGGCGCGGTGCCGGCCTTGCGGCTCGACGATGGGCGTGTGCTGGCGGAGTCGAATGCCATCCTCACCTACCTCGCCTCGGGCACGCAGTATTTGCCAGTCGATGCTTTTGCGGCGGCCAAGGTGCAGCAATGGATGTCGTTTGAGCAGGACTATGTGCTGAACATCGCTTCGCTGAGGCATTGGACCATGACGGGCAAGCTGGCGCGCCGGCCGGCGGCGCTGGTCGAAATGCGGCGCGCAGGCGGGTTGCGCGCGCTGCAGATCCTGGAACGCGAGCTGGCGTCGCGGCCTTTTATCGCTGGCGACGCCTACACCATTGCGGATATTTCTCTGTTTGCTTATACCCATCGCGCGGATGAGGCTGGCTTGTCGCTGCGTGAATTTCCTCACATTTGCGCGTGGATCGAACGCGTGCGGGCTCAACCTGGCTTCCTCGATGAGCATCACCCATATTCCATCGATCCACATTCCTCGGGAGAACTGCCTTGAGGAGGCATTCGGAGCGGGGTTCCGATCCGGGGTCCCAAACAAATTGTCTGAAACCGCTTCTGAAACTGTCTGAAACCGTTCTGAAATTGTCTGAAACGCTTAATCGTCGGGCAGTATGTCAGTCCTCCGCTCCAATCTGCCTTGACGGCAATTGGCCGCCTTCTCAATCAAGGCCAGTGCATTGCGCAGGCTCTGCGCCATGACGGCCGGCGCGGTGACCGGGTCGTGCGGCCTGAATGCCGGGAGCGATTCCGGGCGCGGGCCGCGCAATTGTTCGCTCCGGATAAAGGCTGCGTTCTGCCAATAGCGTTGTCCCGGCAAACGCAGCCACAGGTCGCGCCAGGCGTTGCGTGCTGTCCCCGCCACTTCGGCAGCAAACTGATTGGGAGTCATGGACCGCCCTCCGTATGAAACCGCGTCACCGACCACGCTGGCAAATGCATGGCGACCACGGTAGAGCATTTTCAGTTCGGTGCCCTCAGGAAGAAACAAACGCTTCCATTGGAACCCCGGAGTTGGACCATCGCCAGCGCCTCTTTCGCCGCGAGCGATCGCAAGCCATGAAGCCAGAACACCTTCAACAACATCTGCAGGATCGCGCTCATCGCCGAACTCTTGCAAATAGTTCGCCAATTCGAGGAACAGCTCGCTCGATATTTGCACGGACACAAGTTTGCGGCTCATGATTTCCTCCTTCTTGTTCGCATACGTCTTTGACAAGCGAGCGGAATCCAAGTTCAGGCAATTTCAGAACGGTTTCAGACAGTTTCAGAAGCGGTTTCAGACAGTTTGTTCAGGCCCCCGGATCGAAGCCCCTTTCCCAATACGACTCAAGCTGTTCAGCGCTGACGGCGGCTGGCCTCCTGGTCCAGGCGCTGCAGCCACAAGGTGTGGCCTTCATGCATGGCCTGTGGCCGGTCGCGGCGCAGTGCGATGGCGGCTGGGCCGCGCACCACCTCTTCCGTCACGACCAGGCATCCCTGCCCTTGTGGTTCCAGCAACCAGGTGTGGTAGGCCTCCAGCTCGCTGGCGCGGCCAAACCATCCAAGGCGTTGCTGCGGCACAAATTCATGCACCTGGCTCGCTACTTCAAGGCCAAACGTACGCCACTGGAAGGCCGTTCCTGACGCAAGCTCGCTGCCATGTTCAAGCCTGACGTTCTCCGAGTTGGGATACCAAGCCGGCCAGTCTGGCGCCGCGACCAGCGCTTGCCACACTGCCGCGCAGGGCGCAGCCACCGCCAGTTCGCTGTGGTCAAACAAATCGGCCTGCTGCGGAGTGAAGCCTTCCGGCCAATGGATGCCAGGTTGCGGAATGGCAGCAGCAGACAAGGTGCAGGCCAGCAGCGCGCCGGCAAAGAATACGTTTTTCATCTTGGTTCTCCAGTGCGGGGCGGCCCACGCCGCCATGATGCGCATTCTCATGCGCCGCAATTGATTCCGCGATAGCATGCAAGTCAATTCATTCATGACTTGAGGGAAGCAATGGAAATACTCGATGAAGCCACGTTCAGCGGCCTGCGCGTGTTGATGGCAGTTGCGGACGCTGGCAGCTTCGCGCGCGCCGCCGCCTTATTGGACGTTTCACCCTCCGCCGTCAGCCGGGCCATTAGCCGCCTCGAGGCACGCCTTGGCGTGCGCCTGTTCGAGCGTACCACGCGCAGCGTCGCGCTCAGCGAAGAAGGCTTGCGCTTCCAGCGCCAGGTGGCGCCATTGCTGGAAGGCTTGCAGCAGGCCACGGCGGATGCAACTTCCGGCGCAAGCACGGTGCGCGGGCGACTGCGGGTCGACATCGATCCGCTGTTCGCGGCGCTGGTGCTGGGACAAGGACTGGCCAGCTTCCTGGCGGCACATCCAGGCCTGCAACTTGAGCTGCTAAGACGCGAGCAGCCGGGCGACCTGACGGCAGACGGCTGCGATCTATCTTTGCGCTTCGGCCAGCCGCGCGCTTCTTCCATGGTGTCGCGCAAATTGATGCAAACCCGCATCGTGACTGTCGCCTCGCCCACCTATTTGCGCCGCCATGGCAAACCCGAGACCCCGCACGACCTTGCGCAGCACCAGTGCATCCAGTTCCGCAACCCGCATGATGGCTTGCCCTTCGCCTGGGAGTTCCATCGCGGACGCAAGAAACTGGTCGTCGCCACCAGCGGCCAACTGTTGGTCAACGACGCGGCAACACTGCACAGCACTTGCCTCGGCGGAGCCGGCATCGCGCAAATCATCGAGCTGGGTGCAGAGCGCTGGCTGGCCGACGGGAAGCTGGTGGAGATATTCCCGGGCTGGTCGGACGAACGCTTCCCTTTGTATGCGCTATACCCTTCGCGCCGGCTGCTGCCGCCGAAAACGCAGGCTTTCCTGGAGTTCGTCATCGGCGAAATCAATCGGCATCATGGAAAATGATGCCGAGCGTGTGGCGGTGGCCGCTGCGCAGGCGGCTGACGCCGTGGCGCATGTTGACACGGTAAGTGCCGCGCGTGCCCGGCACCGGCCGGTGGAAGACCGGAAAGATCACGCAATCGCCCTGCTGCAAAGGCACCACTTCCACGCGCGACTGCATGCGCGGGCGCTGCTCGGTGAGCACGAACTCGCCGCCCTCGAAATCCCGGCCCGGCTGCGACAACAGGAAAGCCGCCTGCAGTGGAAACACATGCTCGCCATACAAATCCTGGTGCAGGCAGTTATAGTCGCCCGCCCCGTACTGCAGCAACAGCGGCGTAGGCCGCAGCTGCCCCACCGCATGGCAGCGCGCGATGAAATCCGCATGCTGCGCCGGAAAGCGCGGCTCCAGTCCCATGGTGGCGTACCAGCGGTTGGCAATTGCCGCCAGTGGCGGATACATCGAAGCGCGCAATTCCGCGATCAGATCCGGCAGCGGATAGCGAAAGTACTGGTACTCCCCCTTGCCGAAACCATAGCGCTGCATGACGACCCGGCTGCGATAAAGTTCCGGTTGGCCATAGCCCGCCGCCAGCGCCGCGCATTCCGACGGCGATAACACGCCCCGCACCAGCGCACAGCCAAATTCATCGAGGTCAGAAGCAATACGCGGCCAGTCGAACGCCGGGCGCGAACCGGCCGCCGCAGCCAGCGGCGGCGCAAACAGGTCGCCCATCATGCCGCCGCCTCGGTAGCCGCCTCCGCCTCGCGTTCCAGCAAAGCCGCCTTGCGCTCCACGCCCCAGCGATAGCCCGAAATCGACCCATCGTTGCGCACCACCCGGTGGCAGGGAATCGCCACCGCAATCGCATTGGCCGCACAAGCGCCGGCCACGGCCCGCGCTCCGTTGGGCGCCCCGACGCGCTGCGCCAGCTCCGCATAGCTGACCGTTTCGCCGGCCGGAATCTCGCGCAAGGCTTGCCACACGCGCTGCTGGAAGGCCGTGCCGCGCACATCGAGCGGCAAATCCAGGCCGATCTGCGGCGCCTCGACGAAGGCGATCACGCGCGCCACCACCTGTTCATAATCAGTCTCCGCGCCGCGCAGCTCGGCCTGCGGGAAACGGTCTTGCAGGTCATGCGCCAGCGCCTGCGGATCGTCGCCCAGCAGGATGCAGCAAATCCCGCGCTCGGTGCTGGCGACCAGGATTGCCCCCAGCGAGCACTGGGCAATGGCGAAGCGGATCACCGCCCCGCGCCCGCCCGCGCGCCAGGCCGAAGGCGTCATGCCCAGCGCACCCGGGGTGGCGGCATAAAAGCGCCCGCTGGAATTGAAGCCGGCCGCGTAGATGGCATCGGTCACGCTGGCCTCGTCGGCCAGGCCCTGCTGCATGCGCCGCGCGCGCGCCGCCGCCGCATAGGCTTTGGGCGTGAGCCCGGTCTGGGCCTTGAACACGCGGTGGAAGTGGAAGCGGCTCATGCCGCCCGCTGCCGCCAGGGCGTCGAGGTCGGGCGCCACTTCGGAAGCATCGATCAGGCGGCACACCTCGGCCACCATGGCCGCATGGCGCTCGGCCAGCGGCGGCTGGTCCGGCTTGCAGCGCTTGCAGGGCCGGAAACCCGCCGCCTCGGCCGCGGCGATCGAGGCGTGGAAGGCCACGTTCTCGCGCAGGGCCGGCCGCGCGCCGCAGGAAGGGCGGCAGAACACGCCGGTGGTGCGCACGGAATAATAGAACTGGCCATCGGCCGCGCTGTCGCGCGCCTGCACGGCGGCCCAGCGCTCGTTGTCGGTCAGGTAAGGCTTCATCGGGTTCATTGCAAGCTCCAGTCGGTAGTATGCCACCATGGTAGGCAGGCCGCCTGCCGGCGGCACTCCGCCGCTTGCTATTGAATTCCCGAATGCTACAATCGCCGCACTCATCCGGAGGACGGCTTGGAAGAACTACAACAACATGACACCCCCATCTTTCAACGCATCAAGGACTTCCTGCTGGCGCAGATTGCCGCCGGGGCCTGGAAGGAAGGCGATGTGATCCCTTCCGAGCAGGCGCTGGTCAAGCAGTTCAGCGTCTCGCGCATGACCGTCAACCGCGCCGTGCGCGAGCTGACTGCGGAAGGGGTGCTGACACGGCGCCAGGGCGCCGGCACCTATGTCGCGCCGCAAAAAGTCCAGGCCACCCTGCTGGAAATCAAGAGCATTGCCGACGAGGTGCGGGCGCGCGGCCACGCCCACCGCAGCGCGCTGCAGCTGCTCGAGCGCGCCAAGGCAGGCGACCTGCTGGGCAAGGCGTTCGACTTGCCGCCCGGACACGAGCTTTACCATTCCGTCATCGTGCACTTTGAAAACGGGGTGCCGATCCAGGTGGAAGACCGCTGGGTCAACCCGCTGTGCGCGCCCGACTACATGGCGCAGGATTTCACCCACACCACGCCCAATGAATACCTGGTGCGGGCAGCGCCGCTGCAGGCGGCCACTTACAGCATAGAAGCGCTGGTGCCGCCGCGTGAAATCGCTGACATGCTGGCCATGGACGCGCGCCAGCCCTGCCTGGTGCTGAAGCGCCAGACCCAGTCGGCGGGCCGCGTGGCCTCGCTCGCCACCATGTGGCATCCGGGCCATCGCTACCAATTTGGCGGCAGCGTCCCCGCCTGAGCAATGCTATAGTTGACCGCACGCCAGCGCCCCCGCGCTGGCCAGAAAGGGATGCCTTGTCGCCACTGAGCCAGAAAGCCGCCCCGCCTGTTCCCGCCCGCGTGCGCCGGCGCGCCCGCCGCTGCTGCGCGCGCATCCTGGCGCGCGCCCTCGTGCTGGCCCTCGCCTCCGTGTCCCTGCTGGCCATGCCCGGCGCCAGCGCTGCCGAAGCCGTGACCGTCCAGCTCAAGTGGCACCACCAGTTCTCGTTTGCCGGCTATTACGCGGCCCAGGCCAAGGGCTATTACCGCGACGCCGGGCTGGACGTGACGCTGCGCGAAGCCCAGCCGGGCCAGGACGCGCTGCAGTTCGTGCTCGACGGCGGCGCCCAGTATGGCGTCGGCAATTCCTCGCTGCTGCTGCGGCGGGCGGCCGGTGCGCCGGTGGTGCTGCTGGCCTCCGTGTTCCAGCATTCGCCGCTGATCCTGGCCGTGCGGCTGGACGAGCAGGGCCGGCGCCGGCCCTGGCCCGGCGCCCGCGTCGCGCTGGGGCCCAACACCGAGGAGTTGCGGGTCTACCTGCAGCATGAGCAGGTGCCGCTGGGGCAGCTGACGATCGTGCCCGCCACGCGCAGCGCGGAAGACCTGCAGGCCGGGCGCGTCGACGCGATCTCGGGCTACCTGAACGTGACGCCGTATGCGCTCGAGCGCGCCGGCCTGCGCTATGAAATCCTGCATCCGCGCAGCGCCGGCATCGATTTTTACGGCGACAACCTGTACACCACCGAGAGCGAGCTGCGCGAGCACCCGGCGCGCGCGCGCGCCCTGCGCGAAGCCACGCTGAAAGGCTGGCGCTACGCGCTCGAGCACCCGAACGAGATCGTCGACCTGATCCGCGCGCGCTACCCCGAACGCAAGCCGCGCGAAGAGCTGCTGTGGGAAGCGGCCCAGGTGGCGCCGCTGCTGGAGCAGCACCTGATCGAACTGGGCCACAGCAACCCGCTGCGCTGGCAGGGCATTGCCGACAGCTATGCCGCTGCCGGCCTGCTGCCGGCCGACTTCAAGCTGGAAGGCTTCCTCTACCACGACAGCCCCGCCACACCGACCTGGCACTATGCGCTGGGCGTGGCGCTGGCCCTGCTGGCCGGCGCCGCCCTGTGGCGCCTGCTGCGCGTGTCGCGCGCCCTGCGCGGCGCCGAAGTGCGGGTCGGCGACGCCGAGCGCATTGCCAGCTTCGCGCTGGAAGGCGCCGGCGAAGGCTCGTGGGACTGGCAGCCGCAGCGCCCGGCCCTGCACCTGTCGCCGCGCTACTGCGAAATCCTCGGCTACGCGCCGGGCGAGCTGCGCCCGGCCAATGTCGAGCAGTGGCTGCAGCTGGTGCACCCGGACGACCGCGCCCGCGTCGCCAGCGAAGTCGCAGCGCTGGACAACCCGGAAGTCGGGCGCACCCCGTTCACCATGGAATTCCGCATGGCTTGCCGCGACGGCAGCTGGACCTGGGTGCTGGCGCGCGGCATGGTGCTGGCGCGCGACGGCGCCGGCCGCCCGCTGCGCATGTCCGGCACCCTGGGCGACATTTCCGACCGCAGCGCGGCCGAACTGGCGCGCATGGCCGCCATGCTCGATGCCCTGCCCGGCGCGCTGCTGGTGGCCGACCGCGGCGGGCGCGTGCGCCAGGCCAACGAGGCGGCCGAGGCCGTGTTTGCCGCCGAAGCCGGCAAGCTGGCCGGCGCCTCGATGGAACTGCTGATCCCCGACGTGATGCGCGACGCCCCGGGCCGCCCGCGCGAGCTGTTCGCCCGCCCGAAAATGCCGGGCCGGGTGCTGACCGCGCGCCGCCTCGACGCCAGCCACTTCCCTGCCATGGTGCACCTGGCGCCGATCCAGCTGGCCGGCCAGGGCCTGGTGGTGGTATCGCTGCGCGACATGACCCAGCGCCAGAGGGCCGAAGAAGCGCTGCAAGCGTCGTCCGAGCGCTACCGCCTGATCGTGCAGACCGCGGCCGAAGGCATCTGGATGTGCGACGCCGCCGACAACACCAGCTTCGTCAACCCCACGATGGCGCGCATGCTGGGCTACGAGGTCGAGCACATGCTGGGGCGCCCGATGGCCGACTTCATGGACCCCGAATGCCCGGCCCTGCAGGCGCAGCGCCAGCACGGCGGCGCGCCCGCCATGCCGCCCGAGCCGGCCGAAGGACGCTTCTACCGCCAGGACGGCTCCTCGCTGTGGGCCCTGCTCTCGACCACCACCGTCAATGCCGACAACGGCAGCTATGCCGGCACCCTGACCATGGTCACCGACATCACCGACCGCCGCCTGGCCGAACTGGCGCTGCGCCACTCCAACCAGCGCCTCGCTTCGGTGTTCAACGCCGTCACCAACGGCCTGCTGGTGTTCGACGCCGCCGGCAATATTGTCGAATGCAATGCCGCCGCCAGCCGCATGCTGGGGCGCGCCGCCGCGCGCGGCGCCGGCCAGTGGGACGGCGTGCACGAAGACGGGCGCCGCTTTTCCGCGCCCGAACACCCGGTGGCGCAAGCGCTGGCCAGCGGCCAGCCGGTGCGCGACGTGGTGATGGGGGTGCCGGCCGCCGCCAGCGCCGACACCTGCTGGCTGTCGGTCAACGTCGAACCGCTGCGCGACGAGCACGGCCCGGGCAGCATGCTGGTGGCCAGCCTGACCGACATCACTTACAGGAAGCGCAGCGAAGACGCGCTGCGCCAGGGCGAACAGCGGCTGCAGGAAATCATCCAGATGATGCCGATCGGCCTGTTCATCAAGGACAAGGACAGCCGCATGCTGCTGATGAACCGCGCCTGCGAGCAGCAGTTCGGCTACACCTTCGACGAATTGAACAACGGCGACTACAGCGTATTCCACGCGCCGGAAGAAGCGGCCGCCTTCCGCGCGCGCGACCTGGAAGCGTTTGCCGGGCGCAGCCTGATCGACTTCGAGGAAACCATCTGGAACCCGGCCCTGGGCCAGTCGCGCCAGCTGCGCACCTTCAAGAAGCCGGTGTACGACGCCCACGGCGCGCCGGCCTACCTGATCTGCATGTCGATCGACATCTCGGACAGCAAGGCCAACGAACGCGCCCTGCGCGAACTCAATGAACACCTGGAAGAACGCGTGGCGCAGCGCACCGCGCAGCTGGAAGAAGCGCGCCAGCAGGCCGAGGAGGCCAGCGCCGCCAAGGGCCAGTTCCTGGCCAAGATGAGCCACGAGATCCGCACCCCGATGAATGGCGTGATCGGCATGGCCTACCTGGCGCTGAAGACCGACCTCGAACCGCGCCAGCGCGATTACCTGGAAAAGATCCGCTTCGCCGGCGAGCACCTGTTGCGCATCATCGACGACATCCTCGACATCTCGAAGATCGAAGCGGGCAAGCTGGAAATCGAGGACGTCGACTTCTCGCTCGACCACGTGATCCAGACCCTGACCACGGTGGTG
>Ga0102594_1000716_pt1 | contig 26590 bp, 26 predicted proteins | sample AraplaCol_mLB_r2_2_FD_76863 | JGI IMG/M metagenome (GOLD analysis project Ga0102594, IMG submission 76863) | Arabidopsis root microbial communities from North Carolina, USA - plate scrape MF_Col_mLB_r2 (SPADES assembly) (version 2) | ecosystem: Host-associated > Plants > Roots > Endosphere...
GTTCGCGCCACGCCGGCACGTCGCAGCGCAACACGCCGCATGCGCCTTCGACGAACGGTCGCCAGCGCGGATCGGCGGCGAGTTCGTGTCGCTGGGCCAGCAGCAACTGCAATGCGAACAACAACGCGAGCGCGGCGATGCCCGCATACCAGCCCCAGTGCGCGCGCGTTCTCGCGTGATGCACGGTGTGGCGGGCGAAGCTCGGCGCACCCTTGCGACGTGGACGCGCCGCGCGTTTGGCCGGACGCGCGGCCGTGGCGCCGACGGTGACGGCGGCAATGGCGTCTTCGTAACTCGTTGCCGGTGGTGCTTCGCTTGCGGCGTCGTGCGGGAGCGCGGTGTCGTCGTCGTTGGTTGCGTGCGTAACCATCGACGATGCATCGGCGGGTGCCATCGCATCCGGATGTTCTTCCACGACGGCTTCGGCGGCAGCGACTTCAGTCGCTGTCGCTTCGAACGGCGCAGGCACCAGCGGCGCGGGTTCGTCCGGAACCGCGACGGCGCTGTCTTCGTTTGGTTCAACCGGCGGCGGATCGTCCTGCACCAGTCCATCGCAACGCGGACAACGCTGCGGCGCACCGTCCGGGCGGACGATGAGCGCGACCAGGAAACCGCAATGCGGGCAGGGAACGAACATGGCGGCTATTCAAACATGACGCCGCGCGCCGATGTCATCGGCGGCGTACGCCTGTGACGCGCATCCAGTCTTCCTGCTGCTGCGCGCGAAGGTCGTCGAAGTCGGCGCGGTAGCGTTCGATGACCTCGATTTCCTGCCCGGCGAGGATGCCCGACATCGCGATGCGGCCGCCCGGCGCGACGCGCGCGGCGAGCGTGTCGGCCAGCGTCACCAGTGCCGAGGCGAGGATGTTGGCGACCACGACGGGGTAGGTGTCGGCCGGTTCGTTCTCCGGCGAATACGCCACCAGCCGGTCGGCCACGCCGTTGCGCTGTGCGTTGTCGTCGGTGGCGGTGAGCGCCTGCGGGTCGTTGTCGACACCGATTGCCTGCGCGGCCCCGAGCTTCAGCGCGGCCAGCGCGAGGATGCCCGAGCCGCAGCCGAAATCGAGCACGCGCTGGCCCTGCAACGCGCCTTCGTCGGCCAGCTCGTCCAGCCATTGCAGGCACAGGGCGGTGGTCGGGTGCGTGCCCGAACCGAACGCCAGGCCCGGGTCGAGGCGGACCACGGCCGCGTCCTGCGCGTCGGCGCCGTCGGGCAGGTCATGGTTCCACGGCACGATCCAGGTGCGACGGCCGAAGCGCAGCGGCTCGTACTGGTCCATCCAGGCGCGTTCCCAATCCTGGTCCTCGACCTCGCGGAAGCTGGCGCGCGACCAGTCCAGGCCCTCGTCGGCCGCGTCCAGCGCGTACAGCAGCAGCTCCGGCGAGGTGCCGCCTTCGAACAGCGCGGTCAGCTGCATCTCGTTCCACAGCGGCTGCTCGCCGACGCCGGGCTCGAAGATCGCCTGCTCGTCGGGGGCGTCGGCATGCTGGTCCGCCAGGGTCACGGCCAGCGCGCCGACGTTTTCCAGCGCGCGCTCGTAGCGCGGCTGCTGGGCTTCGGTGCAGGGCAGGGTGAGTTCCAGGAATGGCATGGGCGCGGTGCGGGAAACGACGGGCGGCCATGGTGGGCCGTGGCGGGGGGCGTCGTAAAGCGGGCCCCGGTCACGCAGTTACATTCGGAACCGCGCATTCAGCCGTTTCACCACAGGCACTTTGCCCGGCTTGGCCTAGAATGGCGCAACGCCGGCGCGAGCCGGTGATCCCCCCCACCGATGACCGACACCCTGCAAACCGGGATGAGCAGACGATCGCCTTCGTGGCCGGGCACGCGCACGCTCGCCTGGGCGACGCTGGTGCTGCTTGTCGTCGCGTCGGTGGCGGCCTGGGTGCAAGGCGGGGACCACGGTGCCGTCGAGCGCGTCGCCATCGCCACGGCGGTGGATGCGCGCGTTCCGGAAAGCAGGGTGGATCGCCAGCCGATCGATCGCCCCCGTGCGAACGCGATCGGCACCTCGGGCACCAGCGGCATCGCACACGCCTCCTCGATCCGCGAGGCATTCGAGAGTTCAGCCGACCTGTTCGCCTACGCGCAATCGCTGGAACCGGCCGCGCGCGCGCGCGACGCGGATGCGATCTGGATGACCAGCCGCGTGTACGAATACTGCTCCGGCTTCGCCATGGCGCCGGCGGCGTTTGATCGCGATACGCGCGCGATCGGCGAGATGAACATGCGCGGCTCGGCGGCGATGGTCGCCGCGCGCGAACGCGTGAGCGATCGCTGCGCGCGCTTCGTCCCGCAGGACGACCTGTCGCCGCGCATGATCGTGCTCAAGCGCGTGGAAGCGGCCGAGGCGGGCAGCGTCGCCGCGGAGGCGTCGCTGATGGCCTCCGGCGAGCCCGTCAAGGACACGCCCGAATACAAGCGCGACCTGGTCGAGCGCGTGAAGAAGTCCGAAGACCCCGAAGCCTATTCCGCGCTGGCCCCTGCCATGGGCATCGCCGCCAGCGGCAAGACCGAATACACCGGTGCGGTCGCCGGTACGCAGTTCTCCGAATTGGCCTGGCAGCTCGCGGCTTGCCGCATGGGCATGGATTGCACGTCCGACAGCGCGCTCATGACGTCGTACTGCGCCAACGGCGGCATCTGTTCCAGCGTGCCAGGACAGGATTTCGAACGTTTCGTCTTCGACGCCGCCGTCCCCCGCCAGGGCGTGGACGTCATCAATGACATGGTCGACTCGCTCATGGGCGGGAAGAGGGAAATGAAATGAAAAGTCTTCCGTTCACAAAGAGGCCGCTGGTCGGCAAGGTCACCCGCTATTTCTGGGTGCTGCTGTTCGCCACGTATTCGGTCGGCGCGGCCGGGGTGATGATCGACGTGGTCGCCGATGAGTACCGCCACCTGTCCAACGTCGCGGTGACCACCGTGCGTTCGCCGGAGGAGATGCGGATGTCGGGCGCGGCGCAGGTCGCGGCGGTGTATCGCGCCAGCAGCGGTGCGCCGTTCTCGACACTTCCTGCCGGCAGCACGTTCAAGGTGGTCTGGCCCGACGGCTCCAGCGAGTACGTGATGGTGGTCAGCCCGAACTCGACCACCGGCGTGCATCCGCTGGCCGGTACGCAGACGCCGGCGAAGCCCATCGCCGAAGACGCCGCCGCCGACGCTTCGTCGCAGGCGGCCGAACGTTGAACTGAGCAGGACCGTTCGCGGGCGCCCTCAGCGCGACGCCCGCTCCGCGCGCCCACCGGGCGCGGCTTCGAACTGCGGCGGGACGAAATCCACCGGCACCCGCACCACCGCTCCCGATTCCTGGCGCTCCGACTGGATGCGCCAACCCCAGGCGACATTGATCGCCGACTGGTCCAGCTGCGGATAGCCCGACGACTCGCTCAGGCGCACCGCACGCACTTCCCCGCACGGATTCACCAGCAGGCGCAGCTCGACGCGGCCGCCGTCGCCATGGCGCGCCAGCGTGGCCGGATAGCGCGGCGCCGCCATGTCCTTCGGCGCGGGCGTGCAGCTTTCCTTCTCGATCAGCCGGCTCCAGGCCTGGTAGGACGTCGAGTCCTCGCGGGTGGCCGGCTCCGGCGCCGGCATCGCGGCGGTGTCGGCGCGCAATTTGCGGCAGGACGCGGAGGACGGATCGCAATGCACGCGCGCGACGATGCGGTAGGTGGCGGCGTCGGAGCGGTCGATCACCTGCACCGCCGCTTCCGGCCAGCGGCCCTGTTCCGGCGGCGCGAACGTCCATTGGCCAGCCGAATCGCCACGGTCGATCGAGAAGCTGGTCAGGTCGGGGCGGAAGGCGAAGTAATCGGCGTCCGGCAAGGCGGCCAGTTCGCGCTCGTCCATCGCGCCGCTGGTGCGGTACCAGGACAGCAGCTGTTCGCGATACAGGCGCGCGACGACGTCGGCATCGCTTGTGACGGTTTCGACCTGGAGCCAGTCGGTCGGCGCTTTCACGCTGGCGCGCTTTTCGGCGGCATGCTTCGGCGCCGGCTGTTTTCCCGCGGATTTGGGCGCAGCCGCGACCTGCAACGACGACAGGCCGATCATGAGCATGACGAGCAGACGCGGGGACATGCAGGCTCCGTGGCGGGAATGCGTACGACAGCGACGATACAAACAAAAACCGCGGCCTGGGCCGCGGTTTTCGATCACACGATGGAGAGCGCCTTTTCCTTCTGTTCCTTCAGGCGCTTTTCCAGGTAGTGGATGTTCATGCCGCCCTGCTGGAAACCGGCGTCGGACATGATCCGCTGCTGCAGCGGGATGTTGGTCTTGATGCCATCCACGACCATCTCGCTCAGCGCCACGCGCATGCGCGCGATGGCGGTTTCGCGATCGGGCCCGTGCACGATCAGCTTGCCGATCATCGAGTCGTAGTTCGGCGGCACGCGATAGCCTTCGTAGATGTGGCTGTCCACGCGCACGCCCGGGCCGCCCGGCGCGTGGAAATGCTGGATCAGGCCCGGGAAGGGCATGAAGGTTTCCGGATCCTCGGCGTTGATGCGGCACTCGATCGCATGGCCTTCCAGCACGATGTCGCTCTGCTTGATCGACAGCTTGTGGCCGGCGGCGATCATCAGCTGCTCGCGCACCAGGTCGATGCCGGTGACCAGTTCGGTGACCGGATGTTCCACCTGGATGCGGGTGTTCATCTCGATGAAGTAGAAGCGGCCGTCCTCGTAGAGGAACTCGAACGTGCCCGCACCGCGATAGCCGATGCGAAGGCAGGCTTCGACGCAGACCTTGCCGATCTCCGCGCGCTGTTCCGGCGTGATGCCCGGCGCCGGCGCTTCCTCGACGACCTTCTGGTGGCGGCGCTGCATCGAGCAGTCGCGTTCGCCCAGGTGGATCGCGCTGCCCTGGCCGTCGGCGAGGACCTGGATCTCCACGTGGCGCGGGTTCTCCAGGAACTTCTCCATGTAGACCATGTCGTTGCCGAACGCGGCCTTGGCTTCGGACTTGGTGGTCTGGATCGCCGCGGTCAGGTGCGCTTCGGTATGCACCACGCGCATGCCACGACCGCCACCGCCGCCGGCCGCCTTCACGATGACCGGGTAGCCGATCTCGCGCGCGATCTTGACGTTGGTCGCCGCGTCGTCGCCGAGCGGGCCGCCGCTGCCGGGCACGCAGGGCACGCCGGCGGACTTCATCGCGCGGATGGCTTCGACCTTGTCGCCCATCAGGCGGATGGTGTCGGCCTTGGGTCCGATGAAGATGAAGCCGGACTGCTCCACGCGCTCGGCGAAGTCGGCGTTCTCCGACAGGAAGCCGTAGCCGGGATGGATCGCCTGCGCGTCGGTCACCTCGGCCGCGGCAATGATCGAGGCCATGTTGAGGTAGCTGTCCGTCGACGGCGCCGGGCCGATGCAGACCGATTCGTCGGCCATCGCGACGTGCTTGAGGTTGCGGTCGACGGTGGAATGCACCGCGACCGTGCGGATGCCCAGCGCGTGGCACGCGCGCAGGATGCGCAGCGCGATTTCACCACGGTTGGCGATTACGACTTTATCGAGCATTGGAAGGCCGGGAGTCGGGAATGGGGAATGGGGAATCGGTAAGGCAGCGCTTCGATGCTTCCGGCCTTTCCAGCGCATTGAGCAGCGCTGTCAGGCGGGCAAACGAGCGTTCGATCAGATCAACGAGAATCGGTTGTGGGTACGCATAACCCAGTCGTTCGGCGATCTGGACCTGGGTGTCGAGTTCAGACAAGGACCCGCGAGCAATCGACACGAAACGTTTGTACTCGGCCCGCGAGCGGCGGGCCGCACCTTCGGCGATGTTCGACGGAATGCTCACGGCGCAACGTCTGATCTGCTGGGTTAGGGCAAAGCGCTCGGTGTCGGGAAAGACGGACGAAAATCGATAAATCGCCTCGACGAGATCCATGGCATCGCGCCAGACCTCGAGCCGCTGGTGCGGCCGCTTTGACGATTCCCGATTCTCCATTCCCTATTCCCGGGGATCAGCCGATCACAAACAGCGGCTGGTCGAACTCGATCGGCTGGCCGTTCTCGACCATCACCTTCAACACGGTGCCGGCGACGTCGGCCTCGATCGGGTTGAACATCTTCATCGCCTCGATGATGCCCAGCGTGTCGCCGGCCTTGACCGCCTGGCCGACGGTGACGAACGCCGGCTTGTCGGGCGAGGGCGAGCCGTAGAAGGTGCCGACCATCGGCGCGCGGACGATGTGGCCCGGCGGCAGGTCCGCGGCGGGCTTGGGCGCGCCGCCGCTGGCCGCTTCGGTCGGGCCGTGCATCGGCATGACCGGCGCCGGTGCCGGAGCGGCCTGCATGATCGGTGCCGCGGCGACCTGGATGCCCTTGGGCGTGCGGGCCAGGCGGACCGACTCTTCGCCTTCCTTGATCTCGATCTCGGCGAGGTTGGATTCCTCGAGCAGGTCGATCAGCTTCTTGATTTTGCGCAGGTCCATGTTCGGGCCTCAGGTTGCAGGTGTCAGGGTGTCCCGGCGGGCGCGGCCATCCGGGCCAGCGCGGCGTCGAGTGCGTAGCGGTAGCTGTCCGCGCCGAAGCCGCACACCACGCCCACCGCCAGATCGCTGAAGTAGCTGGTGTGGCGGAAGGGCTCGCGGCGGTGCGGGTTGGACAGGTGGACTTCGATGAAGGGCAGGGCGACCGCCGCCAGCGCATCGCGGATGGCGACGCTGGTGTGGGTGAAGGCCGCCGGGTTGATCAGGATGAAGGCGGTACCGTCCAGGCGCGCGGCCTGGATGCGGTCGACCAGGTCGTGCTCGGCGTTGGACTGCAGGCTTTCGAACGAATGGCCTGCGGCTTCCACGCGCTCGCGCAGGCCGGCGTCGATGTCGGCGAGCGTCGCGCGGCCGTAGACCTCCGGCTCGCGGGTGCCGAGCAGGTTGAGGTTGGGGCCGTGCAGGAGCAGCAGCTTCGCCATCGGGGGCCGGAAAACTCGCGTCGAACAGGGTCGAAGGCCGGCAGTGTGCGCCATGCCCGACAGGGTGTCCAGACGTTCGCCGCCGTATCGACGAAGTTCGCGGAATTTAATCAGGTGTTTGAGTGGTCGCTCTAATCCGCGACCCAGTTATCGATTTCGCCGTGCTGGAACGGCCCGATTTTCTGCTTGATCAGCCGCCCGTCGGCCGAAATCAGGGCCGTATAGGGCAATACGCCCTTCGGATTGCCCAGCTGCACGCCCGCGTCGCGCGGCCCGGCTTCGTCCAGCAGGATCGTGTAGCGGACTGGCACGCGCTTGAGGAAGGCCTGCACGGCGGCCGCGTCATCCAGCGCGATGCCGACCACTTGCGTGCCGTTCGCGCCCTGCGAGGCGGCGAAGCGGTCCAGCTCGGGCATCTCCTCGATGCATGGGCCGCACCAGCTGGCCCACAGGTTCACCAGGATCGGCTTGCCGGCATGGGCGGCCGGCAGTTCGACGGTGGTGCCATCGAGCGCGGGCAGGCGGAGCGTCGGGATGACCTCGCCGCGCCGCGCGACCGGAAGGTCCGCCGGCGGCTTTGGTGCGGAGGCTTCCATCGCCGATTGCAGCGCGCGCTGGCCGATCTTGGTGCGCAGCAGCGGACCGGGACCGTTGGCGACGAGTCCGGCGACGACGCCCAGGGCGCCGGCGATCGCCGCGACGAGCAGGATCTTCGCCGTCGAACCCATCAGCGCGCCTCCATCAGCGCGTCGCTCTTCCCGCGCGTTCGACGAAGTTCTCCGCGTCCTCGAAGCCGAACAGGCGCAGTTCGCGACGCTCGGCGCCATCGCGGAACCACAGCGTCGCCGGCGGGCCGATGATGCCCAGGCGCTTCATCAATGCCTGGTCGGCGTCGTCGTTGGCGGTGACGTCGGCCTTCAGCAGCACGAAGCCGTCCAGCGCCTTGTGCACGGCGGCGTCGGGGAAGGTGTACTTCTCCATTTCCTTGCAGGCCACGCACCAGTCGGCATAGAAGTCGAGCATCAGCGGCTTGCCGGCGGCCTGCGCGGCGGCGATCTCGCGATCGAGGTCGGCCGTGGACTTGATCGTCCGGAACGAAAGCTCGGCCTCCTGCACGCTGCCGCCGCCGACCAGGCCGGCGAGCGGCTTGAACGGATCGCGGCTGCCGGCCATCGCGCCGATCAGCTGCGCCGCACCGAACAGGCCGAGCACCAGCGCGGCCGTCCAGCCCATGATCCGCGCGCCGTCGTGGCGCGACTGACGCACGCTGACCGCCGTGGTCGCCGCGGCGGCGACCAGCAGCACGCCCCACAGCGCCAGCGTCGCCGACGCCGGCACGATGCGCGACAGCATCCACACCGCCAGCCCCAGGAACACGAAACCGAACGCGCGCTGCACCGCGACCATCCACGGTCCGCTGGTCGGCAGGCCCTTGCCGGCGGCGACGCCGAACACCAGCAGCGGCACGCCCATGCCCATCGCGAGCAGGAACAGCGCCGCGCCGCCGAACGCCGGGTCCTGCGTCTGGCCGATGTAGAGCACGGCGGCGGCCAGCGGCGGCGCCACGCAGGGGCCGACGATCAGCGCCGACAGCGCGCCCATCATCGCCACGCCCGCCAGCGAGCCGCCGCGCTGGCGGTCGCTCATCGCGCCGAGCCTGGAGCGCAGCGACGACGGCAGCTGCAGTTCGTACAGGCCGAAGCTCGACAGCGACAGCACGACGAACAGCGTCGCGAAGGCCACGATCACCCACGGTTTCTGGAAGGCCACCTGCAGGTTCGCGCCCACCAGTCCCGCGACCACGCCGGCCACGGTGAACACCACCGCGCTCGCCAGCACGTAAACGAACGAAAGCGTCAGCGCGCGGCGAACGCCGAGGTTGGGGCCCTGCCCGGCGATCAGGCCGGAGAGGATCGGAATCATCGGCAGCACGCACGGCGTGAACGACAGTCCCAGTCCCAGCGCGAAGAAGGTCAGCAGCGCGAACCAGCGTCCCTTGCCCGACAGCGCGGCGGCGAGGCGCGCGTCTTCGGCCTGGTCGGCGTTGTTGGCGACGGCCGCATTCGATGCGGCGCCCTTTGCGGGCGAAGCATCGGCAGCCTGTGGCAGCGCCGCGACATCACCGGCGCCCGTCGGCGCATCAACCGCCTCGCTTCCCTTCAGCGGAACTTCGGGCGCTGGAACGGGCAGGGTGCCGTTGACGATCGCATCGACCTTCCGCCCCGGCAGCGCGACATCGACGACGCGCGTCATCGGCGGATAGCAGATGCCATCGGTCTGGCAGCCCTGGAAGCCGGCGGTCAGGTGCAGCGTCGCCGGATCGGTCGTGCGCGCGCTGACCGGCACCGGCACGTCGATCTGGTCGAAGTACACCACGACGTTGCCGAAATGCTCGTCGCGATGCGCCACGCCCTTGGGCCAGCGCGGCGTGCCGAGCGCGAAGCCGGCCTTCGTCGAGGCGGCGTCGAGCGTCAGCCGGGTCTTGTCGCGATAGAGGTAGTAGCCCTTGGCCGGAGTGAAGCGCAGCAGCAGCGTGTTGCCGTCGCCGGCGATCGCCTCGAAGCCGAACGCCTGTTCCGGTGGCAGCGGCAGCGCGTCGGCGCCCGTTGCGGTGCCGGCGTTCTGGCCGAGCAGACCGCCGCCCAGCGGCGCATTGGCGCGCGGGCCGAAATTCACCAGCGGCTTCGCGCCGTCCTGCGCGGCGGCGGCCGGCAATGCGACGGTCACGCTGCGCGTCTGCGGCGGGTAGCAGATGCCGGCGTCGGCGCAGCCCTGGTACTTGATCTTCAGCGTCACCTGGCGCGCGCTGGCCTGGCCGGGCAGCACGGCGGTGAGTTGCTGGCGGTAGGTTTCGACCTTGCCGAAGAACTCGTCCTCGTGCGCGTCGCCCTTGGGCAGCTGCAGCGGCTGCGCGGCGAAGCCGGCGTCGGCCTGCACGGCGATGCGATGCCGGTAGAGGTAGTAGCCGTCGGCGATGCGCCACGAGATCTCGATGCGGTCCGGCGACGAAGCTTCGGCGCGCAGCGCGAAGGCGTCGTCGACCGGGAGCAGGTCGTCGGGGTCGATCGCGGCGGAAGCGGGCATCGCCGCGAACGCGAGCGCGAACGGCATCAGGAAGGACAGCAGTCGCGCGGCGCGCTTTCGGATCGGATCGGTCATCGTCACTGTGTCGGTTCGGCTACCCGGCGTTCCGGGAGACCTGCGTTTCGGCGGAAACCCAGTCGAGATAGGCGGCGAGGCCGCCGACGGCTTCGACCGCGACCGCCTCGGGCAGTTCATACGGATGCAGCGTCTTCAGGCGCGCGACCAGTTCGTCCTGGCGGTCGGCGGTGGTCTTGATGAGCAGCAGCACTTCCTCGCCGCGTTCCACCGCGCCCTTCCAGCGGTAGGTCGAACGCACGCCGGGGAGCACGTTCACGCACGCGGCCAGTCGCTCGTCCACCAGCGCGGTGGCGAGGGCGTCGGCGGTCTGGGCGTCGGGGCAGGTGCTGAGCACCAGCCGCACGCGCGGTTCGGTGGGCGTGTGCATCAGGGGCGCCAGTGTAGGGCCTGCCCGCCGGGGCTGCCCGTGCCAAAGCGGCCCGCAGCGTTCCGGCGGGGCTTGCACGGTGCGCCTCCGGATGGCGTAGGCTGCCGGCGCCGGCGAGTCCTCGGGCCGGTCAGGAGGGTCCGATGTTCCACCGCCGTCCGCTGCTTGCGTGCTTCGGCCTGGTGCTGGCGTTCGCCAGCCCGCTCGCCGTGATCGCGCAGACCGAAGACGCCCACGGCATCCGTGTGCGTGCCGCCTGCGCGCAGCCCGCGCCGACGCCGCGCCTGCTGCTGGACCTGAGTTGCGAGAGCGCGATGGACTGCTGGAGCGATCCGGCGAACGTCGGCGTGCTCGACGTCGATACCGGCCAGCGCCTGACGGCGTCGGGCCACGACCTGGTCTACGTCGACGCTTCCGGCGCGCCGCAGGCCGAGCCGCCAATGCAGGGCACGATCCGCGCCGTGTGGACGGCCGTGCTGTCCGCGCCGCTGACGGCCAAGCGCCTGCAACTGGTGCAGGGCGACGAGACGGCGACCGCGGCCTTCGCCCCGGCGGCGGATTGCGCGGCGATCCCGGCCGCGGCCGTCAGGCGCCTGGCCGGCGGCTGAGGTCCTTCAGGCCAGCGCCTTCTTCGTGGCGCGTGGCCGGCCGGTACGCAACTCGGCCAGTTGTTCCACCACTTCCACCAGCGGCGCCTTCGAGCGCGTGGGCGCCGCGCGGAATGCGGCCATCAGGCGTAGTTCCAGCGGATCTTCCACCAGCATCGCGTCGGCGGCCGCGACCGAGTCCAGCGCCGTGTCGGGCGACAGGCCCATCGTGCCGCGCCCGGTCGCCAGCCATTCGAACTGGACGCCGGTGATCAGGGCGATCTCGCGCAGGTGCGCCACGCTGGGGAATTTGCCGCGCGCGGCCTCCCAGTGACCGACCGCGCTGCGCTGCACGCCCACGGCGGCTCCCAGGGCAGCCTGCGACAGGCCGGCGTGGCGACGGGCGAGTCGGATGCGCTGCTGGGGCGTCATGGCGGCTACCTGTAGTCACAGGGTGAACGAAATACACCGAAGCTGTGTGTTTCCGGTAGCGCTTGCGCCGCGGAATGCACGTCCGGAACGCTGATTCTGGCAAATGTTTCATCCGCGTGGCTACCGCTGGTCAGCAGGCGCGGCCGGTCGGGCGCTGGCCCGAACGCGACGAACCGCACACCATTCCCGTGCGCCACGACTGGCGTCGGTTCGGAGCACGTGCGCAGGGATGGCGCCGGGCCAGGACGGCAACTCCGACACCAAAGAGCGCGTTCCACGGGACGCGCTCTTTCTTTTCGTGCATGCGTTGCCGGCGCCGGATGGATCCTGCGTTGATCCTGCGGACGCGGCGCATGCCCGGATCGACCGCGCAGGCCTTGAAAGCCTCCACCGCCGCCCCATCTCCCTCGGGTCCCGGTTCGCCGGGCCGCTTTTGCCTCCGACCTTGGCACTCGTCGCGGGCGACTGCTAAAATTTCGCCACTTTCCCCGCTGTATCAACCACTTACGACCTTGAGGTTTTTGTCGCCATGAATATCAAGCCGCTCTACGACCGCGTGGTCATCAAGCGCATGGAAGAAGAAAAGATGTCCGCCGGCGGCATCGTGATCCCGGACTCGGCCACCGAGAAGCCGATCAAGGGCGAAGTCGTCGCCGTGGGCGAGGGCAAGGTGTTCGACAACGGCAACGTGCGCGCCCCGAAGGTCAAGGCCGGCGACAAGGTGCTGTTCGGCAAGTACAGCGGCACCGAAGTGAAGCTCGACGGCAACGAATACCTGGTGGTGAAGGAAGACGACATCTTCGCCGTCATCGGCTGAGAAACCTGATTCGCGATCGCGGCGATTCGAGCGGGCGCATTGCGCTGACGAATCCCGTCGCATCACGAAGCACACGGTTTGTCGCTTTCAACCAGTCACGAATTACAAATCACGAATCCCGGAGTTAGAACAATGGCAGCCAAGGAAATCCGTTTCGGTGAGGACGCGCGCGTCAAGATGGTGCGCGGCGTCAACATCCTCGCCAATGCCGTCAAGGCAACGCTCGGCCCGAAGGGCCGCAACGTCGTGCTCGAGAAGAGCTTCGGCGCCCCGACCATCACCAAGGACGGCGTGTCCGTCGCCAAGGAAATCGAGCTTGCCGACAAGTTCGAGAACATGGGCGCGCAGATGGTGAAGGAAGTCGCTTCCAAGACCTCCGACAACGCCGGTGACGGCACCACCACCGCGACCGTCCTGGCGCAGGCGCTGATCCGCGAAGGCATGAAGGCCGTCGCCGCCGGCATGAACCCGATGGACCTCAAGCGCGGCATCGACAAGGCCGTGACCGAAGCCGTCGGCGAGCTGAAGAAGATCTCCAAGCCGTCCTCGACCTCGAAGGAAATCGCCCAGGTCGGCGCGATCTCGGCCAACTCCGACACCAACATCGGCGACCTCATCGCGCAGGCGATGGACAAGGTCGGCAAGGAAGGCGTCATCACCGTCGAAGACGGTTCGGGCCTGGAGAACGAACTCGACGTCGTCGAGGGCATGCAGTTCGACCGCGGCTACCTGTCGCCGTACTTCATCAACAACCAGCAGTCGATGCAGGCCGAACTGGACGATCCGTTCATCCTGCTGCACGACAAGAAGATCTCCAACGTGCGCGACCTGCTGCCGGTGCTGGAAGGCGTCGCGAAGGCCGGCAAGCCGCTGCTGATCATCGCCGAGGAAGTCGAAGGCGAAGCGCTGGCGACCCTGGTGGTCAACACCATCCGCGGCATCGTGAAGGTCTGCGCCGTGAAGGCCCCGGGCTTCGGCGACCGTCGCAAGGCGATGCTGGAAGACATGGCCATCCTGACCGGCGGCACCGTGATCTCCGAGGAAGTCGGCCTGCAGCTGGACAAGGCCACGATCAAGGACCTCGGCCGCGCGAAGAAGGTGCAGGTCTCCAAGGAGAACACCACCATCATCGACGGCGCGGGCGAAGGCTCGGGCATCGAAGGCCGCATCAAGCAGATCAAGGCGCAGATCGAGGAGACCTCCTCCGACTACGACCGCGAGAAGCTGCAGGAGCGCGTGGCCAAGCTGGCCGGCGGCGTGGCGGTGATCAAGGTCGGTGCCTCGACCGAAATCGAAATGAAGGAAAAGAAGGCTCGCGTTGAAGACGCGCTGCACGCCACCCGCGCTGCCGTGGAAGAAGGCATCGTCCCGGGCGGCGGCGTCGCGCTGCTGCGCGCCAAGGCCGCGATCGCCGGCCTGAAGGGCGCCAACGAAGACCAGAACCACGGCATCCAGATCGCCCTGCGCGCGATGGAAGCGCCGCTGCGCGAGATCGTGACCAACGCCGGTGAAGAGCCCTCCGTCATCCTCAACAAGGTGATCGAAGGCAAGGGCGCGTTCGGCTACAACGCCGCCAACGGCGAGTACGTCGACATGCTCGAAGCCGGCATCCTGGACCCGACCAAGGTCACCCGCACCGCGCTGCAGAACGCCGCTTCGATCGCCGGTCTGATGATCACGACCGAAGCGATGGTCGCCGAGCTGCCGAAGAAGGACGAGCCGGCGATGCCGGGCGGCGGCGGCATGGGCGGCATGGGCGGCATGGACTTCTAAGTCCAGTTCGACCCAGGCGTCACCGCAACACGGAGAACCCCGCAGCGATGCGGGGTTTTTCTTTGCGCCATCGCCCGCTTCGTGCGCGTGGCGTCGCGTGCGGATAAGCTCGCGCGCATGCCGACCTCATTGATCATCGTCGACGACTTCCTCAGCACGCGCGACGCGCAGTCGCTGCGCGAGGTCGGATTGCAGCTCACCTATCCCGAACAGCAGGGCGCGTTCCCCGGACGCAATTCGCTCGAACGCATCGAGATGGACGGCCTGGAGCACACGGTCTCGAACATCGTCGGCGAACGCGTGCGGCCGATCTCGCCGCTGCAGTCGCACGCGAAATTCCGCATGACGCTGGCCTCCGACAAGGGACGCGCGAAGGTGCACATCGACCAGGCGTACTGGTCGGGAATCCTCTACTTGAGTCGCCCCGAGGATTGCCTAGGCGGCACCGAATTCTTCCGCCATCGCCCGACCAACACCGAGCGCGCGCCATGGAGCCAGGACGAAGCGCGCGCGATGGGGTACGACTCGCTGGAGCACATGCATCGCGAGGTCATCGAGAAGGACAGCAACGACGACGCGAAGTGGGAGCACACCATGACCGCGCCGATGCGCTTCAACCGGCTGGTGCTGCTTCGCCCGTGGCTGTGGCACACGGCGGGCCCCGCGTTCGGCGAGCGCATGGAGAACGGGCGGCTGGTGTACCTGATGTTTTTCGCGGGTGCTTGAGGCGTCGCGGAATGCAAAAAGGCCCTGTTTCCAAACCTGAACAGGGCTTTCGCTACAAGACTTCGGCACGCAATTTGAACCACTGAGTTCTATTTTGCAGTGCAGCGTGCATTGCACCTAACGCTTCCTTCACGATCAACGCGCATCCCGACGTGGGGGAGGGAGCAGGCCCGCAACCGGTTCGACCGGGGCGGGCTTTTTATTTGCCTGCTGTTTGGCGCGCTACTTGCCGCGTGCTCCCCTCATCTGCTCATTCGTTCGTTCGAACGTCCCGGGTGCGCTTGGCTTGCCCAAGCTACGGAGCATCCGATGACACGCGCATTGCCGTTCGTCGGCGCGTGTCACATATACGCGGCCGCATGTCCGCCGCATCCACGTCTTCGGTGATTGCGAGCGCCCGAGGGGGCGAGCGTGTCGCGTGTATTCGCCAACTCCGGAGTGAATCATGAAGACGACGAGCAAGCGGGTCGCCCTTGGCGCGGCCCTGTGTGTGTTGGCAAGCGCGGCCTCGGTACAGGCCGCCACCTTCATCGTGCAGACCAACGGCAACGGACTGAGCCAGGCGCAGCTGACGCGTCTGGCCGCCGCGGGCGGCACAGTACGCGCCAACCTGCCGCAGATCGGACTTGCGGTCGTGGACGCGGACGCCGGATTCGCCGCGCGCGCGGCGGGCATCTCCGGCCTGCGTTCGGTCACTGCGGACATCCGCATGCAATTCGACATTCCCGACGCCCTCGTGCAGGACGAAGGCGCGCCGAACTTCGCCAATCCGCCCAACTCGGGCGAGGACGACACCCGCTTCGACCTGGAGTGGGGCATGAAGGCGATCGACGCCGCCGGCGCATGGAACGCCGGTGCGCGCGGCGCGGGCGCGGTGGTGGCCGTGCTCGATTCGGGCATCGTCTGCCAGCACGCGGACATCGCGCCGAACCTGTTGCCGAACTCGACCTCGTTCGTCCCCGGCGAGAACGTGTGCCACGACATTCCCGGCGTGTTCAATCACGGCACGCACGTGGCCGGCATCATCGCCGCCGCCGACAACGCGTTCGGCACGATAGGCGTGGCGCCGCAGGCGAAGATCCTGGCGGTGAAGGTGCTGTCGGGCGTGACCGGCAGCGGCGAGTTCGCCGGCATCATCCAGGGCATCGTGTACGCGGCCGACCAGGGCGCGAACGTGATCAACATGAGCCTGGGCGTCACCGATGGCCTGCCCAAGGGCGGCGCCGAAACGGCCGAGCTGATCAACGCCACCAAGCGCGCCGTGCAGTACGCGCAGGCGCGCAACGTGCTGATCGTCGCGTCCGCCGGCAACGACGCGCGCGACCTCGACCACGACGCCAACACCGTCGCCTTCCCGGCGCAGTTGCCGGGCGTGCTCGCGGTGTCGGCGACCGCGCCGGAAGCCTGGGGCCACGACCTCAACGGCGCCAACCTCGACCTGCCCGCCAGCTACACCAACTACGGGCAATCGGCCGTGCACTTCGCGGGCCCCGGCGGCGACTTCGACTATGCGGGCAACGAGAACTGCACCATCGCCGGCCTGGTGCGTCCGTGCTGGGTGTTCGATGGCGTGTTCGCGCCGGGCGGCTACACGGTGCCCAACGGCAACCTGTACTTCTGGGCGAGCGGAACGAGCATGGCGGCGCCGCATGTGTCCGGCGTGGCCGCGCTCATCTTCGGCAAGTACCCGGGCATCAAGGCGCAGAAGGTGGAACAGATCCTGCGCAAGTCGGCCGACGATCTCGGCAAGCCGGGCAAGGACGACTTCTACGGACAGGGCCGCGTGAACGCGGCGAAGGCCGTCGCCAACTGACGCGCGGCATCGCGCAGTGGCCGCCCCCGCGCGGCCGCTGCGTAGCGCGGCATGCGCGCATGCCAGAATCCCGGCGATGGATGATTCCCCCGTCGCCAACCGCCCCCAGATCGATGCCATCGCCGAGCGCGCGTTGTCGCGCCTGCGCATGGCCCATCCCGATCGCGCCGAAGTGCTCGCGCAGCCCGACGCCGTCGCGCGCCTGCGCCGCGTCGCCATCGCCAGCGATTTCGCGATCGACACCCTCGCGCGCCAGCCCGAACTGCTCGATCGCCTGCTGCACGACGGCGGTGCCCAGCCGCTCGCCGAGCCCGTACTCGACGCGAACAACCGCAGCGACTGGCCCGCCTTGCTGCGCCGTTACCGTGCGGCCGGTTCGACGCGCCTGATCTGGCGCGACGTGCACGGCCTGGACGACGTGGACGACACGCTCGCCGGCAGCACGCATCTGGCCGAACGCTGTCTGCAGATCGGGCTTGAAGCGGTGGAAGGCGAGTTCGCGCAGCGCCATGGCGTCGTGCGCGATCGCGAAGGCAACGCGCAGCGGCTGGTGGTGTTCGGCCTGGGCAAGCTCGGCGGCGGCGAACTCAATTTCAGTTCCGACGTCGACCTGGTCTACACCTACGAACACGACGGCGAATCCGACGGTTCGCGCGCGCTCGATGCGGAGCACTACTTCGCGCGCCTGGGCCAGCAGCTGGCGAAGCTGCTCGACGAGCCGACCGTCGATGGCTTCTGCCATCGCGTCGATCTTCGCCTGCGGCCTTATGGCAATGCCGGCCGCGTCGCGTGGTCGTTCAACGCGATGGAGCAGTACTTCCAGCGCGAAGGTCGCGACTGGGAGCGTTACGCGTGGCAGAAGGCGCGGCCCGTCGCGGGCGATGCGCAGGCGGGCGAACGCTTCCTCGACAGCCTGCGTCCGTTCGTCTATCGCCGCTATCTGGACTTCGGCGCGCTCGACGGCCTGCGTGGCATGAAGGCCGCGATTTCGGCGGAAGTCGCGCGCAAGGAACTGGCCGACGACATCAAGCGCGGTCCGGGCGGAATCCGCGAAATCGAATTCCTCGTGCAGGCGCTGCAACTGATCTACGGTGGGCGCGAACCGGACCTGCGCGATCGCCGCCTGCTGCCGTCGCTGCGCGCGCTGGTGCAGGCGCGACAGATGAGCGCGGAGACGGGCGACCTGCTTGCCGAGGCGTACCGCTTCCTGCGCCGTCTCGAAAACCGCCTGCAGATGCTGCGCGATGCGCAGACGCATGCCTTGCCCGAACGCGACGACGATCGCGACCGCATCGCCGTCGCGCTGGATTACGACAGTTGGAGCGCATTGCGCGACGCGCTCGACATACAGCGCTCGCGCGTCGCCACCGAGTTCGAGGCGCTGCTCGCACCGCGCCGTCGTCGCAGTGCGCCCGATGCGCTCACGACATACTGGCGCGCGCTGCCCGAAGGCGGCGACAGCGAAGCGCTCGCCGATGCGGGGTTCATCGAAGCCGGCAATGCCGACGGCGCGCTTCGCGACTTCGCGCGCAGCCCGGGCGTGCGCGGCCTGTCGGACAGCGCACGCGGGCGGCTGGATCGCGTGATGCCGTCGTTGCTGCAGGCCGCTGCCGCGTCGAGCGAGCCGATGCTCGCGCTGCGCCGCCTGCTCGCGCTCCTGCACAACGTGTTGCGTCGAAGCGCGTATCTGGCGCTGCTCGACGAACAGCCCGCCGCGTTGGCGCGCCTGGTCGAAGTGGTCACGCATAGCGCATTGCTGGCCGAGCGTCTGGCGTCGTACCCGCTGCTGCTGGACGAACTGCTCGATGCGCGCGTCGCCGGGCCGTTGCCCGGACGCGACGAACTGCACGCCGCATGCGCCGACGTCGCGCCCGGCGCGGATGACGATGCGGAAGCGGTCCTGCAGGCGTTGAACGAAGTGCGCCAGGCATTGAGCTTCCGCATCGCGATGGCGGTGCGCGACGGTCGTCTCTCCGCGGTGGACGGCGCACGCCAGCTCGCATGGCTCGCCGACGGTGTGGTGATGCGCGTGTTGCGACTGGCCGAGCACGAAGTCGCCGGCGCGCACGGCCGCGTGCCCGGCGCGCGTTTCGCGGTGATCGGGTATGGAAGCCTCGGCGGCGAGGAGCTCGGTTTCGGTTCCGACCTCGACCTGGTTTTCATCTACGACGCAGCGGGCGGCGAACACGCGCATTCCGACGGGGCGCGTCCGCTTGAAGCCACGCGCTGGTTCGCGCGCGTCGCGCAGAAGGTCGTCGCGTTGCTCGGCGCCGTCACGGGCGCGGGTCGTTTGTACGACGTCGACGTGCGTCTTCGTCCGGATGGCGCGAAGGGCCTGCTCGTATCGAACCTCGCAAGCTATCGCGACTACCAGCGCGATCGCGCGTGGACGTGGGAACACCAGGCCCTGGTGCGTGCGCGATTCGTCGCCGGCGATGAATCGCTTGGAGCCGACGTCGAGGACGTGCGTCGCCAGACGCTGTCGCGTTCGCGCGATGTGCAGACGGTATGCAACGACGTCGTCTCGATGCGCCGTCGCATGCGCGCCGAACTCGATCGCACCGACGCCGCGGCGTTCGATCTGAAGCAGGGCGAAGGCGGTCTGGTCGATCTCGAATTCCTGCTCCAGTACGCGGTGCTCGCGCACTCCGCGCAGCATGTGCAGTGGTTGTCGTCGCGCAACACGCGCGAGCTCATCCTCGCCACGGGCGAAAGCGGCTGGCTGGATGACGACGAAGTCGCCGCGTTGACGCAGGCGCACGCGACCTTCGTCGATGCGGGGCTGGCGTGCACGCTCGATCGCCGACCGCGAAGGCTGCCGATCAACGATGCGATCGCATCGGCGCGCGAGGCGATTTCAGCTGCGGCGCATCGGCATGGGCTGGTGTTCGATCAGTACGCCAGTCGCTGATTCACTTCGGCCGCCACCCGCGCCGTCTCCCGAAGCGGAATGACATCGAACGCCTCGGCGTCGCCTTCGAACGATCGCGCGCGCCCGCTCCGCAGCAACGTCTCGACGAACGTCGCCGGGCGTCCTTCGACGCGTTGATGTCCGGCGACGAACACCGGCGCCCACGTCGCGCACGCTTCGGACAGCATGTTGACCGAGTCCGCCGTGCATACGATGCGGTCGGCCCACGCCAGCAGTCCCGCATACGGATTCGGGCCATCCGCGCCATCGGTCCATACCAGGCCGGGAATGCCGCGCAGTCGGTCGCGCAAGGCCGCACCGACGTGCGAAGGCGTTCGCCTCGAGGTGGTGGCCAGGACGCTGCCGCCTTCATCGCGCGCGATGCGCTCCACGCGCCGCAGCATCGTGTCGTAGGTGGCATCGTCGAAACGCGCGTGCGCACTCGCGCCGCCGACGAGCACGGCGGTGCGCGGGCCGGGCAGGGCACCGAGGTCGGGGAACGCATGCCGACCCGCCGCGAGCCACAGGTCGTCCACGGGATTCAGGCTGCCGATCATCGTGATGACGTTGTCGCCGCGCAGGTCGTCGTGTTCCGGCGCGATGACCAGGTCCCAATGGCGCGCATCGACGCGTGGGTCGAGGATCTGCACCGCGCGCGCGCCGCGTGCGCGCAACAGGCGCGTCGCCAGGGCGGACTGCCGGCCGCAGCCGATCGCAAGTGAAGGCGGCGTCTGCATCGCCTGCTTGAACGTGGGGCCGAAGGCATTCGCACCGCCCGGCAGGACGCGCGGCGCGAGCCAGCGCCAAGGCGTGCGCGGGGCCAGCGTCCACGCGCGGAAAGGCTCGCCCAGCGCGGCCGCCAGCGCTTGAGCCTGCCTCACGTTGCCGGCGTGGCCGTCGGTCAGGGTCCAGGTCGCGGGCCCGCGCGAGGGTGCGGGATCGGGTGTTCGTCGTTGCACGTTTGTGATTAATCCGTTCCGGATCAGTCGGCTGTTGCGGACGTGCCAGACTCTACACTTTCGAACCTCGGCCGCGGCGATGTCGCGGCTTCAACGGAGCACACGATGTCGCATGTCACCCCGCCGCTGCCCGAGTCCGCGCTGGACCAGCTCTTCCGTACCGCCCGCACGCACAACGAGCTCAAGGGCGAAGTGAGCGACGAAACCCTGCGCGAACTCTACGACCTGGCCAAGTGGGGCCCGACCAGCGCGAACATGTCGCCGCTGCGCCTGGTGTTCGTGAAGTCCGCCGACGCCAAGGCCAAGCTCGGCCCCGCGCTGGACGAAGGCAATTACGCCAAGACGATGGCCGCGCCGGTCACCGCGATCGTCGCCTATGACCTGGCCTTCTACGAGAAGCTGCCGTACCTGTTCCCGCACACCGACGCGCGCGGCTGGTTCGACAGCAAGCCCGAGGCCGACCTCACCACCATCGCGCTGCGCAACGGCAGCCTGCAGGGCGCCTACGTGCTGATGGCCGCGCGCGCGCTCGGCCTGGACACTGGTCCGATGTCGGGCTTCAACAACGCGCTGGTGGATGAAACCTTCTTCGCCGGCACGAAGATCAAGTCGAATTTCCTGATCAACCTTGGCCATGGCGACACGGCCAAGCTGTTCGCACGTTCGCCGCGACTGTCCTTCGACGAGGCGGCGCGAATCCTGTAACGCCGCTGCTTCGCACGCGGAACTTCTTGCAGAACCCTCACGGAGAACCATCCATGTTCAAGCGCATCGCCCTCACCGCGGCCCTGGTCGTCGCCAGCGCCTCCGCTTTCGCCGCACCCGTCACCTACAAGATCGATCCCAACCACACCGACGTCGTCGCCAGCTGGAACCACTTCGGTTTCTCGAACCCGATCGCGCATTTCGGCCAGGTCGACGGCGCCATCACCTACGATCCGAAGAACGTCGGCACCTCCAAGGTTGAAGTGACGATCCCGCTCGCCGGCCTGAACGCGAACGTCGAGAAGTTCAACGAGCACCTGCGCAGCGCCGACTTCTTCGACGCCGAGAAGTACCCGACCATCACCTTCAAGAGCACGAAGGTCGAAGCGGCCGGCGACAAGAAGCTGCGCGTGTTCGGCGACCTGACGATCAAGGGCGTGACCAAGCCGGTCGTGCTCGACACCACGATCAACAAGATCGGCGACCACCCGATGGCCAAGCGCGCCGCGGCCGGCTTCGACGCCACCACGACGATCAAGCGCAGCGATTTCGGCGTGGACAAGTTCGTGCCGAACGTGAGCGACAACGTCACCATCCGCATCACGACCGAAGCCGTGGTGCCGGCGGCGAAGTAAGCCGTCCTGCCTGAAGCCCCTCTTCCCACGGGAGGAGGGGCATCACGCTCCACCAGCAGTTACGTAACGGGCCATTTCGCGCTACGTTTCGCCCCCCGAAGGCGCGAGCCAGCCGATGATCTTCCAGCGTCCCGACAACTCCCGTGGCCGGTCCGACGTCGAACGTCGCGACAGCCGGCACGCGTTCTCCTTCGGCGGTTACTACGACCCGCAGTGGATGGGCTTCGGCCCGCTGCGCGTGCTCAACGAGGATCGCCTCCAGCCCGGCGCCGGCTTCGACATGGCGCGGCACGCGAACATGGAACTGCTGACGTACGTCGTGTCGGGCGAGCTTGCGCACGAGGACGCGATCGGCGGCAGCGGCGCGGTTCGCAGCGGCGAGCTGCAATGGCTCAGCGGTGGCCACGGCGTGAAGCACGCCGAACGCAACGCATCCGATGCCGACCCGCTGCACCTGGTGCAGATGTGGATCCAGCCCTCGCGCCTGAACCACGAACCGGCCTACGCCCGGCGTGTCGCCGCACCCCTCGATGCCCGCGGCTGGACCCTGCTGGCCTCCGGCGATGGCGCCGGCGACAGCCTCGCGATCCGGCAGGACGCGAGGATCTTGCAGGTGTGGCTCGATCGCGGTGAAACGGCGGAGTTCGAGCCGGACCTCTCGCGGCTGTACTGGGTGCAGGTCGTGTCCGGCCGGGTGACCGCCAACGGCGAGTTCGACCTCGCGGCCGGCGACGCGCTGGGCCTTCGCGACGAGGCCGGCACGTTACGCCTGCAGGGCGCCGGCGACGGCCGGGCGCTGGTGCTGCTGTTCGACCTGCCCGAATAAGCCCGGACGACGCCTCCGCGCCGGTCTTCGCGCCGGGGCTGGTAAACTTGCGGCCCCGCGTCGCCACAGCCGTTCCGAACATGACCGCAGCCAACGCCCATCCGACCCAGGCCAACGCCGAGCAGCGCTACGTCGTGCACCGCGCCGACCTGCCGCTGAGCTGCCCGCTGCCCTCGATGGCGCTGTGGAACTCGCATCCGCGCGTCTACCTGCCGATCGAAGCCGACGGCGGGCAAGTGCAGTGCCCGTACTGCGGCTCGCATTTCGTCCTCGAAGACTGATCCTCGACCGACGCCGCGCATGCGCCGGCTGACCGTCGTCCAGTTGCTGCCGGCCCTGGAATCGGGCGGCGTCGAACGTTCCACCCTCGAGATCGCCCAGGCGCTGGTCGAAGCCGGCCATCGCGCGATCGTCGTGTCCAGGGGCGGCCGGATGGTGCCGCGCCTGCTCGCGCTGGGCGCCGAACACGTCGCGCTCGACATCGGCCGCAAGTCGCCGCTGACCTTCCGCCACGTTCCCGCGTTGCGCGCGCTATTCGTGCGCGAAGGCGTGGATATCGTGCATGCGCGTTCGCGCCTGCCCGCATGGGTCGGTGAGTTCGCGCTGCGCAGCCTGCCTGCGTCGACGCGCCCGCGCTGGGTCACCACCGTGCACGGGCTCAATTCGCCTTCGCGCTACAGCGCGGTGATGACGCATGGCGAACGCGTGATCTGCGTGTCCGACACCGTTCGCGAATTCGTGCTGCGCCATTACCCGGGTGTCGATGCGACGAAGCTGCGCGTGATCCCGCGCGGCATCGATCCGCGCACCTTCCCGCGTGCGCCCGAGCCCGATCGCGACGCGCGCGCATGGGCCGCGTCGATGCATCCGGCATTGGGTGGCGATGGTCCGCTGCTGCTGCTGCCCGGTCGCGGCACGCGTCTGAAAGGGCACGCCGACGCGCTCGTCCTGCTGTCGCGCCTGCGCGCGGGCGGAGTCGATGTGCGTCTCTGGCTGCCCGGCGCGCGCGAGGCCGGACGCGAGGCGTACATCGCCGAACTCGAACGCGAAGCGGCCACGCTCGGCATTGCCGGGGCGGTGGCCTTCACCGAACCGACCGACGCCATCGCACGTGCCTACGCCGCCAGCGACGTGGTGCTGCAGCTGTCGCACAAGCCCGAGGCGTTCGGCCGCACGGTGCTGGAAGCCTGGTCGGTGGGGCGTCCGGTCGTCGGGTGGGCCCACGGCGGCGTGGGCGAACTGCTGGCGAAGTGGCAGCCCGACGGCGCCGTGGCGCCGTTCGACATCGACGCACTGCATCGCCATTCCTACAAACTTCTTACGCATCCGACGGCGCCGCCGGCTACGATTCCGCATTCATTGCATGCGATGCAGGAGGCCACGCTTGCCGTCTATGCCGAACTCATCGATGGACCCCGCTGACGCCATGGCGGCACAGCCGCGCGTGCGCGGCTGGCGCTGGGCCCCGGCGTGGATCCTCGCGTACGTCGCGCTCTGGCCGGCACCGGGTTATGCCGAAGGCATCCTCGTGCTGGGCGCGCTGGCGGCGATCGTGCATCTGGCGATGTCGCGTTTCCGCGGCGGCGACAAGCTGCTGAGCAATCCCGCGTGGGCGCTGACCAGCGTGCTGTTCTTCGCCTATTGGACGCCGGAACTGGTATCGGCGATCGACGCCATCGATCCGGCGCGCGCGCTGCGCGAAGCGGCGGTGGACCTGCGCTATCTGCCGTTCCTGTGGTTGGTCGCATCGGCGGTGGCCGATCCACGCGGACGCCGCATCACCTTCGGGGGCCTGGCGATCATCGTCGGCATCTGGACGCTCGACGCGCTGTTGCAGGCGGCGACGGGCGCGAGTCCGCTGTTCTCCGGCATCGACGCCATCAAGCACGCCATCAGCGGACACGGCATGTGCACGGCGAAGGAAATCGCCGGCGTGGATCGCCTCAGCGGCGTGCTGGGTCCGTGCAACCTCAAGCTCGGTCCGGTGCTCGCAAGCCTCTCGCCGTTCCTGCTGTTCGCCGGCGGACGCCGCATGGGCACGGCCGGCTGGCTGCTGGCCGCCGCGGCGATGGGCATCGTGCTGGTGCTCGCCGGTTCGCGCGCGTCGTGGATCACCTATGCCGTCGCGCTGGTGCTGTCGGGCTGGCGGCTGGTCGGCTGGAAGAAGCTGGTCGGTGTTTTCGCCGTCGGCGCGATCGCCATCGCCGTGCTCAGCGTCACCGTGCCGCAGGTGCGCGAGCGCCTCGCGCGCACCACGCACGTGGTGAGCGCGGATGTCGAAGGCGTCGACGCCGCGCTGTCCGGGCGCGCGCGGATCTGGAGCGCGGCCTTGTGCATGGCGCGCGAGCATCCGATCAACGGCGTCGGCGCGCGCGGTTTCCGCGAAGCGTTCCCGGCCTGCGATCCCGCACCCGGTACGGTTGCGGCATGGGGCACGGGCCCGGCGCTGCATGCGCACCAGATCTTCCTGGAAGTGCTCAGCGAAACCGGCGCGTTCGGCGTGCTGCTGTGGCTGGCGGGCCTCGCGCTGGCGTGGCGCGCGTGGCGCTTCGCCGACGAGGCGGCGCGCGAACGCGCACGCCCGGCGATGTGGGCGCTGGCGGTGACGGTGTTCCCGATCAACACCCACCTGGCGTTCTATTCGACGTTCTGGGGCGGGCTCACGCTGCTGCTCGCCGCGCTGTACGCGGGCAGCCTGCTCGCGCGCGAGTAGCGTTCCAGCGTCTGGTCTTCAGCGCTTGCCGTAGGGCGAGGTCATCCCCGGCGGCCGGCGCTTGAAGCGGCGGTGGATCCACAAATACTGCGTCGGTGCTTCGCGCACCATCGCCTCGATCGCCGCGTTGACGCGCGTGGAATCGACGGCCGCGTCGCTGGACGGGAAATCCTCCAGCGGCGCGCCCACGCGCAGCACGTAGTCGGCGCCTTCGCGACGATGGAAGAACGGCACCACCGCGCAACCCGACAGGCGCGCGAACTGGTGCGTTGCGGTGATCGTCGCCGCCGGTACGCCGAAGAACGGCGCGAACACCGTGTCCTTGCCGCGCATGTCCTGGTCCGGGGCGTACCACAGGAAGCCGCCCTGCTTGAGGTGGCGGATCGCCGGGCGGATCTCGTCGTTGGTGAACATCGCCTTCGCGTAGCGCAGGCGGCCGCGCTTGACGGCCCATTCCATCACCGGGCTGCGATGGCGGCGGTACATGCCGGTGAGCGGGAGGTGGTCGCACATCAGGCGGCCGCACATTTCCAGCGTCATGAAATGGCCCGAGACCATCAACACGCCGCGGCCCTGCGCGCGGATGCCGTCGAGCCGTTCCAGCCCTTCGATGCGAACCGTGCGGCGCATCGGTGCGGCCGAGCCCCACCAGGCGCGCGCGAACTCGAAGAACCCGATGCCCAGGTCGCGGAAGCTTTCGCGCAGCAGGCGCTCGCGCTGCTCCAGCGGCAGTTCGGGAAAGCAAAGCTCCAGGTTGATCCGCGCGGCCCGCCTGCGCGCCGTGCCCAGGCCCAGCGCGAGCACGCCGATCACGCGGCCCAGCCCGCGCTGCAACCACCAGGGCAGGCGCGCGCCCAGGCACATCACGCCCAGCGCGAGCCACATCGGCCAATGACGGGGACCGAACGGCGGCGACGGCGGGGACGTGGGGGATTCGACTGCCTTGGGCATCCGCCGATTCTACGGGCCGGTGCCTGCGTGCAGTAGGCGTGCGCCGCATGCGCACGCGAATGGGCATCAGGCAGCGTCCGCGATGCGATGTTCTTCGCCCGGCCGTCACCAGCTTCGTTATCCTTATGTCGATGCCGACGGATCCCATCGAGCGCTTGTTACGCGGCCTGTATTCGGTCGCCCTGTATCTGTTGGCACCCATCACGGTCTACCACCTGATCTGGCGCGGCCTGCGGCAGCCTGCGTATTTCCTGCGCTGGCAGGAGCGCTACGCGCATTACGGCGATGCGA
>Ga0102594_1000720_pt1 | contig 26490 bp, 25 predicted proteins | sample AraplaCol_mLB_r2_2_FD_76863 | JGI IMG/M metagenome (GOLD analysis project Ga0102594, IMG submission 76863) | Arabidopsis root microbial communities from North Carolina, USA - plate scrape MF_Col_mLB_r2 (SPADES assembly) (version 2) | ecosystem: Host-associated > Plants > Roots > Endosphere...
GCAACGACCTCGGTCGCGTCTGCACGCCGGGCAGCGTCGAGGTGGACGAGCTGATGACGGTCGAAAGCTACGCCCACGTGCACCACATCGTCAGCAACGTGCGCGGTCGCCTGCGCGGCGATGCGACGCCGGGGCAGGTGATCCGCGCGGTGTTCCCGGGCGGCACCATCACCGGCTGCCCGAAGGTGCGCTGCATGCAGATCATCGCGGAGCTCGAAGGCGTCGGCCGCGGCGCGTATACCGGCGCGATGGGCTGGCTCAACCGCGACGGCGACCTCGATCTCAACATCCTGATCCGCAGCGCGGAACTCGAATCCGCGGCCGACGGCGCCACGCTGCGCTTCCGCACCGGCGCTGGCATCGTCGCCGACTCCGACCCACGCAAGGAACTCGACGAAACCCGCGCCAAGGCCCGCGGCATGCTGCGCGCGCTGGGAGTGGCCGGGTGAGCGTGCGGCATTTCGTCGGCGACGCCGCCGTCGCCAGCACGCCCGATCACGATCGCGGCCTGGCCTACGGCGACGGCCTGTTCGAAACGATGCGCGCGCACGACGGTGCGGTGCACTGGTGGCCCGCGCACTGGCGGCGGCTGGAACGCGGCGCGCAGGCGCTCGGGCTCGACCTGCCGAAGCAGGGGCGCGTTCGCCTGGAAGCCGAAGCCCTGCTCGATGGCGCCAGCGCGGTGCTCAAGCTCATCGTCACGCGCGGAACCGGCGGCCGTGGCTACGCACCGCCGCAGCCGGCGATTCCGCACTGGATCCTCTCGCGGCACGACGTTCCGGCGGCAGCACCGCCGGAAGGCCTGAGCCTGCGCTGGTGCGACACGCGTCTCGCACTGCAACCCGCGCTGGCCGGCATCAAGCACTGCAACCGGCTCGAACAGGTCCTGGCGCGCGGCGAATGGCGCGATCCGGAGGTCCATGAAGGTCTGGTGCGCAGCGCCGAAGGCGACGTCGTCAGTGCCACCGCCGCCAGTCTCTTCGTCCTGCATGAAAACCGCTGGACGACCCCGGCGGTGGACCGCTGCGGCATCGCCGGCGTGTGCCGGGAGTGGGCGATCGACGCGCTCCAGGCGCGGGAGGCGCGCCTGGCTGTGACCGAAGTCGAAGCGGCCGACGCGGTTTTCCTGTGCAATGCCGCGCGCGGTATCCTGCCCGTGGCGCGGCTCGGCGCTCGCGTCTGGCGACCGCACCCGCAGGTGGCGCAACTTCGCCGCCGGCTGGCCGCCGAGCATCCCGCATTCGCCACGGAGGTTGCGTGAGTCGCAAATCTGGACGCCGCCTGGGCGGCTTCTTGTTCGTGTTGCTGTTGATCGCCGCCGGCGTCGGCGCGTACCTGTGGCAGCGCTATACCAGCTTCGCCGACGCGCCGATGGCGGGTCTGGAATCCGGGGAAAGCCTGGTCGTCGAACGCGGCGATTCGCTGCCCGCCATCGTGCGCAAGCTGCGCGAGGCCGGCGTGCGCGAGGGCGACCTGGTCGAATGGCGCGCGCTCGCGCGCCAGCTCGGCGCCGCCGGCAAGCTGCAGGTGGGCGAATACGCGCTCGAACCGGGCACCTCGCCGCGCGACCTGCTCGTGGCGATGCGCGACGGCAAGGTCGTGCGCCGCCGTTTCACCATCGTCGAAGGCTGGAACATCCGCGAACTGCGTGCGGCGCTGGCGCGTTCGAAGGATCTGCGCCTGGAAACCACCGCACTCGACGATGCCGCACTGATGAAGGCGATCGGCCATCCCGGACAGCATCCGGAAGGCCGCTTCCTGCCGGAAACCTATCTGTTCACGCGCGGCGACAGCGACCTGGACGTGCTCAGGCGCGCGCACGAATCGATGGAAAAGGCGCTGGCCGCTGCATGGGAACGTCGCGTTCCCGACAGCGTGCTGAAGACGCCGGACGAAATGCTGGTGCTGGCGTCCATCGTCGAGAAGGAAACCGGCATCGCCGAGGAGCGCCCGCGCATCGCCGGGCTGTTCGAACGGCGGTTGCAGATCGGCATGCGCCTGCAGACCGATCCGACGGTGATCTACGGCCTGGGCACGAATTACACCGGCAACCTGCGCAAGATCCATCTGACCACCGACACGCCGTACAACACCTACACGCGCACGGGACTTCCGCCGACGCCGATCGCGATGCCGGGCACCGACGCGCTGCAGGCGGTCGCGCGCCCGCAGCGTGGCGAGGAGCTGTTCTTCGTCGCCGTGGGCGATGGCAGCGGCCGGCATCTGTTCGCGCGCACGCTGGCCGAACATGAGGCGAACGTGCAGCGCTACCTGCAGAAATACCGCGCGGCGCGTGCGGCCGAGGCGGCTGTCGATCCGGCGCCCGGCGTGAAGACGCAGGAGCGGCAATGACGCTGCGTTCCTGCCCACGCTTCATCACGCTGGAAGGCAGCGAAGGCGCCGGCAAGTCGACCGTGCTCGCGGCGCTGCGTGATGTGCTGGCGAACGATGCACGCGAACTGGTGGTCACGCGCGAACCGGGCGGCACGCCGCTGGCCGAACAGATCCGCGGGCTGCTGCTGGACACGCACCACGAACCGCCGACGACCGAAGCCGAGTTGCTGCTGGTCTTCGCCGCCCGCGCGCAGCATGTGCGCGAGACGATCCTTCCCGGGCTGGAGCGCGGCGCCTGGGTGATCTGCGACCGCTTCACCGACGCCAGCTATGCATATCAAGGTGCGGCGCGCGGCGGCGACCTGACCTTCATCGGCGAACTCGAACGCCGCGTGGTCGGCATCGCACCGGGCATGACGCTGCTGCTCGATGTTCCAGTCGCCATCGGCCTGCAACGCGCGCGTGGACGCGGCGCCACCGATCGCATCGAGGCCGAGCGCGAGGACTTCTTCGAACGCGTGCGCGAAGGCTATCTCGCGCGCGCCAAGGCCGATCCCGCGCGCTTCCGGGTGATCGACGCCTCGCAGCCGGCCGACGTCGTCGCCGCGCAGGCCGTCGCGCACCTGCGCGAGTGGATCGGAGCGAACGCATGAGCACGAACGCGGCGAATTTCGCGCCCTGGCAGCAGCGCGTGTACGAGCAGGCGGTCGCGGCGCTCGACGCAGGGCGGCTCGCGCACGGGTTGCTGTTCTGTGGCCCGGCGAAGCTGGGCAAGCGCGCGGTGGCCGAGCGGCTGGCGCGACGCGTGCTGTGCCAGCAACCGGTCTCCGGTGGCGAACCGTGCGGCAAGTGCCGCGGCTGTCATCTGATCGATGCCGGCACGCACCCGGACTACCACTTCGTGTCCTTCATCCCGAACAAGGAAGGCACGCGGCTGCGCACGGAAATCGTGATCGAGCAGATCCGCCAGTTGTCCGAACAGCTCTCGCTCACCCCGCAGTACGGTGGCGCGCAGGTGGCGATCCTGGATCCCGCCGAGGCGATCAACAACGCCGCCGGCAACGCGCTGCTGAAGACGCTGGAAGAGCCGGTGCCGGGGCGCTATCTGTGGCTGGTCAGCGCACATCCGGCGCGGCTGTCGGCGACGATCCGCAGCCGCTGCCAGCGCTACGAATTCCGCCTGCCGCCGCACGAGGAGGCTCTGGCCTGGCTGCGCGCCTGCGGTCATGCCGACGCGGCCGCGCGTGAAGCGCTGGACGCCGCGCGCGGCCATCCGGGCCTGGCGCACGAATGGCTGGAGAACGATGGCCTCAAGCTGCGCCGCGATGTCGCTTCCGACCTGGCCAAACTCGGCCGAGGCGATGCGGGCGCGGTCGAAATCGCGCAGCGCTGGGTCGGAGATGAACAGGCGTCCTTGCGGCTCCAGCACGCGGCGGACCTCGCGCTGGCCGAGGCCGCCGGCTTGACCGACCCGGCACGAACGCGCAGTCTGGCCGCGTGGTTCGACCAGGCGAACCGGACCCGGGATCTGCTGCGCACCACGGTGCGGGCGGACCTCGCGGTCACCGAATTGTTGCTGGCCTGGCGCGGCGCGAGTGGCGCCCGGGCTTCAGGGGGAAGCAGGAGATGAGCGGTATGAACGCAGCGGGCGGCGCGCGCCAGGGTATTTTGTCGTGCGCGATCAAGGACAAGGCGCAGCTCTACAGCGCCTACATGCCGTTCCTCAAGAGCGGCGGCATCTTCGTACCCACGCCCAAGCGCTACTTCCTCGGCGACGAGGTCTTCCTGCTGCTCACGCTGCCGGAGTCGAACGAACGCCTGCCGGTCGCCGGCAAGGTCGTGTGGGTGACGCCGGTGGGCGCGCAGGGCAATCGCCCGGCCGGCATCGGCGTGCAGTTCGCCGACAGCGCCGAAGGCGAGACGGTGAAGGGCAAGATCGAGGCGCTGCTGGCCGGCACGCTCGCCGCGGAACGTCCGACGCACACGATGTAAGTCGCGCGCGGCGCTGTTTCAGCGCGCCGCTTCCATGAAGCTCAGCAGCTGTCCGGCGATGACCGGATAGCTGAAGCGCGCCGTCACGAAATCGCGTGTCTTCGCGCTCAACGCGGCGCGCAGTTGCGGATCGCAGAATCGCAGGATCGCGTTCTTCCACGCATCGCTGTCGCCCGGCGGCAGCAGTACGCCGGTGTGTCCATGCGCGAGCGTCTCGCCGATGCCGCCGACGTCGGAACCCAGCACGGGCAGGCCGCAGGCCTGCGCCTCGATCGACACGCGGCCGAAGGTTTCCGGCGCGATCGACGGAAACGCGAGGAACGAAAACGCGCTGTAGTAGCGCGCCGGATCGTCCACCTGCCCGGTGAAATGATGGCGACGCGCATGCCGGCCCGCCAGCGCGCGCGTGCGGAGCGCCTCGCTTTCCACCATCTCGCCGACCCACAGGCAATGCAGGCGCGGCTCGACGTCCATCGCCGCCGAGGCGGCTTCGAACAGCGTGTAGATGCCCTTGCTCTTCAACATGCGGCCGCAGTAGCCGATCACGATGGCGTCGTCGTCGATGCCGAGCGATTCACGCACTTCGCGTGCGACGCCGGGCTCGTGGCGATAGCGATCGATATCGACGGGGTTGTGCAGAACCTGCACGCGATCGGCGCCGATACCCTGGCCCAGATACGTCGTGCGCGCGTAGTCCGACACGGCGAAGAACCCGCGCGCCAGACGCGGCAGCCACCGGTTCGACGCGGGCTTCAACGCCTTTACCCGATGCCGGAACAGCAGCACCGGCACGTTGAACAACCGGCCGACGAGGATGAGTGGCCAGTAATCCTTGCCGAAGTTCGCGACCAGTGCGTCCGGTCGATGCGCGCGGACCATGCGCACGAGCACCGCGAAGGCGCGGGGATCGACCGCATTGCGGAACGCGGTGCGCTGCGTCGGCAGGCCCGAACGTTCGAGTTCGTCGGCAATGAAGCCGCGCGGATGCACCATCGCGTCCACGTCGTGTCCGGCTTCGCACAGCGCCTGCGCGAGCGCGATGAAGTGCGTCTCCGCGCCGCCGTGGTCGGGCGAGGAGCCTACGAACAGGAACCTCACGAGTACACCAGCGCGCCGCGCTTGCGGTCCTCGTAAGCGGTGGCCACGCGCCAGGCGAAGCTCGGCAGCAGATGGCGATAGCAGATGGGGACGCGCGGAAGGACGAACAGGTCCTGTCCCGCGCGCACGCGGCCTCGTTGCGTTGTAACGGCGGCGTCGAAGCCGGCGCGTCGCACTGCGTCCACTACCGCCGGGTCGTGATCGCCGTAGGGATAGCAGAACTGCGACACGCTCGCGCCGATCGTATCCTCCAGCACGCGCTTGCTGCCGCCGATCTCGTCGCGAAGTGCGGCCGCGCCGCATTGCGTGAGCTTCGGGTGCGAGCGCGTGTGCGCGCCGATCTCCATGCCCGCGCCGCACCAGCGTCGCAGTTCGCTGGCGACCATGATCGGTTTGCGAACGCCGAGGCGTTCGGCGTCCCACGCGTTGTGCTGGCCCAGGTGACCGCTGACGGCGTAACACGTCGCCGTGAAGCCATGCCGCTGGAGTTCGGGCAGCGCGTTGTCGAGGTTGTCGCGGTAGCCGTCGTCGAAGGTGATGACGGCGATGCGGCCGGTGCGTTCGCCGCGCAGGTACGGCATCGCCTGCGACATCGACAGGCCGAGGTATCCCATGTGCTTCAGCAGGCGCATCTGCGCGGCGAAGCGGCGTGGGGTGACGTATAGCGCGCGATGCGTCCGTATGTCCGCGGGAGGCTCGGACACGTTGTGATACATCAGGATCGGAACTGCGCGCGCTACGGCGTCGTGCGGGGCGAAGCGGGCGGACATGGAACGGGATCACGACGCGGGGAACGTCGCAGTCTCGTGGACGCGGCGTGCGCGTCGAATGGGATGTTTCCGAAATCCGCTGGGGGGCGGCGCGCCGTTCAGGCCCGGATGGCGTTTGGTTTCATGGGGCGAGCGTTCATGGCGCCGCTTCCGAAGGAACGCAGGATGGGTTTCGCGTACCGAAACCCATCATTCAGGCGCAAGAACGATGGGTTCCGCACGCGAAACCCATCCTGCGCGCGGCTACCTCAAGCCGCAGCCGCCTGCGAAACCGGGGCATCTCCACGCAGCACCGGGTTATCCCAACCCGCGCGCGGCTTGAACCGGTCGCCGTATCGCTGTTCGAGGATCGCCAGCCGGCCCAGCAGGTTCTCCACGCCGGTTTCGCGCACGTACTGGATCGGACCGCCGCGGAACGGGGCGAAGCCGGTGCCGAAGATGACGCCCGCATCGAGCAGTTCCGCATCGTCCACCACGCCCTCGTGCAGGCACGCGACGGCTTCGTTGATCAGCGGCATCAGCAGGCGGTCTTCCAGGTCGGACGGTGTCTGGTAGTCCTTCGGCAGCGCGGGCTTCACCGGCTTGCCGTTTTCCCACTTGTACAGACCCTGGCCATCCTTCTTGCCGCGCTTTCCGGCTTCCGGCGGCTTCGAGAGCGACGCCGGAATCGGCAACCCGAGGAACGGCGCCAGCTCCGCGCCCACGCCGGCCGCCACGTCCAGGCCGACCGTGTCGATCAGTTCGATCGGGCCCATCGGCATGCCGAACTTCACCGCGGCCTTGTCGATCGCCGCCGGCGGCACGCCATCGGCGTACGCCGTCGCCGCTTCGAGCATGTACGGGAACAACACGCGATTGACCAGGAAGCCCGGCGTGCCGGCGACCGGCACGGGCAGCTTGTCGATGGCCTTGCAGAACGCGGCCAGGCGCTGCTCGGTCTGTGCCGCCATGCGGTCGTGGTGGATGATTTCCACCAGCGGCATCAGTGCGACCGGATTGAAGTAGTGCAGGCCGGCGAAATGCACCGGACGCGCGATGTGTTCGCGCAGTTCGGTCAGCGGAATCGACGAGGTGTTGGTGGTCAGCAGCGCATCGAACTTCATGCGCGGCTCGATCGACGCGTACAGCTCGCGCTTGGCTTCGGCGTTCTCGATGATCGCTTCGATCACCAGATCCGCATCGGCCACGCCGTCGCCCGACAGATCGCCCTTCAAACGCTCGGCGACCGTGATGCGCTTGGCTTCGTCCTTCACCTTCTTCTCGAACATCGCCTGCGCGCGGACCATGGCCGCGTCGATGAAGCGCTGTTCGCGATCCTGCAACGTGACGTTGAAGCCCTTGCACGCAGACCACGCGGCGATGTCGCCACCCATCACGCCGGCACCGACGACGTGCACATGGCGGATGCCGTGCTCTTTGCCGCCCAGGCCCTTCAGGCGTTCCTGCAGGAAGAACACGCGGATCAGGTTGCGTGCGGTCGGAGTGGAGGCCAGCTTCACCACGGCCTTGCGCTCGCCCGCCAGCTGCTGCTGGATGCCGCCGCCGCCGTTCGCCCAGCTGTTGATGAGCGCATACGGCGCCGGGTAATGCTCCTTGCGCGCCTTGCGGGCGACCTGCTTGGTGAGCATCGGCGCGAGCAGCTTGCGCGCGGGCAGGGTGTTCGTCGCCCAGGCAAGGAAGCGCTGCTTGAACGGACGCGGTCCGTTGCCCTTGAGGGCGAGCGCCACCGCGACGTCGATCAGAGTGGACGGGTCGGTGACCTTGTCGACCAGCCCGTTCGCGCGCGCGGCCGACGCCGAGAGCGTGCGGCCGGTGAGCATCATGTCGAACGCGGCCGGCGCGCCGATCAGGCGCGGCAGGCGCACGCTGCCGCCCCAGCCCGGGAAGATGCCCAGCTTCACTTCCGGCAGGCCGATCCGCGTGGACGGATCGTTGCTTGCGACGCGATAGCGGCAGGCCAGCGAGATTTCCGTACCGCCGCCCATGCAGAAGCCGTGGATCGCGGCGACGGTCGGGCAGGGCAGTTCGGCCAGTCGCTGGAAGGTCTGCTGTCCGCGACGGATCGCGTCGCCGACCGTGCCCTTCTCGTCGAAGGCCTGGAATTCCCTGATGTCGGCGCCGGCGATGAAGCCGGACGTCTTCGCCGAGCGCAGCACCACGCCCTTGGGCGGGTCCAGCGCGAGGCGCTCGATCAGGGTGTCCAGCTCGATCAGCACGTCCTGCGAGAACGTGTTGACCGGCGTGCCGGCCTTGTCGAAGGAGAGGAGCAGAACGCCGTCGGGGCGGAGTTCGGTCTGCCAGTGCTGGAAGCGGAGACCGTCGAGGCCAGCCATCATCTGCGCACCATCCGTTCAGGTATGGAGAGACCGCTATCATCCCGACGATGCTTCGCCGCCGTCAAATGCCCATTGGGTCCGAGGTCCTGGCCGACCCCTGACGGTCGGCGCTTGCGGGCCCGGGGGCGATCCCCATTAATGAACCTGATTCAGCCTTCGCCCCGTGGAAGGTTCACGATCGTTCGATGCGTTGAACTTTTATTCCATGGGGCTGTCCATTCGTTCGGCCATGGCCGAGCTGACAGGAGCGCCGGCGCGGTTATGGCCGAAATGACGTTGCCAAAAGATGTCGAGTTGGACCAGGAGCTGGTCGCGCGCGTGCAGCGCGGCGACAGCACGGCGTTCGATGCGCTGGTGCGCAAGTACCAGCATCGGATCACCGCGCTGATCGGCCGCTACATCGCCGACTGGAGCGAATGCCAGGACGTGGCCCAGGAAACCTTCATCCGCGCCTACCGGGCGCTGCCGAACTTCCGGGGCGACGCGCAGTTCTACACATGGTTGCACCGTATCGCCGTGAATACCGCCAAGAACCACCTGGTCGCACAGAACCGCCGCCCACCGACGGACGACGTCGATGCCGGCGAGGCGGAACTGTTCGACACCGGCACGCGTCTGCGCGACACCGATACACCGGAACATGAACTTCTGCGGCAGGAAATCGAACGCACGGTGATGCGTGTGGTCGAAGGACTGCCGGAGGAATTGAGGGCCGCGATCACCCTGCGCGAGGTGGACGGCCTGAGTTACGAGGACATCGCGCAGAAGATGGGGTGCCCCATCGGTACCGTCCGCTCGCGCATTTTCCGCGCGCGCGAGGCGATCGACGCCGAACTTCGGCCCCTGCTGGACCACGACACTGCCAAAGCTGCCACGCGATGACTTCCAATCAACGATCCATCGACGATAGACCGGCCCACGCCCGCTCGAACCAGGACAGCGAAACGCTGTGCGCGCTGTTCGACGGCGAGCTGCGCGGCGACGAAGCGCGCTTCGCGCTGAAGCGCCTCGGCCATGACGTGGAATGGCGCGACACCGTCGGCCGCTGGCAACTCTATGGCGATGCGCTGCGCGGACAGGCGCAGGGCGTGGCCGCCAGTGGCTTCGCGGATCGCGTCGCGCTCGCGCTTCGCGAGGAGCAGACGCAGCACGCCGTGATGCCGGTGAAAGCCGTCGGTGGACGTCGCGCCTGGATGGGCGGCGCGCTCGCGGCTTCGGTCGCGGTGGCGGCCTTGTTCGTGACGCGTCCGTTCTCGAACGATGCGCCGTCGACGAATACTCCGTCGCGTTCGCCGCAGGTTGCCAGTGCGCCGGCCGTTCCAGTGCCGCAGGTGGCCTCGACGCCCGCGCCGGTGGCCCCGGCGGCTCCGCAATCGCCCGATCGCACCCTGGGCATGAGCGCGGCGGCCGTCGCCGCGGTCGAAGTCCCGCGCCGCGCCAGCGAGCGCCGCGCCTCACGCACCCAGACCGCAAGTGCCGCCACCCGTGTCGGCCGGGCGGTCGCGCAGCCGGTCATCGCTACTGCCGGCATCGCACAGACCGCCGTCGCCGACGCAGTCGCGCCGATCGCGTCGCCGCGTCGGCCGTTCCAGCCCGAACACGTCGAACCGGCCTCGCGCCCGTGGCCGCGTGCGGTGTTGCCGCAGTACTCCGGCAACGGCGCGCTGACGGCCAGCTTCGGGACGAGCAGCGCGAATTCGCCATCGTTCTATCCGTTCGAGCCACAGACCGCGTTGCCGGCCGCCGAAGAAGACCCGGCGCCGCCCGAGTTGCAGGACTGATCCACGGACGGGCCCGCCCGTGACCGGGCCCCAGCAATGTCCCCCTTCCTCGCGCCGTGAAAACGGCGTGCCGCCCAGACTCACCCCAATGTTTCCCGAGGCTACAAAGCCAATGAACCGCCCGTCCATGAAGCGTCCTTCGATGAACCGCACGTCTCCCCTGCGCAGCCTGTTCCTGGTGACCGCGATCGCCGCGGCGATCCCAGTCGCCTGCACGGCCCAGCCGCCCGCCAACCCGATCGCGCAGCCGCCAGCCGCCACGCCCGCGCCGACGCTGGTTTCCGGGCTTCCGGATTTCACCAACCTCGTGCAGCGCGTCGGGCCGGCGGTGGTGAACATCCGCGCCGAAATCGCGCCGCGCCGCGCCGCGCGCGCGCAGCAGCAGATGCCCGACGAAGAGCAGATCCCGGAAATCTTCCGCCGCTTCTTCGGCGACGACATGCCGTTCCCGGGACAGGGCCCCGGCGGCCCGGGCCCGCGTGGCCCGCGCGGTGGCGGCGCTTCGCTCGGCAGCGGCTTCCTGATGTCCGCCGATGGTTACGTGATGACCAACCACCACGTCGTCGAAGGCGCGGACACGGTGACGGTGACGCTGTCCGATCGCCGCGAATTCCCGGCGAAGGTCATCGGCAGCGATGAGCAGTCCGACGTCGCGCTGCTCAAGATCGACGCCAAGGGCCTGCCGTTCCTGCGCATGGCGCCGGCGAACGGGACCAAGGCGGGGCAGTGGGTGATCGCGATCGGCTCGCCGTTCGGCCTGGACCACTCGGTCACCGCCGGCATCGTGAGCGCGGTAGGCCGTGCCAATCCGTACGCGAACCAGCGCTACGTGCCCTTCATCCAGACCGACGTCGCCATCAACCAGGGCAACTCGGGCGGTCCGCTGCTCAACACCAGCGGCGAAGTGGTCGGCATCAATTCGCAGATCTTCAGCAACTCCGGCGGCTACATGGGCGTGAGCTTCGCCATTCCGATCGACGTGGCGATGAGCGCGGCCGAACAGCTGCGCGCCACCGGCAAGGTCAGCCGCGGCCAGCTTGGCGTGCAGGTGCAGCAGCTCACGGGCGAAGCGGTCAAGGCGATGGGCCTGCCCGACAGCAGCGGCGCGCTGATCGCCGACGTGCTGCCCGGCAGCCCGGCGGAGAAGGCCGGCATCGAGCGCGGCGACGTGATCCGCGCCGTCGACGGCCGCACGATCAACGACTCGGCCGACCTGCCGCCGATCATCGGCAACATGGCGCCGGGCACGAAGGCGAAGGTCACCCTCTTCCGGGACGGCCGCACGATCGACAAGACCGTCACCGTCAACGAGCTGGACGAGGTGGCCGGCAACGGCGGCACCGCGCCGCGTCCGGCGGCGGAAAGCGGCCCGGGCAAGCCGTCGGGCGGCAACGCGCTGGGCCTGGTCGGCCAGGACCTGTCGCCCAGCGACCGCCAGCGCCTGGGCCTGCGGGCGGGCGAGGGCGTCCTGATCCGCAATCCGGGCGATTCCGGTGCCGAAGCCGGCCTGCGCCCGGGCGACGTGGTCCTCCAGGTCGGCCGCAGCTCGGTCAACTCGGCGGCGGCGCTCGATCGCGAACTGGGTTCGGTCAAGTCCGGCGACACCGTGATGCTGCTGGTCCGCCGCCAGGGCTCGACGCAGTTCATCGCCGTCACCGCGCAGGACGACGCCCAGACCGGCTGATCCATCGTCCCTCGTCCCGGCGCCCGCCAACGCGCGGCGCCGGGGCCTGTGGCCGAGGGCTGGCTGCGGCGGGGCCTGTGCGATAATCGCGCGTTGATTTCAAGGAACGGCCAGCCTCGCGCGCCCCCGCATGCAGCAGATCAGAAACTTCTCCATCATCGCCCACGTCGACCACGGCAAGTCGACCCTGGCCGACCGCATCATCCAGCTCTGTGGCGGCCTCGAAGCCCGCGAGATGGAAGCGCAGGTCCTCGATTCCAACCCGATCGAGCGCGAACGCGGCATCACCATCAAGGCCCAGTCCGTGTCGCTGCCGTACAAGGCGCGCGACGGACAGACCTATTTCCTCAACTTCATCGACACGCCCGGCCACGTCGACTTCAGCTACGAAGTCAGCCGTTCGCTGGCCGCGTGCGAAGGCGCGCTGCTGGTCGTCGACGCCGCGCAGGGCGTGGAAGCGCAGTCGGTCGCCAACTGCTACACCGCGGTGGAGCAGGGACTGGAAGTGGTGCCGGTCCTCAACAAGATCGACCTGCCGACCGCCGACATCGAACGCGCCAAGGCCGAGATCGAGGCCGTCATCGGCATCGACGCGGAAGACGCGGTCGCCATCAGCGCCAAGACCGGCCTGAACGTGGTGGACGTGCTGGAGGCGATCGTGCATCGCATCCCGCCGCCGAAGCCGCGCGACACCGACAAGCTCCAGGCGCTGATCATCGACTCGTGGTTCGACAACTACCTGGGCGTGGTGTCGCTGGTGCGCGTGATGCAGGGCGAGATCAAGCCCGGCGACAAGGTGCTGGTGATGTCCACCGGCCGCACGCATCAGGTCGACAAGGTCGGCGTGTTCACTCCCAAGCGCAAGGACCTGCCCAGGCTCGGAGCGGGCGAGGTCGGCTGGATCCACGCCTCGATCAAGGACGTGCATGGCGCGCCGGTCGGCGACACGCTGACCCTCGCCGGCGATCCCGCGGCCAAGCCGCTGCCGGGCTTCCAGGAGATGCAGCCGCGCGTGTTCGCCGGCCTGTTCCCGGTGGATGCCGAGGACTACCCGGACCTGCGCGAAGCGCTGGAAAAGCTGCGCCTCAACGATGCCGCGCTGCGCTTCGAGCCGGAAAGCTCCGAGGCGATGGGCTTCGGCTTCCGTTGCGGCTTCCTCGGCATGCTGCACATGGAAATCGTGCAGGAGCGTCTTGAGCGCGAATACAACCTCAACCTGATCACCACCGCGCCGACGGTGATCTACGAGGTGCTCAAGACCGACGGCGACATCATGCCGATGGACAACCCGGCCAAGCTGCCGCAGTTGAATCTGGTCCAGGAGATCCGCGAGCCGATCATCCGCGCGAACATCCTTACGCCCGAGGCGTACATCGGCAACATCATCAAGCTGTGCGAGGAAAAGCGCGGCGTGCAGATCGGCATCCAGTACCTGGCCAGCCAGGTGCAGATCAGCTACGAGCTGCCGATGGCCGAAGTGGTGCTGGATTTCTTCGACAAGCTCAAGTCGGTCAGCCGCGGCTATGCGTCGCTGGACTACCACTTCCTGCGTTTCGATGCCGGCCCGTTCGTGCGCGTGGACACGCTCATCAATGGCGACAAGGTCGACGCGCTTTCCATCATCTGCCATCGCAGCCATGCCGACCGCCGCGGCCGCGACCTGTGCGAGAAGATGAAGGAACTGATCCCGCGCCAGATGTTCGACGTGGCGATCCAGGCGGCGATCGGTTCGCAGGTCATCGCCCGCACCACGGTCAAGGCGCTGCGCAAGAACGTGCTGGCCAAGTGCTACGGCGGCGACATCAGCCGCAAGAAGAAGCTCCTCGAGAAGCAGAAAGAGGGCAAGAAGCGGATGAAGCAGGTCGGCCGCGTCGAGATCCCGCAGGAGGCGTTCCTCGCCGTCCTGCAGGTCGACAAGTAAGCAGACCTGATGGCGCGGGGTTTTCCTACGGTCGGTCGAGAAGTTCCCGCCAGCTTCGGGAAGGGTTCGCCCATGACGGACGGCACGCCCGCCGCTATCCTCGCCATGGCAGGTTGCCGGTGTGCGAGCTGCGCACCCGGCCGGTCGTTGCGTCGTCCGGTGCCGATGTTCCGCGCCGTTTTACCCTGTCGTTTCCCGGTTGTTTCCCCGTTTTCCGCTCTCCAAAGGAGCATGCATGCGCTGGTTTGAAATCGCCCTGGTCGTCCTGACCCTGTTCACCGGCCTGGTGTGGCTGCTCGACAAGCTGGTGCTGGCCAAGCGCCGCGAAGCGCGCCAGGGGTTGCTGGACGATGGCAAGGAACCCATTGCCGTCGATTACTCCAAGGCGTTCTTCCCGGTGCTGGCGGTGGTGCTGATCCTGCGCAGTTTCGTCGCCGAGCCGTTCCGCATCCCGTCCAACTCGATGATGCCGACGCTGCTGACCGGCGACTTCATCCTGGTCAACAAGTTCACCTACGGCCTGCGTCTGCCGATCAACAACCACAAGGTGGTTCCCATCGGCGAACCCCAGCGCGGCGACGTCGTGGTGTTCCGCCCGCCGCACCATCCCGACCAGGACTGGATCAAGCGCGTGGTCGGCCTGCCGGGCGACCAGATCGGCTACCACGACAACCAGGTCAGTGTGAACGGCAAGGTCCTCGCCTACGCGCCGATCGGCGTGTACCAGGGCAAGGGCAACGGCACCGAGATGACCGGCGCCGAGGAACTGCAGGAAGACCTGCTGGGCCGCCAGCACCACGTGCTCGAACGCACGAACCTCCCGTTCATCGACCAGGGCGAGGGCGACTGGATCGTGCCGCCGGGTCACTATTTCGTGATGGGCGACAACCGCGACAACAGCGAGGACAGCCGATACTGGGGCTTCCTGCCGGAGCAGAACCTGCGCGGTAAGGCGTTCCTGATCTGGATGAATTTCGACGGCGGCGTGGACACCTCGCGCATCGGCAACAAGATCCAGTAACAATGCACCCGCCGGGGAGGGGAAAGCGCCGGTGGGGCTTCGTGATGCAAATACCTGGGGGATTGGAAATGAAGCGTAATCAGAGTGGCATGACCCTGATCGGGTTCGTCCTGGTGCTGGGCATCGTCGGCGTGTTCATCTACATGGGCATGAAGGTCATTCCGATGTATTCGGAGTACTTCGCGGTGAAGCAGGCGCTCAAGCAGATGTCGCAGGAAGGCGGCCTGAGCCAGCAGGATCCGGCGCGCATCAAGGATGCGTTCTTCCGCCGTCTCTACATCAGCTACGCCGACAATGTGAAGAAAGAGAACTTCAAGCTCACCCGCGAAGGCGCCGGTTATGTGGCCACGGTGGACTACGAAGTGCGCCGTCCGCTGATTGCCAATTTCGACATCGTCGGCCATTTCAACGCCGAACAGGTCCTGTCGCGCAACGCGGAATGATCGATAGCATCGGCCACCGTTTCGCGCATCCGGAACTGCTGCAGCAGGCTTTGACGCACCGCAGTGCAGGCGCTCCGCACAACGAACGGCTGGAATTCCTCGGCGACGCACTGGTCAACCTGATCGTCGCCGAGGCGCTGTACACGCACTGGCCCCGCGCCGATGAAGGCGCGTTGACACGTGCGCGCGCCGAGCTGGTGCGCGAATCGGCGCTCGCGCCGATCGCGCGAACGCTTGACCTGGGGCCGCGGCTCACGCTGGGTCCCGGCGAGATGAAGTCCGGCGGACACCGGCGCGACTCCATCCTGGCCGACGCGCTTGAAGCGCTGATCGCCGCCATCTACCTCGACTCGGATTTCCCGACCTGCCGAGCCGCGGTGATGCCGTGGTTCGAGGCCGCGATCGCCGCCCTCCCGCCGCCGCACAAGGTGGGCAAGGACGCCAAGACGCGTCTTCAGGAATGGCTCCAGGGCCGTCAGAAGCCGTTGCCGGTCTATGCGCTGCTGGCCGAAACCGGCGAGGACCACGCCAAGAGCTTCCAGGTCAGCTGCACGCTCGCCCAGCCGCCGCTGGTGGCCGAGGGCGTCGGGACCTCGCGCCGGGCCGCCGAGCAGGCCGCCGCCGAAGCCGCGCTGGACCAGTTGCAGGAACGCTGAGCGTCCTTCTTTTCCGCACGCTGCACGGGCGGCGCCTTACAATTCCCTGATGAATACCCCCGCTCATCGCGCCGGCCACGTGGCCGTCATCGGCCGTCCGAACGTCGGCAAATCCACCCTGGTCAACGCCCTCGTCGGCGCGAAGGTCAGCATCACCTCCGACCGCCCGCAGACCACGCGCCACCAGCTGCTCGGCATCGCCACCTTCCCCGAGGGCCAGCTGCTGCTGGTCGACACCCCCGGCATCCACCGCGAGCAGAAGCGTGCGATGAACCGCTGGATGAATCGTGCCGCACGTGGCGCGCTGGAGGGCGTGGACGCTGCGATCCTCGTGGTTCGCGCCGGACAGTGGGACGACGAGGACTCGCTCGCGTACGAGGCCCTGAAGAAGGGCGGCGTGCCGGTGGTGCTGGTCGCCAACCAGGTCGACCGCATCAAGGACAAGACCACGCTGCTGCCATTCCTGGCGAAGGTCAGCGATGGTCGCGATTTCGCCTCCGTGCATCCCATTTCCGCGCTGCGCCGCAAGGGATTGGACGCGCTGGTGAAGGACGTGCTGGCGCTGATGTCCGAACAACCCGCGCTGTACGGCGAAGACGAGATCACCGACAAGAGCCAGCGTTTCCTCGCCGGCGAAATGGTTCGCGAACAGCTCATGCGCCAGCTCGGCGAAGAATTGCCGTACGCGACGACCGTGGAGATCGAGAAGTTCGAAGTCGACGGCAACCTGTTGCGCATCGGCGCCGTCATCTGGGTCGAGCGCGACGGCCAGAAGGCCATCGTCATCGGCAAGGGCGGCGAGCGCCTGCGCGAGATCGGCGCCAAGGCGCGCCTGCAGATGGAGCGCCTGTTCGGCAGCAAGGTCTTCCTGGAAACCTGGGTGCGCGTGCGCGAAGGCTGGTCGGACGACGAAGCGGCGCTACGGGCGTTCGGGTATCACGATTGAAGCAGGAACGAGTCCAGAGGAGTGGGGAACGAGTAAAGCAGAAGCGCGAAACTCGCTTCTCGTTCCCTTCCACTCGTTCCTAGCCGCATGCGCATCGCCGCCGAAGCCGCCTTCGTCCTGCATGCCCGCCCGTGGCGCGAGACCAGCCTGCTGGTCGAAGTCCTGAGCGAGCACCACGGCCGCCTCGGACTGGTCGCGCGCGGCGTGCAGGGGCCGAAGAAGCAGGCGTTGCGCGCGGCATTGCAGCCGCTGCAATGGATCTGCTTCGATGCGGTGCAGGTCGGTGAACTCGCGCGGCTCAACACCGCCGAAGCGATCGATGTCGCACCGCGCCTGACCGGCGAGGCGATGCTCTCGGGCTTCTACCTCAACGAACTCACCCTGCGCCTGGCGCCGCGCCAGGATCCCTCGCCTGAGCTCTACGACGCCTACGGGCGCACCCGCGTCCGCCTCGGCGCGGGCGAGCCGCTGGCCTGGACGCTGCGTCGTTACGAACGCGACCTGCTCGACGCGCTCGGTTCCGGGTTCGACTGGGCGCATGACGGCGACGGCGCATCGATCGATCCGGCCGCGCGCTACCGCCTCGAACCCGAATTCGGTCCACGCCGCGTGCTCAGCGATCGCGGCCATGGCGATCGCAGTCGCGCTGCGACCGGTCGCGGGCTGTTGTCGCTCGCTGCGGACCGATTGCCGGACGCCGACGACCTGCCCGGCCTGCGCCGCGCGATGCGCGATGTGCTCGCGCACCATCTCGGGCCGCGTGGGTTGAAGTCGTGGGAAATGCTTGCCGAGTTGAACCGCGTCGCTCGTCCGCCCGATCAGACCGCGGCCGACTGACTTTCCTGGAATTGCGCCGGGCGCGCCGCGACGCTGGCGTGATCCAGCGTGTCCTGCGCGATCTGTTCCAGCGCCACTAGGCGCGTCGGCGACGACGGCTCCTGCTGCAACGCCTGCACCGCGGCCCCAAGCCGCTGCGCGCCGACGAAGCCGCAACTGGCGCGCAGCCGGTGCAGGTCGCCGCGTACCGAATCCAGGTCGCCGCGTTCGGCCGCGGTGGAAATCGCATAGACCGACTTCGCCAGTTCCTGCACGAACAGGTCGCGCAGCGTGTCCACATGCGTGCGGTTTCCGTTGAGCGCCAACGTCGCAGCCTCATCGTCCCAGAGGGGCAGTTCCTCGACGACGGGCAGGGCCACGATCGTGGCGTCGTCCGCCGACGAACCGAGCACGCGCCGCAACGCGCCCTGCAGCGTCGCGGCGGGCATCGGCTTGACCAGCGCTTCGACGAAGCCGGCCGCGAGCAGTGTTTCCAGCACGGTCGCTTCGTGTGCGGCGGTGTGCGCGATGGCCGGCGTATGCGGATCGCGTTCGCGCAGGCGCGCGAGCAGTTCCTCGCCGCTGCCATCGGGCAGGCGCGCGTCGATCATCCACGCCGAGTAGGTCTGCGACGCCGCCAGCGCCAGCGCGGCGGCGAGCGTGTCGACCGCATCCACTTCGGCCGGCGTCGCCTGCAATGCGGCGGTCAGGAAACTGCGGCTGGTCGGGTCGTCCTCGACCAGCAGGATGCGTGGAACTGTGTCGGGCATCATCGGCATTTCGCGTCCTGTCGGTATGCTGATCGGATGTCGTGTTCGATCTTACGCCTGCTGCGGGTCGCCTCGCTCATCGCGCTCATCGCATGGGGCGATGTCGCGACGGCCGCGACCGCGCAGGCCAAGATTGCCAGAGTGCGCACCGCGGTAGCGACACTGGAAGGCGTGCGCGTGCAGCTCGACTGGCCCGATGCCGCGCCGCAGGGCACCTTGCGCCTGCAGGCCGCGCGCATCGACGCGCCGGGGTTGGGGTACCGCTTCCGTGACGTCGCCTGGCAGTGTCCACTCTCGCACGCAGGAAACCGGTGGCAGTGTGAAGGTGCCGTGCGCGAGGGGCGGGGAGCCGCACTGACGCTGGCGATCGACATCGACGATGCGCACACCGGTGCGCGACTTTCGCGCGGACGGAGCAGCCTCTCGCTGGATCGTCAGGCCCGCACGCCCGACCTGACCCGCATCGATCTTGCGCAGGTGCCCGTCGCCTGGGCGCAGGCGCTGGTGTCGCGGGCATGGGAGGCCGGCCGCTTCAGCAAGGGCACGCTGGACGGGCAGATCGCCGTGCACGCGCCCGCCAACGCGCCGCTGCGGGTGACCGGACCTCTGCGCCTGTCGGGTGTCGCATTCGATACGGCCGATGGCCTGATCGCCGGCGAAAACGTCGCAGCGCAGGCGACCCTCGACGCGAGTTTCGGCACGAACACGAACTTCGCGATCGACGGCGCGCTGCACGGCGGCGACCTGCTGTTCGGCAATGCCTACCTCGCGTTGCAGCAGCGCCGGGTCGCGGTCGACCTGCTCGCGACCCAGCACGGCACCGAAGGCTGGCGCCTGCCGCGCATCCGCTGGGACGACCCGGGCGTCCTCACCGCGCAGGGCAGCGCGGCGCTGGGCGCGGACGGCACCTTGCGTTCGCTCGACGTGCGCGCGCGCAGCGACGACCTCTCGCCGATGCGCGACGCCTACCTCACCGGTTTCCTCGGCCTGGCGGGCCTTGCGGACCTGCAACTGCGCGGCGCGGCCGACGTGCAGTTGCGCATGGACGAAGGCACCGTCCACGAAGCGTCCTTCGTGCCGCACGACGTGTCGATCGACGACCCGCGCGGCCGCTTCGATTTCGCCGGACTCCAGGGCGACGTGCGTTTCTCCCGCGCGCAGCAGCTGGACAGCGAACTGCGCTGGAACGGCGGCCGCCTGCACGGACTCGCGTTCGGCGCGGCGCGCCTGCCGTTCGTGAGCGACGGGGGCGAACTGCGCCTGCGCGAAGTGTCGAACTTCGCGATGCTCGGCGGCGACGTCGCCATCAACCACCTGCATCTGCGGCCGCCTGCCGACGGACAGGGATTGCAGATCCGCTTCGGCCTGGACCTGGACCGGCTCGACATCGCCCAGCTGTCGCAGGCGCTGGGCTGGCCGGCGTTCACGGGCGAACTCACCGGCCACATTCCCGAGGCGCGCTACGCCGACGACCGGCTCGATTTCGAAGGCGGCCTGTCGGTGCAACTGTTCGGCGGCACGGTGCAGGTGTCGTCGCTGGCGATGGAGCGGCCGTTCGGCGTCGCGCCGACGTTGTCGTCGGACATCGCCTTCGAGGACATCGACCTGCAATCGCTGACCGGCGTGCTCGGCTTCGGCGAGATCACCGGCAAGCTCGACGGCCGCTTCGACCGCCTGCGGCTGGTCGACTGGCAGCCGGTCGCGTTCGAGGCGGCGATCGCCACCGACGCCAACGCCGCGCGCCGCGCGGGCGTGCGCCAGCGCATCAGCCAGCGCGCGGTGCAGGACCTGTCGAGCGTGTCCGACGCTTCGTTCGTGAGCAGCCTCCAGGCGCAGCTGATCGGCCTGTTCGACGACTTCGGTTACCGGCGCATCGGCCTGTCGTGCTACCTCAACGACCAGGTGTGCCGGATGAGCGGGCTGGGTTCAGCCGGCAACGGCTTCACTATCGTCGAAGGGTCGGGTATCCCCCGGCTGGCGGTGGTGGGGTTCAACCGCGACGTGGACTGGCCGACCCTGCTGGATCGACTGAAGGCGGCGAGTACGGGCGACGTGAAGCCGGTCTTCGATTGAGGTCCACGCCGAGCCGGGCATTGAAAGCAAGGCGTTGAATAAGTCTGATCCGAGGCTGCGCCGGTCAGGCCGTTCGGGTAAGTTTCGCTGCATCGCGCCGGGCGCCCGCTCGCCGGCAATGGATCAACAGGAGAAATCGTCATGCGTCGTTGGATGGGCATTCCACTTGCAGCGGTCGCGCTGACCGCCTGCGTCACGATCAACGTGTACTTCCCGGCCGCAGAAGCCAAGGAAGCGGCGCGCGAGTTCGTCGAGAAGGTGATCGGCGACGACGCGCAGCCGGCGCCGAAGCCGCAGGACAAGCCCGGCGGGCAGAGCGCGTACGTGCCGGCGGCGGAGCGGTCGCTCGCTTCGCGCATCGATTGGCTTTCGCTGGTTGGCATCGGCAGCGCGCAGGCGCAGGGTCAGCCGGACATCACCATCAAGACGCCGGCGATCCAGGCGATCCAGTCGCGCATGGCGCAGCGTTTCGACGGCCAGCTCAAGCCGCACTTCGAGTCCGGCGCGCTGGGCATCGCCAACGACGGCACCATCGACGTGCGCGACGCGTCCAAGATCGCACTGCCGCAGCGCGTGGCCGTGAACCAGGCCGTGTCCGAGCAGAACCGCGACGCGCGCGCCGTGTACCGCGAGATCGCGGTCGCCAACGACCATCCCGAATGGGAGCAGCAGATCCGCGCGGTGTTCGCGCGCCAGTGGGTCGACAGCGCGCGTCCGGGCTGGTGGGTGCAGGACGCCGGCGGCGGTTGGCGCCAGAAGTAAGCATCCGGACCCTCTCCCGCGGGGCGGGGGAGGGTCGGGCCGGAGCGGGCCGGCCCGATCTGCGACAATACGCGGCCCTGTTGAGCAGTACGCCAGCCGCTGTGGCCCGCATCGATCAAACCCCCTTCGAAGTCTCCATCACCGACCTGACCCACGACGGCCGCGGCGTTGCCCGCCGTCCCGACGGCAAGGCCGTGTTCGTCGCCGGCGCGCTGCCGGGCGAACGCGTCATGGCCTCCCAGACCGGTCGCCACCGCAGTTTCGACGAAGCCAAGACCGTCGAAGTCCTGGAAGCCGCGCCCGAACGCGTCGCGCCGCGTTGCGCGCACTTCGGCGTGTGCAGCGGTTGCGCCCTGCAGCATTACGACGAAAGCAAGCAGATCCTCGCCAAGCAGCGCGTGCTGATGGAGAACTTCGAGCGCATCGGCCACGTCGAGCCCGAACGCATCCTGCCGCCGCTGGTCGACGCCGCATGGGGTTATCGCCGCAAGGGGCGTTTCTCGGTGCGTCGCGTGGAGAAGAAGGACAAGACGCTGGTCGGCTTCCGCGAGACCGATCCGCGTTTCGTCGCCGACATCCGCGAATGCCACACCGTGATGCCGCAGATCGCCTCCAGGCTGCCCGAACTGGCCGCGCTGGTGGACGGCATGCAGGCGCGGCGTGAGATCCCGCAGATCGAGTTCATCGCCGGCGATGCGCAGGACGGCTCGCATGGCGATGCCTTCAGCGGCGTCGCGCTGACGATCCGCCATCTGGTGCCGCTCAGCGATTCCGATCGCGACGCGCTGGTCGCGTTCGGCAAGACGCACGGTTTCGCGATCTTCCTGCAGCCCGGTGGCCTGGACACCGTGCATGCGCTGTGGCCGGAATCGCCGAAGCTCGCGTTCTCGCTGCCGCAGTGGAACCTGGAATACCTGTTCCGCCCGCTGGATTTCATCCAGGTCAACGCCGGCCTCAACGGCAAGATGATCCAGCTCGCCATCGACCTGCTGGCCCCGAAACCCGAAGACCGCGTGCTCGACCTGTTCGCCGGCCTGGGCAATTTCACCTTGCCGCTGGCGCGCCAGGTGCGCGAGGTCGTGGGCGTGGAAGGCGAGGCGGGCCTGGTGCGCCGCGCGCGCGAGAACGCCGCGCACAACGGCATCGCGAACGCCGAATTCCACGCGGCCGATCTCGCCAAGGACCTGTCGCAGGAACACTGGATGAAGCAGCCGTTCGACAAGCTGCTGCTCGATCCGCCGCGTTCGGGCGCCGACGTCGTGCTCGCGCAGCTGCCGCTGAAACAGTTCGACCGCATCGTCTACGTCAGCTGCCATCCGGCCTCGCTCGCACGCGATGCGGGCTTCCTGGTGAAGGAGCGCGGCTGGAAGCTGAAGGCCGCCGGCGTGATGGACATGTTCCCGCACACGGCGCATGTGGAATCGATCGCGCTGTTCGAAAGGACGTGATTCGTGATTCGGGATTGGTGATTCGCCAGAGCAACGACACCGCTTCCGAACCACCGCGCTTCGTCGAATCACGAATCACCAATCACGAATAACGAGCATCACAATGGCCCTCGAGATCGAACGCAAATTCCTGGTCACCGGCGATGGCTGGCGCGCGGCCGCGCGCGAGGTCGTGCCGATGGCGCAGGGTTACATCAACGACCAGAAGGCGATGGACGAAGGCGCGATGAAGGCGTCGGTGCGCGTGCGCATCGCAGGCGACGAGGCGTTCCTCAACCTCAAGTCGCGCGAACTCGGCCACACGCGCCAGGAGTTCGACTACGCCATCCCGGTCGCCGACGCGCGCGCGCTGCTCGCGCTGTGCGTGGGCGGGCTGGTCGACAAGCGCCGCCACTACGTGCAGCACGAAGGCCATCTCTGGGAGGTCGACGAGTTCCTCGGCGACAACGCGGGGCTGGTGGTGGCGGAGATCGAACTGTCCAACGCCGACGAGGCTTTCGCGCGTCCGGACTGGATCGGCGCGGAAGTGACCGAGTCCTCGCGTTACTACAACCTCGCGCTTGCCACCCGTCCGTACGCGCAATGGAGCGCGGACGAGCGGGCCGGCCTGGTTGCGTAAGGCGGCCGAGCCCCCACCTTCATTGCATGGACAAAACCCCTTTGCGCATCGACATCTGGTCCGACGTGGTCTGCCCCTGGTGCTGGATCGGCAAGCACCGCCTGCGTGAAGCGCTCGAACAGCTGGGCGAGCAGGGCCGCAACGCGGACATCCACTGGCACGCGTACCAGCTGGATCCCGAGTCCGACGACACGCCCGTGCCGCTGCGCGAGGCGTACGAGAAGAAGTTCGGCGGCGCGGAGCGCACCGGGCAGATCCTTTCGCAGACGCAGGCGACCGGTCGCGCCGAAGGCCTGCCGTTCGATTTCGATCGCGGCCAGGTGCGCGTGAGCACGCTCAAGGCGCATCGGCTGATCTGGCTCGCCGGTCGCGAAGGCGACGCGGACAAGGTCGGCGAGGCGCTGTTCCGCGCGCATTTCGCCGAAGGCCGCAACCTGGCGGACATCCAGACGCTGATCGACGCCGGTGCCGAAGGCGGGCTGCCGGAAGCGCGCGTGCGGGCGATGCTCGATTCCGACGAAGGCATCGCGCAGGTGCGCGCGCAGCTCGCGCAGGCGCAGGCGCTGGGCATCCAGGCCGTGCCGACGTTCGTCTTCGATGGCCGCCTCGCGGTGCAGGGTGCGCAGACACCGGCGGTCTTCGCGCAGGTGTTCGAACGGTTGGGGCTGGAAGGACGCCAGACCGACGAACGCGCCACCACGGGCGACGCCTGCGGCCCGGACGGTTGCGCCGTCTGAGCACGCCTTCACGCCAGCCACACGCCTGCGGATGCCCCGTCCGGGCATCTGCGCGACAATGCGGACCCGCGCGCCGCGCGCGGCCCCTTGAACCTTCGGAGTCTTCCGCATGCTCGTGATCGGCGTCGCCGGCACCGAACTCACCGCGCAGGAGCGCGCCTGGCTGCAGCACGACGCCTGCGCCGGCGTGATCCTGTTCAGCCGCAACTTCGCGTCGAAGACGCAGGTCGCCGACCTGTCGGCCGCGATCCGCGACGCCGCGCCGCGCCCCCAACTGGTCTGCGTGGACCAGGAAGGCGGACGCGTGCAGCGTTTCCGCGAGGGCTACAGCGCACTGCCGCCGCTGGAGGGGTTCGGTCGCCGTTACGCGAGCGATCCCGAAGCCGCGCTCAAGCTTGCCGAGGAACACGCCTGGCTGATGGCGAAGGAAGTGCTCGCCAGCGGCGTGGACCTGAGCTTCGCGCCGGTGGTGGACCTGGGGCGCGGCAACCTGGCGATCGGCAACCGCGCGTTCTCGGAAGACCCGAAGGTCGTCGCCGAATTCACCCGCGCCTACATCCGCGGCATGCACGGCGCCGGCATGCCGGCGACGCTGAAGCATTTCCCCGGCCACGGCTCGGTGCAGGCCGACACGCATTACGGTGAGGCCATCGATCCGCGTTCGCTCGACGAACTGCGCGCTTCCGACCTGATCCCCTTCGCCGCCGGCATCGACGCCAAGGCCGACGCGGTGATGATGGCGCACGTGAAATACCCGGCCGTCTCGGCCGAGCCGGCGGGGTATTCGAAGCGCTGGATCGAGGAGATCCTGCGCGGCGAACTGCATTTCCGCGGCGTCGTCTTCAGCGACGACATCGGCATGAAGGCCGGCGAACACGCGGGCGGCGTGAAGGGTCGCATCGACGCGCATTACGACGCGGGTTGCGACGCGATCCTGGTGTGTCATCCGCAACTGGTAGAAGAATCGCTGGCGGCCGTCGAAGGCCGCAAGCTCAACACGATGGCGCTCACCGGCCTGATCGGCCGCGGCGCCCTGGGATGGGACGGGTTGCTGGCCGACACGCGCTACGGCGCGGCCCGCAACCGGCAGGAAGGACTGGCTTGATGGAAACCATTGCGAACACGCACGACCTGGCCGCGGCGCTGGCCAACTCCGATCTGCTGCTCGATCGCGCCACGCTGGAGCAGGCCATCGCCCGCATGGCGCGCGACATCGACGCCGACTACACCCGCGACGACGTGCCGGTGTACCTCACCGTCATGCACGGCGGCCTGCCGTTCGCCGCGCAGCTGGCGATGGAGCTGGGCGCGCTGGGACAGGACCTGGAATTCGACTACCTGCACGCCACGCGCTATCGCGGCGAGACCTCGGGCGGCGAGCTGGTGTGGAAGCATCGCCCGGCCACGCCGCTGAAGGGGCGTCGCGTGCTGCTGGCCGACGACATCCTCGATGAAGGCCACACGCTGGCCGCGATCCGCGACTGGTGCATGGAGCAGGGTGCACGCGACGTGCGCATCGCCGCGCTGGCGGTGAAGAAGCACGACCGCTGCGTCGCAGGCATCTGCGCGGACTACGTCGGCGTCGACGTGCCGGATCGGTACGTGTTCGGTTACGGCATGGACTACCACGAGCAGGGTCGCAACCTGCCGGCGATCTACGCGTTGAAGGACTGAGCGATGGGCGACCCGATCGCACTGGCCGTCATCGGCGGCACCGGCCTGTACAAGCTGGCCGACCTGCAGGACGTGCAGACGCAGCAGCCGGACACGCGCTTCGGCGCGGCGTCCGGACCGATCCGCATCGGCACCCTGGGCGGGCACAAGGTCGCGTTCCTCGCGCGCCACGGCGAAGGCCATTCGCTGCCGCCGCACAAGATCAACTACCGCGCCAACCTGGCCGCACTGCAGGACCTGGGCGCCACCCGCGTGCTCGCGCTGAACACCGTCGGCGGCATCACCGGGCGCTTCGGCCCGCGCGTGCTGGCCTGCCCGGACCAGCTGATCGACTACACCTGGGGCCGCATCTCGACGATCTGCGAGGAACCCGGCACCGAGGTGCTGCACGTGGATTTCGGCGAGCCGTACACGCGTTCGCTGCGCGCGGCGGTGATCGATGCCGCGGCGCGCGCCGACGTCTCCCTCGTGGCCGACGGCTGCTACGGCGCCACGCAGGGCCCGCGCCTGGAAACCCGTGCCGAGATCGTCCGCATGCGTCGCGACGGCTGCGACCTGGTCGGCATGACCGGCATGCCCGAGGCCGGACTCGCCCGCGAACTGGGCCTG
>Ga0102594_1000721_pt1 | contig 26465 bp, 20 predicted proteins | sample AraplaCol_mLB_r2_2_FD_76863 | JGI IMG/M metagenome (GOLD analysis project Ga0102594, IMG submission 76863) | Arabidopsis root microbial communities from North Carolina, USA - plate scrape MF_Col_mLB_r2 (SPADES assembly) (version 2) | ecosystem: Host-associated > Plants > Roots > Endosphere...
AGATCGCGAACGCCGGCAAGGCGATCGAGGAAGGCGACTACCGCGAGAGCGAGTTCTGCGGCGCATGCTGGGATCCGTGGAGCCGCACGATGTTCGTCAACATCCAGACGCCGGGGATCACGTTCGCGATCACCGGGCCGTGGGAGCGCGGACCGCTTTGAGGCCCCTGCGACCGGGCCGCGACCGCATTGCAGGTGCGGTCGCGGCCGGCACGTCAGCTGGCCGGCCGGCGCCGGCCCCTGGCGGTCATTCGTAAACGGGCGTGGACACGTTCGTGGATTTGACCAGCGCGATCCCGCCCTGGGCGTCGGCCTTGTTCGCGTAGGCCTCGCCGGAATCGGCGAGCTTGCGGTGGTTGGCCGCGGTTCGCGCAAACGCGAACGGCGCCCGAAGGCGCCGTTCCCTGATCCCGCTCGGACCGAAGCGTCAGTAGCGCCCTTCGGCGTCCGCCTCGAACTCGTCCTCTTCGGCTTCCGGCGGCTGGTCGCCCACCGTCCACAGCCGCTCCAGCGCGTAGAACTCGCGCACGCGCGGCAGCATCACGTGGACCACCACGTCGCCCAGGTCGACCAGTACCCATTCGGCCTCGCGCTCGCCTTCCACGCCGAGCGGCTGGACGTCGAGGGTCTTCGAAAACTTGACGACTTCGTCGGCGATGGACTTCACGTGGCGGGTCGAGGTGCCCGACGCGATGACCATGTAGTCGGTGACGCTGCTCTTGCCGCGTACGTCGATCTCGATGACATCGCGCGCCTTGAGTTCTTCCACGGCCGCATGCACGGTCTTCAGCAGGACATCCACCGGCGGCGGCGGGTTGGGCAGGCGGGTCTTGATGACTTGCGCTTCGGTACTCAAGGGGCGATGGCTCTCTATCGGGGGATTGCGGTGCCCGGGGATTATAACGAAGCCGGCGTGACGCCCCGGACGCCGTAAAGGGCATTCCGGCGGATGTATTCGGCCACGGCGGGCGCGACGCCCGCCTCCCAGGGTTCGCCGGCCGCCATGCGACGGCGCAGCTCCGTGGACGACTCCGGGCGCTCCAGGTGCAGCGGGAACACGGCCAGGCCGCCCGCCGGAGCGCTGTTCAGGCTCGATGCGGGCCGACGGCGCGGGCCGATCTCCGCCTCGACCTCCGGCGCCATCGCGTCCACCGCGGCCGGCTCCAGGTGCGATCCCGGCCGCGCGACCGCCAGTACGTGCGCCAGCGCGAACAGCTCGCGCCAGCGATTCCAGGTGTGCAGCCGCAGCAGCGAGTCGCCGCCGATCATCCACACCAGCGGCACCTCCGGCCCCAGCTCGGCGCGCAATTCGCGCAGCGTATCGACCGTGTACGAGGGCCCGTCGCGGTGCAGTTCGCGACGATCGACCTTGAGGTTGCGTTCGCCCGCGATGGCGAGGTCGAGCATCCGCGCGCGCGCGTCGGCATCGGCGTGCGTGGCGTCCTTGTGCGGCGGGTCGGCGGCCGGCACGAAGAACACGCGCGCATCCAGCGCATCGCGCACTTCGCATGCAACCGAAAGGTGGCCCGCATGCACCGGGTCGAAGGTTCCGCCGTAATAGACGCGCAATGTCATGCGCCCGGTGCGTCAGCCGGCAAGCAGGCGCGTCGCGCGCGGTTCGGCGACGGCCAGCAGCAGGCGTTCCAGCGCGAGCCACGCATCCACCGGCTCCTCGCCGTAGCGCGGGCGGCCCTTGGCAATGCGGTCCACGCGGCCGGCTTCAGCGACGAACGCGTCCCAGCGCGGCGACGCATGGCGCGCGAGCGCGCGCTTGTACATCGGCTGCTTGGAATCCCAGATGCGCTGCGCCTTGAACTCGGCCACCAGGTTCCCGCCGCGCGCCTGCACGCGCGCAAGCGACGCGGCGCGCTGGAGTTCCATGACGATCATGCCCAGCAGGCCGGGCACGGCCTCGCCTTCGGCACGCAGGCCGGCGAGCATGCGCGACACCTGCGCACCCTGGCCGTTCATCGTCGCGTCGACGAGACGGAACACATCGAAGCGCGCCGCATCGGCGACCAGTTCGGCCATGCGTTCGCGATCGAGCGGCTGCCCATCGGACAGCAGCGCGAGCTTGTCGATTTCCTGCGCCGCCGCGAGCAGGTTGCCTTCCACGCGTTCGGCCAGGCTCTGCACCGCGTCGTGGTCGGCGCGCAAACCGCGCGCGCGCAGGCGCTTTTCGATCCAGTCGGTCAGTTCGTGCGGCTTGACCTGCCACGCGATGGCGACCTGCCCGATGCGGCCGATCGCCTCGCTCCACTTGCCGCCGTGCTGCTTGCTCCAGTCGCCTGCGGTGATCAGCAGCGTGACGTCCTGTGGCGGATCGGCGCAGAAATCGGCGATGACCTCCGCGCCTTCCTTGCCCGGCTTGCCGCTTGGCAGGCGCAGTTCGACGAGGCGGCGGCTGGCGAACAGGCTCGGGGCGCGGAATGTCGCCGAGAGCGCGTTCCAGTCGGGTTCGCGCTGGTTGCCTTCGGCTTCGAACACCTCGCGCTCGGCGATGCCCGCACGGCGCGCGGCGGCGCGCACGGCGTCGGCGGCTTCGAGCACGCGCAGCGGTTCGGGGCCGGCGATCAGGTAGGCCGGATGAAGCGACGCGGGCTCGGGCCGGTCGAGGTCGAGCTGGGCGACGAGCTGCTCCGGACGCAGTTCCATCAGGGCGTGGTCGTGTCCGACGAGGCCGGCGGCGTGAGTTCGGCTGCCGCCGTGGCGCGACGCGCGACCGCGTCGAGGCGACGCAGCACGGAGGCGACCATCTCGCGGCGCATTTCGCCCTGCAGGATCTCGCGCTCGCCTTCGGTACCGATGGCCTGCAAGGGGTTGGACACGTAGTCGCGCGCGAGCTCGATGGTCTGGCGCGGCACGATGGCCGTGCCGTCGGGGCGGCGCAGTTCGAACGTGACGGCGTAGCGCAGCGAGTACTCCTGCGCGCGGCCCAGTTCGTCCAGGCTGATCGGGCGATCGCCCCACTGCTCGGCCATGAGGTCGAGCACGGTGGCGTCGGTGGTCCGCTCGGTGGCGGGCACGGCCCCGGCGCGCGTGAGCGCCTGGGCGAGCGATTCGGCCAGTGGGCTGTACCGGTCGACCGACACGACGCGGACCGGCCCCAGGTCCGGCGGCAGCACCAGCGCGCTGCGCAGGTGGAAGCCGCAGGCCGACAGGGCCAGCGCGAGGGCGACGGGAATGGCGCGCTTGAGCAGGGTGCGAAGGGTCATGCGGGAAGTCTGGAGGACGCCGCCAGCGCGGGCAAGCCGCGAAGGGGCGGTTTCATTCATTCACGGGGGCTTCGCGCGGGCGAAGCGTTGGCGTTGGTGCAGTTTCCACCCGTGCGGCGAATTCCACGTCACGATGTGAGCCCCGTCGCCGTCGAGCCGCCTCGTAGGATGGTTTCGCCACGCGAAACCCATCGCCGTTGCGCCGGGATGATGGGTTCCGCTTTGCGGAACCCATCCTACGTTGCGAAGCGCAAGATCAAGGTGGGTTCCAGCTTTCGCTGGAATGACGGTGAGGTGGGTTGCCGCGAAGGGAGTGCCCGCGCGCCACGGGCCTGGGTCCCGGCCTGCGCCGGGATGACGTTTCTTTCGGACAACGATTTCGTTGGCGCGCCCGTGCTTTTGCCCCAGCCCCTAAGTTAGGGGCGGTTCGCGCCGCAGGCGCGAAGGGGCGGGTGTGGCACTAAAGGCTCGGGGCCCGAAGTTTGCACCGCAAACTTTGGGGGTTGACCGCCGCAGGCGGCTCAACCAGCCACGATGTTGACGATCTTCCCCGGCACCACGATCACCTTGCGCACCGCCAGCCCTTCCATGAACTTGGCCACGTTCGGCTCGGCCAGTGCGAGGCGTTCGACCTCCGCCTTGTCCAGGTTCACCGGAACCTCGATCGTGCCGCGCAGCTTGCCGTTGACCTGCACCGCCAGCGTCACCGCGTCGCGCGTCAGCGCGGCCGTGTCGGCGACCGGGAACGGCACGTCCTCCAGCAGCGTCTCGCCGTGGCCCAGCGCCTGCCACAACGCATGGCAGACATGCGGCGTGACCGGGTTGAGCAGCAGCACCATCGCCTGCAGCACTTCGTGACGAACGGCGCGGCCGGCGTCGCTCATGTCGTCGAACTTCGACACGTGGTTCAACAGCTCCATCAGCGCGGCGATCGCGGTGTTGAAACTGTGGCGGCGGCCGTAGTCGTCGCCGACCTTCTGGATCGCCTCGTGCAGCTGGCGACGCATCGTCTTCTGCGCGGCGTCGAGCTGCGCGCCGCCGTTCAACAGCGCGGCGACATCCGGATGGTCCGGCTGCGACACGTGCGTGAGCACTTCGCGCCAGAAGCGGCGCAGGAAGCGCGCCATGCCTTCCACGCCCGCCTCGTTCCATTCCAGCGACTGCTCGGGCGGCGCGGCGAACATCGAGAACAGGCGCACCGTGTCGGCGCCGTACTTGCCGACCATCAGCTGCGGATCGACGCCGTTGTTCTTCGACTTCGACATCTTCTCCGTGCCGCCGATGACGACGGGCTTGCCGTCGGCCTTCAACGTGGCGCCGGTGATGCGGCCGCGTTCGTCGCGGATGACTTCCACGTCGGCCGGATTGATCCAGTCCTTCGAACCGTCGTCGTTCTCGCGGTAGAAGGTTTCGGCGATGACCATGCCCTGGGTCAGCAGGTTGGTCGCCGGCTCGTCGCTGTTGACCAAGCCCTGGTCGCGCATGAGCTTGTGATAGAAGCGGAAGTACAGCAGGTGCAGGATCGCGTGTTCGATGCCGCCGATGTACTGGTCGACCGGCGTCCAGTACTTCGCGCGTTCGTCGACCTGCTGCTCCGCGCCCGGCGAGGTATAGCGTGCGTAGTACCAGCTCGACTCCATGAAGGTATCGAACGTGTCGGTTTCGCGCTCGGCCGCACCGCCGCACTGCGGGCAGGTGGTCTTGCGCCATTCCGGGTCGGACTTGATCGGCGAGGCGACGCCCGAGAACGCAACGTCTTCCGGCAGCACGACCGGCAGCTGGTCTTCCGGCACCGGCACGTCGCCGCACTTCGCGCACAGGATGACGGGGATCGGGCAACCCCAGTAACGCTGGCGGCTCACGCCCCAGTCGCGCAGGCGGAAGTTCACGCGGCGCTGGCCGCGGCCATCGGCTTGGAAGCGCGTGGCGAAGGCATCGAGCGCCTGCTGGAAATCCATGCCGTCGAACTCGCCGGAATTCACCAGCCAGCCGCGTTCGGTGTAGGCGCCCTCTTCCTGGATGCGACGCTCGAATTCCTTGACGACCTGCACCGCCGCCGTCGTGCCGTAGACGTCGGCCGATGCGCCTTCGCCGAGCGCGCTGGTCATCGCGTCCTCGTGCTTGGCCAGGTCGCCGGCGATCTCGTTCACCGCGTCGCGCACTTCTGGCGGCACGATCACCATGCGCACCGGCAGCGAATACTTGCGCGCGAATTCCCAGTCGCGTTCGTCGTGACCCGGCACCGCCATCACCGCGCCGGTGCCGTAGTTCATCAGCACGAAGTTGGCGACGTAGACCGGCATCTTCTCGCCGGTGATCGGATGGATCGCGTCCAGGCCGGTGTAACGGCCGCGCTTTTCCTGCGTTTCCAGTTCGGCTTCGGTGACGCCGCCCTTCTTCAGGTCATCGAGGAATGCAGCCAGTTCGGCGTCCTTCGATGCAGCCAGTCGCGCCAGCGGATGTTCGCCGGCGATGGACACGAACGTCACGCCCATCAGCGTGTCGGGGCGCGTGGTGAACACGTGCAGAGGTTCGAGCGCGTTGCCGTCGCCGTCGACCACGTCGAAGCGGATTTCCAGGCCTTCGCTGCGGCCGATCCAGTTGCGCTGCATCGTCTTGACCGCGTCGGGCCAACCGGGCAGCGCGTCGAGGCCGTCGAGCAGTTCCTGCGCGTAATCGGTGATCTTCAGGAACCACTGCGGGATCTCGCGCTTCTCCACCAGCGCGCCGGTGCGCCAGCCTCGGCCGTCGATCACCTGCTCGTTCGCCAGCACGGTCTGGTCGACCGGATCCCAGTTCACGACCGAATTCTTGCGGTACGCCAGGCCCTGCTTCATCAGGCGCACGAACATGCGCTGCTCGTGCACGTAGTACGACGGCTGGCAGGTGGCGAACTCGCGCGACCAGTCGATCGCGTAGCCCATCTGCTGCAGCTGCGCCTTCATGTGCGCGATGTTGGCGTAGGTCCACTTGGCCGGCGCGGTCCTGTTCTTGATCGCGGCGTTCTCGGCCGGCAGGCCGAAGGCGTCCCAACCCATCGGCTGCAGGACGTTGTGGCCGGTCATGCGCTTGTAGCGGCTGATGACGTCGCCGATGGTGTAGTTGCGCACATGGCCCATGTGCAGCGCGCCCGACGGGTACGGCAGCATCGACAGGCAGTAGTACTTGGGCTTGTCCGAGGTTTCGTTCACCTCGAAGGCGTGCGTGCCTTCCCAGAAGCGCTGCGCATCGCCCTCGATGGCCTGCGGGTCGTAGGGGCGGGTTTCGGTTGCGGCTTCGGCGGACACGGCGTTGACAAGGCGGGGGAAAGACCGTCAAGCCTACCGCAGCGCAGCAAGAGCCGCCATGCGAGGGCGCCGTGCCCTCCAGTCCAGCCGCGGGGCCCGCGCCGCGAGCTGTGGCGCAGGTCGCCTTCGATGCGCCGGGGCTGTGCTTCAATCGGCCGTTCCAGGGGATTCAAAACATACGGGGAGTCGTACGTGCTCAAGCCGCTCAGCCTTGCCCTGCTGGCCGCCATCGCCAGCGTTCCAGCCCATGCGCAAACCGCGCCGCCCGCGAAAGACGCCGCGCAGGCGCTCCAGTGCGGCCAGGTCTTCGATTCCCGCAGCGGCAAGCTCGCCGGCCCGCAGACGCTGATCGTGCGCAACGGGAAGATCGAACAGGTCATCGGCGGCTCCGCGGGCGACGTCGCCGGTGCCACGCGCGTGGACCTGAGCGGCCACACCTGCATGCCCGGCTGGACCGACCTGCACGTGCACCTGGGCAGCCAGTCCAGCCCGCAGAGCTATTCCGAAGGCTTCCGCCTCGACGACGTCGACTACGCGTTCCGTTCGGTCGATTACGCGAACAAGACGCTGATGGCCGGCTTCACCAGCGTGCGCGACCTCGGCGGCGAAGTGAGCCCGCACCTGCGCGATGCGATCAACCAGGGCCTGGTGTCCGGGCCGCGCATCTGGGCCGCGGGCAAGTCCATCGCCACCACCGGCGGCCATGCCGATCCGACCAATGGCTACAACGATGCGCTCTCGCACCTGATCGGCCCGCCCGGCCCGACCGAAGGCGTCATCAACTCCATCGACGACGCCCGCCAGGCCGTGCGCCAGCGCTACAAGGAGGGCAGCGACGTCATCAAGATCACCGCCACCGGCGGCGTGTTGTCGTACGCGAAGTCCGGCGACGCGCCGCAGTTCACCGTCGAGGAAGTCAAGGCGATCGTCGATACCGCGAAGGACTACGGCTACCGCGTCGCCGCGCACGCGCACGGCGAGGAAGGCATGAAGCGCGCGGTGCTCGGCGGCGTGACGTCGATCGAGCACGGCACCTACATGAGCGATGAAGTGATGAAGCTCATGAAGCAGCACGGCACCTGGTACGTGCCGACGATCTACGCCGGCCGCTTCGTCGCCGACAAGGCGAAGATCGACGGCTACTTCCCCGACGTCGTGCGCCCGAAGGCGCAGCGCATCGGCGCGCTGATCCAGCAGACAGCCGGAAATGCCTACAAAAACGGCGTGAAGATCGCCTTCGGCACCGACATGGGCGTGGGCCCGCACGGCGACAACGCGCGCGAGTTCATCTACATGGTCGAGGCGGGAATTCCCGCGCCGGTGGCGCTGCAGGCCGCGACGATCCGCGCCGCCGAAGTGCTCGGCGTGGACGACCAGGGCGTGATCGAAGTGGGCAAGCGCGCCGACATCGTCGCGGTCCCGGGCAATCCGCTGGAAGACATCCAGCAGGTGATGAAGGTCGATTTCGTGATGAAGGACGGCGCGGTGTATCGCGTGCCGGAAGCCTGATCCGCCATCTGCCCTTGTGGTTTCGTAGCCCGGGTAAGGCGAAGCCGCACCCGGGGGAGACGCGGCCGATTTAGAAGATCGGGCGCACGTTGGCGATGCAACGCGCTGCGGCGCGTTCATCGCCATGGGCACTGATTTGCCCGGGGTCGCGGTGCGGCTACGCCTTGCCCCGGGCTACAAAGGCGCGTTCGATCAGGCGATGCGGATGATCGCGCCGCTGCGCGAAGCCACGATCACGCACGCAAGCCACACCACCAGCACGATGCGCTGCGCGATGGGCCCGGCGATCACCGGGAACATGTTCAACATCTGCACGATCGCGCACGCGATGATGAAAGCGACCGCGACGCCGCGCCACATGCGCTCGCGCAGCAGCCCGAAGCCGAGCACCAGCGCGCCCGCCGCGAACGACAGCCACCACAGCAGCCACATCGTGGCGTGACGCTGGCTGATCGGCCCGTCCAGGTCGGCCGGATCCAGCCGCCAGATTCCCTGCGCCGCGAACGCCAGCGCCGAAAGCGCCAGCATCCAGCAACCGATGCCCGCCCAGCGCGCGGCGCCGACCGGCAATCGCGAACGCAGGCGCACGAACACCCATGCCGCCAGCACGCCCGGCACGATGAAACCGAACACGTTGAACAACGCGGCACCCGGGACGCCGGCCGCGCCGAGCAGTCCGAGCGGATGCTGCGCGTGGGAGAACTCCGGCAGCGCGATCGCGAAACCGAGCATCGCCAGCACGCAGCTCGCGGCGGCCACCCAGCCGGCATGGCGGTCGAGGTTGCGTGGGGACGAAGGGTTCATGCCGGCATGCTAGCGTGACGCCCCGCTTCGCGCCTGCTTGGCAGACGCGCGCGCCGCCCCCATGTCCCGAGCATTGCCGAACGAGCCCGTGCCGATGATCCCCGAAGCTTCCGCGAACGCCCACGTCTTCGACGCCACCTCCGACAACTTCGAGGCCGAAGTCCTGCAGAAATCGCTGCAGGTGCCGGTCCTGGTGGATTTCTGGGCCGAATGGTGCGGGCCGTGCAAGACGCTGGGGCCGATCCTGGAGAAGCTGGCGGCCGACTATCACGGCGCGTTCCGGCTGGCGAAGGTCGACGTCGACAAGGAGCAGCAGCTGGCCGGCGCCTTCCAGGTCCGTTCGATCCCGACCGTGTTCCTGGTGAAGGACGGGCAGCTGGTCGACGGCTTCCCCGGCGCGCTGCCCGAGGGCCAGTTGCGTGAATTCCTGACCCATCACGGGATCCAGCCGGCCGACGCCGCCGCCGACGAGGCCGCCGCGCCCGAGGCCGAAGCCGCGCCGGTCGATCCCCATGCCGAAGTCGTCCGCCTGCGCCACGAATCCGAGGCCGCGCCGGACAACGCCGAGCTCAAGCTCGACCTCGCCCTCGCGCTGCTGCGCATCGGCGCCGCGCAGGAGGCCGAACAGCTGCTCGACGCCCTGCCCGCCAACCTCGCCACCGACGACCGTACGGTCCGGGCGCGCTCACGACTGGGCTTCGCCGCGCTGCTGAAGGATGCTCCGCCGGCGGAAGTGCTCGAGGCGGCCATCGCCAGCAACCCCGACGACCTGCGCGCCCGCCACCTGCTGGGTGCCCTGCGGATCGTGGACGGCGACGCGCAAGGCGGACTGGAGCAGTTCCTGGAGATGCTCCGCCGCGACAAGGGCTTCGAGGACGGCCTGCCCCGCAAGGCCCTGATCGACGCCTTCCGCGTGGTCGAGGACGAGGACCTGGTGGGCCAGTACCGGCGGAAGATGTCGTCGCTGCTGTTCTGAGTACCAACGCCCTGTAGCCCGGGTAAGCAAAGCGCTCCCGGGTTGGGCGGTCGCTCCGGCTGGATCAATACGCCTCCGTATGGCAGGCTGTGCATCCCCTACGCACCCCCTCCCGAATGAAAGCCAGCGTCCTGCGTCGCGGCCTGAACCTCTGGCCGCCATTCCTTTTCAGCGGCATCCACGTCGCCGCCATCTCCGCCGATTACCGCCACGCGCACGTCGAACTGCGCATGCGCCCCTGGAACCGCAACTACGTCGGCACGCACTTCGGCGGCAGCCTGTTCGCCATGACCGACCCGTTCTGGATGCTCCTGGCGATGCAGTCGCTCGGCCGCGAATACTGGGTGTGGGACAAGGCCGGTGAGATCGAGTTCGTGAAGCCCGGCCGGGGCACCGTGCACGCCGATTTCCGCCTGACTGATGCGGTCCTGGACGAACTGCGCGCGGCCACGGCGAACGGCGAAAAGGCGCTGCGCTGGTTCGACACCGATGTCATCGATGCCAGTGGCGAAGTCGTCGCCCGCGTGCGCAAGCAGCTCTACGTCCGGCGCAAACCGGCACACCGCGACGCGACCGACGGCGAGTGACCACGGCACAAAACGCCCAAAAACGCCCGTAAAAACAGGGCGTTCGGCAAAAACTGACGCAATGCGTCATCACGCTGAACCAACGATGTTGCGCACATCGTTGTTGTGATGGGCACGTCGTGAGCTTTCCCCTATCTCGGCGTATGCTCCTGCTTCGCGACAGGGGGCCGCGATGTCCGGTTCTGCAGGCAACAACGACAACGCATCGCCATTGCCGGAGATCGCCGGTTATCGCCTGCACAAGGTGATCAACCACGGCGGCATGTCGACCGTGTACCTGGGTCATCAGCTCGCGCTCCAGCGCGAGGTGGCGATCAAGGTGATGCTGCCCGTCGCACTCGCCGATGAAGTCAGCCGTCGCCGCTTCGAGAACGAAGTGCGCACGATCGCGCGACTGGAACATCCCAACATCGTCGGCATCTTCGAAGTCGGCCGCACCTACGACGGCCTGCCCTACTACGCGATGCCCTATCTCCCGCGCGGCCACCTGGGCCAGCGCGATCTGAGCAAGGACGAACCGCGCGCGATCGAGATCGCGCTGACGTTGTTGTCGGCGCTGGAATATGCGCATGCGCGCGGCGTCGTGCATCGCGACGTGAAAGCCGAGAACGTGCTGTTCGACGAAAGCGAACGCGTGCTGCTCGCCGACTTCGGCATCGCGTTGCGTCGCGGTTTCGGTCCGCGCGTGACCACGGCGGGCCTCGCCGTCGGGAGCACCGCGTACATGGCGCCGGAACAGGCGCGCGGCGAAGACGTCGACGGTCGCGCGGATCTGTACAGCCTCGGCGTGCTGCTGTGGGAAATGCTCACCGGCCGCCTGCCGTTCGAAGCCGCCGACGCGCTGTCGATGGCGGTGATGCACGCGCAGGATCCGATTCCGAAGATTCCGCATCACCTGCGCCACTGGCAGCGATTCATGAATCGCGCGTTGTCCAAGCAGGCGGCGAGCCGCTTCCAGGACGCCGCGCAGATGGCCGACGCGATCCGCGCCGTGCAGCAGCGCAAGCCGTGGACGCCCGCGCTGGAAACGCTGCGACGCCTGCGCCCGACGCAGCGCTGGGCGATGCCGGTGTGGGCAACGGTCGGCGTGACGGCCGTGACGCTGGTCGTGCTCGCTTTCAGCTTCGATCGCGACGAGGAACGCACGCCTGTCGCCCCGGTCACGCCGATGGCGACCGCGCCGCAGGCGACGCCCTCGGTGGATCCCACCGCCGCGATGCTGCAGCCGCTGCCCGAAGCGCCGCTGCAGCATGCGCTGGAAGACGCGCGCCAGCAGATCGCGCGCGGCCGCCTGACCGAACCGCAGGACGCCAACGCGTTCGACAGCGTGCTGCTCGCGTGGCACACCGACAGCACGCATCCGGATGTCGCCAAGGCCATCGACCAGCTCACCGTCGCGTTCTCCGAACAGATCGTGCGCTCGGTGAAGGACGGCAAGGACGAACGCGCGCTGGAACTGCATTCGCGCGCGATCGCGCTGGGCCAGCAGACCGGCACGGCGAATTCCAAGGCCCAGCAGGAACTGCGCGATGCCACGGGCGCCGCACTGGATGCGCGCCTCCAGCAGTCGGTGAAGCGTCGTGACGGCGCCGACGTGCAACGCCTGACCACGCTGGCCAACCAGATGCAGTTGCCGCGCAAGCTCGATGCGCGTCTGCTCGCGCAGGCCAAGGCGCTGCCGAAGGGCCAGGCGCGCGGCGCGATGCTCGACACCGCTTCGCAGAGCAGCGCGAAAATCAGCGTCGCACTGACGCCGCGTCCGGTGAGCCGTCGCGAATACGCCCGCTTCGCCGCCGCCAACGGCCGCGAGCCGGCGCTGTGCCGCGAACGCGCCTCGCTGCTGCGCATGCTCGATCCGCGCGACTGGCAGCAGCCCGGCTTCAAACAGGGCGAGAACGATCCGGTGGTGTGCATCTCGCTCGAGGATGCGCAGGCGTATGCGCAGTGGTTCAGCGCGCAGACCGGCCGCCGCTACCGCCTGCCCAGCGCAGAGGAAATCACGCAGACGCCGGTCGACATGGACGGCCGTGCCGTCTCGCTGTGGCTGCGCGACTGCGGACAGAACTGCCAGCAGCGGCAGGTCGCGGGTGGCTCGTGGCGCAATCGCGAGGCCGAGCGCACCCTCGCCGCCTCGCGCGGCTACGACGACGTGGGCTTCCGGCTCGTTCGCGAGCGCTGAACCGGCGGCGCCGGCGGATCGCCGGCGCAATCCCCGCCACGCCATGCAAGCCGATGGCCCGCGAACGCGCGGCCGTTCGGTTCTACAATCCGCGCCATGCCGAACTCCCCCAACTCCTCCGCGCCTCCCGCCGCCGCGCCCGTCCGGCCCGCGGCGCCCAAGCCGAGCCTGCAGAAGCTCTTCCTCACCGGCCTTCTGACCCTGTTGCCGATCTGGCTGACGTGGGTCGTGGTCAAGTTCGTGTTCGTGCTGCTGTCGGACATCAGCCAGCCGCTGATGAGCCCGCTGCTGGCGAACATCGCGAGCACCAACCGCCAGCTCGCATGGATGGACGAGCCGTGGGTGCGTACCGTGCTGGCGCTGCTGGCGACGGTCGCGGTGATCCTGTTCGCCGGCGTCATGGCGCGGCGCGTGATCGGCCAACGCCTGCTGCGCTGGTTCGAAGCGCTGATCCAGCGCATTCCGCTGGCGAGCATCGTCTATTCCAGCGCGCGCCAGCTGCTGGACATCCTGCAGACCAAGCCCGACGGCACGCAGCGCGTGGTGCTGGTGGATTTTCCGCACAAGGAAATGAAGTCGATCGGCTTCGTTACGCGCGTGATCCGCGAACACGGCACCGGTCGCGAACTGGCCGCGGTGTACGTGCCGACCACGCCGAATCCGACGTCGGGTTATCTTGAAATCGTGCCGGTGGAAAAGATCACGCCGACCGACTGGAGCGTGGACCAGGCGATGAGCTTCATCATTTCCGGTGGTGCGGTCGCGCCGGAAACGATTCCGTTCTCGCCTCCGTCGGTGGAGAACGCACCGCCAGCAAGCGCGCCGTAAACCGCCATACACACGTCATCCGCGCAAAGGGGAAAGCGCAGTGAGCGAATCGGTGCCTGTTGTTGAAACCTCCAGCGCGCGCCTGCCCGGCGTGCGCACGCTCGACGATCGCGCGGTGCGGCTTTTCCTCATCCTGGCCGGCTTCTTCTGCGTTAACGCGGTGCTGGCCGAGTTCATCGGCGTGAAGATCTTCGCGCTGGAAGAAACCCTGGGCATCCAGCCGCTACACTGGAACCTGTTCGGCCAGACCGGATCGCTCAGCTTCACGGCGGGCACCTTGCTGTGGCCGGTGGTGTTCCTGATGACGGACGTCATCAACGAGTTCTTCGGACGTCGCGGCGTGCGGATGATTTCGTACCTCGCCGCGGGCCTGATCGTGTACGGCTTCCTGTTCGCGTTCGCGGCGATCGCCATCGCACCCGCGGACTGGTGGGTGAAGGCCGCGCAGTCGCAGGGCGTGGCCGATTACCAGGCGGCGTTCGCGGCGGTGTTCGGCCAGGGTATGTGGACGATCGCCGGCTCGCTGGTGGCGTTCATCATCGGACAGCTGATCGACGTCGCGGTGTTCCATCGCATCCGCAACGTGACCGGCGAGAAACACGTCTGGTTGCGCGCGACCGGCTCCACCGCCGTCTCGCAGCTGGTCGACAGCTTCGTGGTGCTCTACATCGCCTTCGTGCTGGGGCCGCAGAAGTGGCCGACGTCGTTGTTCCTCGCGGTGAGCACGGTGAACTACGCCTACAAGATGCTCGCGGCCGTGGCGCTGATTCCGCTGATCTACGTGGTGCGCGCGGCGATCATCGGTTACCTCGGCGAGGCGCGGGCGCATGAGCTTCGGGAGCAGGCGGCGGCCTGAGGGCGATATCTGGGATTCGCGAACAGCGTGACCGCCTGATCGAATCCCCATTCCCGAATCCCGAAACCCGGGTTTACGTGACCTTCGGCCCATGCCGGCTTCCGGCCGCCGGGTGAGCCTTCGGGGTCGCCCGTCAACCCGGATTTTTCCCAATGCCGCACCCCGCGCGCCTGACGCTCCGCCTGCCGCTCGCCATCGCCCTGATCCTGGGCACCGCCACCGCCCTGCCCTCCACAGCGTTCGCGCAGGCACCCGCCGCAACGGCGACGCAGGGCGCCAAGGCCACCCGCCTCAACGCGATGTACGAGCAGTACTGGGAAGAGCTGCTCAAGCTCAACCCGCTGCAGGCCACGTTCCAGGGCGACGCCCGCTACAACGACCAGCTGCCGAACACGATGTCGGCGCAGTACCGCCAGCAGATGCACGAGTTCAACACGCGCTGGCTCAAGCAGGTGAAGGACGTCGGCAGCGATGGGCTCAGCGGGCAGGAACTGCTGAGCTACGAGATCTTCGTGCGCGACCGCGAGGATTCGCTGGAAGCGGAGAAATTCCCGACCTGGCAGCAGCCGATCAACCAGTTCTACAACTTCGCCGCCACCTTCGTGCAGCTGGGCTCGGGCACCGGCGCGCAGCCGTTCAAGACGGTGAAGGATTACGACAACTGGCTCAAGCGCGCCGCGCAGGCGCCGGTGCTGTTCGACCAGGCCATCGCGAACTCGCGCGAAGGCGTGGGCAACGGCGTCGTGCAACCGCGCGCGCTGATGGTGAAGGTGATTCCGCAGCTGGATGCGCTGATCAAGGACAAGGCCGAGGACACGCTGTTCTGGGGCCCGGTCAAGAACTTCCCCGCCGATTTCAGCGACGCCGACAAGAAGCGCCTGACCGCGCAGTACAGGACGCTGATCGAAACGCAGCTGATGCCGGCGTATCGCGAACTGCGCACGTTCGTCGCCGAGGAATACCTGCCGAAGACGCGCGCGACCTCCGGCCTGGACGCGCTTCCCAATGGCGCGGCGTGGTACGCGTTCAACGCGCGCAATTCGACGACGACGGATTTGACGCCGGCGCAGATCCACCAGATCGGACTGGATGAGGTGAAGCGCATCCACGGCCAGATCGAGGGCGTGATGAAGCAGGTCGGCTTCAAGGGCTCGATGCAGGACTTCTTCAAGTTCATGCAGAACGACCCGCGTTTCACCTTCGCCGATGAAGCCGCGCTGCTGGCCTACTACCGAGGGCTGGAAGACAAGATCAACCAGAAGATCCCCGAGCAGTTCTCGCTGATTCCCAAGGCCGCGTTCGAGATCCGTCCGGTGGAACCGTTCCGCGCGCAGTCCGCCGCCGGCGGTTCGTACATGCGCCCGAGCCAGGACGGTTCGCGTCCGGGCGTGTTCTACGTGAACACCTACGACCTGCCCACGCGCAAGACGTGGGATGCCGAAGACCTGTACCTGCACGAGGCGATTCCGGGCCATCACTTCCAGCTCGCGCTGCAGCAGGAACTGACGGGGCTGCCGAAGTTCCGCCGCTTCGGCAGCGAGATCGCCTTCAGCGAAGGCTGGGGCCTGTACGCCGAATCGCTGGGCAAGGACGTCGGCGTGTATGCCGATCCGTATTCGTACTTCGGTTATCTGCAGAACGAACTTTGGCGCGCGATCCGCCTGGTCGTCGACACCGGCCTGCACAGCAAGGGTTGGACGCGCGAGCAGGTGATCAGGTACATGCTCGACAACTCCGCCGAAAGCGAAACGCAGTCGACCGCCGAAGCCGAGCGCTACATGGCCATTCCCGGCCAGGCGCTGGCGTACAAGATGGGCGAGCTAAAGATCAAGCAGGTGCGCGCGAAGGCCGAGAAGGCACTGGGCGACAAGTTCGACGTGCGCGAATTCCACGCCGAAGTGCTGAAGGACGGCTCGGTGCCGCTGGAGATCCTCGAAGGCAAGATCGACCGCTGGATCGAGGCGAAGCAGGGCTGAGGCGTTCGTAGTTTTCGTAGCCCGCCTGATTCCCAATCAAGCAAAAACGTAACGCGATCTTTGCTCCCACCGCCCCACCCGCCTTACGCTCCGCTCCGTGCCCGCTCCATCCGGCCCGAAGCACGCATCCCACCAGGAGAACCGCATGAAGCTCCGCCCGTTGTTGCTCGCCCTCGCCGTCACCGCCGCGATCGCCGGCTGCTCCAAGCCCGCCACCGACACCGCCGCGACCGGCAAGCCCGCCGCCACGCAGAACGCGCAGGCCAAGGCCGACCAGCTCAACAAGCTTTACGCCGACTTCTGGGAGGCGTACCTGAAGAACAACCCGATCCTGGCGACCTTCACCGGCGACACGCGCTACAACGCCGAACTGCCGGATTTCGGTTCGCAGCAGTATCGCGATGAATCCAAGAAGTTCCTGCAGGACTGGCTGGCGAAGGCCGAAGCCATCGGTTCTGACGGCCTGGCCGGACAGGACCTGCTGAACTACGAGATCTTCACCAAGGACGCGAAGGACCAGATCGAATCCTTCCAGTTCCCGGGCTGGATGACGCCGGTGAACCAGATGGACAGCACCGCCAGCCTCGCCGTGCAGTTCGGCTCGGGCGGCGGCGCGCAGCCGTTCAAGACCGTGCAGGACTACGACAACTGGCTCGCCCGTGGCGCGCGCATCCCGGTGCTGTTCGACACCGAGATCGCCAACATGAAGCAGGGCATCGCTGCCGGCGTCGTGCAGCCGAAGGTGCTGATGGAGAAGGTCGTCCCGCAGCTGGACGCGCTGATCAAGGACAAGCCGGAAGACACGCTGTTCTGGGGCCCGATCACCAACCTGCCCAAGGACTTCAGCGACGCCGACAAGCAGCGCCTGACCGATGCGTACCGCAAGATGATCGCCGAGCAGCTGATGCCGGCGTACAAGAAGCTGCGCGCCTTCATCAACGACGAGTACCTGCCCAAGACGCGCGACACCTTCGGCCTGGACAAGCTGCCCAACGGGCAGGCGTGGTACGCCTACAACGCCAAGCAGAGCACCACGACCGACCTCACGCCGGCGCAGATCCACCAGATCGGCCTGGACGAAGTCGCGCGCATCCACGGCGAGATGCAGAAGGTGATGACGGAGGTCGGCTTCAAGGGTTCGCTGCAGGACTTCTTCAAGTACGTGCAGACCGACAAGAAGTTCGAGTTCAAGAGCCAGGACGAGCTGCTGAAGTACTACCGCGGCCTGGAAGCGAAGATCAACGAGAAGATCCCGACGCAGTTCTCGGTGATCCCGAAGTCGCCGTTCGAGATCCGTCCGGTCGAACCGTTCCGCGAGAAGTCCGCGGCCGGCGGCCAGTACTACCCGCCGAGCGAGGACGGCACGCGTCCGGGCATCTTCTACGTCAACACCTACGACCTGCCCTCGCGCAAGATCTGGGACGCCGAAGACCTGTACCTGCATGAAGCGATCCCGGGCCACCACTTCCAGATCGCCACGCAGATCGAGCTCAAGGACATGCCGGCGTTCCGTCGCTGGAGCATCCAGAGCGCGTTCGCCGAAGGCTGGGGCCTGTACGCCGAATCGCTGGGCAAGGATCTGGGCGTTTACACCGATCCGTATTCGTACTTCGGCTACCTGCAGAACGAACTGTGGCGCGCGATCCGCCTGGTCACCGACACCGGCCTGCACAGCAAGGGCTGGACGCGCGATCAGGTCATTGCGTACATGAAGGAAAACTCCGCCGTCAGCGACACGACGGCCGTGGCCGAAGCCGAGCGTTACATCGCGTGGCCGGGCCAGGCGCTGGCGTACAAGATCGGCGAGTTGAAGATCAAGGAACTGCGCGCGAAGGCCGAGAAGGAACTGGGCGCCAAGTTCGACGTGCGCGAGTTCCACAACGAAGTGCTCAAGGACGGCGCCGTGCCGCTGGCCGTGCTGGAGCAGAAGATCGATCGCTGGATCGCGAGCAAGAAGGGCTGAGACGCGTCTGCGCTTCGGCGATAGTGAAAAGCAAAGGCCGGGCCCTCACGGGTCCGGCCTTTTTCTTTTTCCGTATCTCGCGCAAAGCCCCGCTTCCGCATGTTCGCGTCCGTTGCCCGGGCAAGCGCAGCGCACCCGGGTTGTCGCCGGGTGGTTGTCGTCGAATTGCCGTGACGCGCTCCCGGGTGCACTGCGCTTACCCGGGCTACGACATGCGGGCCGCCCGTCGACGTTCAGACCAAACGCGCATCGTCGCGTCGGGCGCTGTCCAAGTTTCTGATTTGCCGCTGCCTTCGGTCACATCACCATGAACGCTCCCTCAAATTGGAGCGATCCCGATGAAAACCACCCTGCGCCTGGCGCTGATGTTGCTGATGCTGGCCACCGTCGGCTGCCAGGCCCTGGAGCAGGGCGTGCGCGAGGAGAACGTCGACGCGTCGGAGGCCGCCTACGACGACGGCGGAGCACCGGACGGGCCGTCGAACTGAACAGGTTCGGGAAAGCAGGTCCGGCCCGGGTTGCCTGAGCGGCCCGGGACCCTATATTCGACGGACTGTTCCTGCGCCTGTGCGGCCGACCGCCCGGGTGCCCTGCCGGGTCTCCGACCCGTCCCCGCACCCGTCGAAGTCCCCATGCCCGTCCTGTCGCGCCTCGCCACCGTCTTTGCCTTGCTGCTGTCCGCACCTGCCGTCGTGGTGGGTGGCGGCCGCCCTGCCCCATCCCAGGCTGTCGCGTCGGCGTCTGCGACGCATTTCCCCGCTGAACCCGGCGGACGCTGGCTTTCGCGCTTGGCGCCGGCGGCGGACCCGAAGGTGCTGGATCTGGCCGTGGCCGCCATGGAATGCGCCCAGGCCGGCGGGGTCGGCGGCGACGCGCGCCGGCTTGCCGTCATCGATTACAGCCGGCCTTCGCTAATGCCGCGGCTGTGGGTCTTCGACCTGGCGGCCGGCCGGTTGCTTTACGAGGAAGTCGTCGCGCACGGCCAGGGATCGGGCGAGAACATGGCGACGAAGTTCTCCAACCTCGATGGCAGCCATCAGTCCAGCCTGGGGCTGTTCGTCACGGCGGACACGTATACCGGCAAGAACGGCTATTCGCTGCGCATGCGCGGCCTGGAGCCCGGCGTGAACGATGCGGCGATGGCGCGCGCGATCGTCATGCACGGCGCGCCCTACGTCGATCCTTCGCAGGGCCAGCGCATGGGCCGCCTGGGTCGCAGCTGGGGCTGCCCGGCGGTTCGCAGTGCCGTTGCGAAACCGATGATCGACCTGCTGAAGGATGGCCAGTTCGTCTTCTCGTATTACCCGGACCAGGCGTGGCTTGCGCGCTCGGCGCTGCTCAAGTGTCCGGCTGCACGCAGGACGCTTGCGCGCAGTCCCGACGCGGGAATGCCGACGTCGAGCTGATTGGAGCCCGGCTTCGAATGCGTCGAAGGTACGTCGTCCACTGACATACGCGCGTGGGCGATCCGAAGCCGCCGAATGATCCGACTGATGAGCCCATCCAGCGAACGGGCTGATCGACGCGTTGCTTGAACCCGTGAATCGAGCCGCGCGAGCGCGGTCGATCCATGGATTCCGATCTCAGCCCGCCGAACGCAGGCTCTGCTTGTTCACGAGCCACGCCGCATCCTTCTGGCCATGGAGCGTCGCGCTCCACTTGCGGCTGGCCTGATCCCACAGTTGCACCATCGCCTGATCCAGACGCACGCCCGAACGTGCGGCCGCTTCGCAGTGTCCGCACGCCTCGCGTGGCGAGCCGTTGCGCAGGGCGGCCTGGGCCAGCAGCCAGCGCGACCGGACGTCGTTGCCCGCCAGCGCTTCGAGGCGGTTGCACACGTCAGGATCGATCGTGCCGGAGGACTGCCCCAGACGCGCCTGCAACACGCAGCGGGCGGCCGCCATCGCGAACGCCGGATGCTGAAGCAAACCGGACGCCATCTTCTCGGCACGCGCATAGTCCTCAGCCGTCTGGGCCGACGGAACGCAGGCGGCGCGATCGAGCATCAACTCGACCGCCTCGATCTGCAGTTGCGGCGCATCGCCGCGTTCGACCAGCGGTATCAGCCCGGCGATCGCATCCGACAACGACGCCCGGCGCGACAGCGCATTGGATTGCGCCGCGCGGCGACGCAACAGCCGCGCACGCGCGAGCGCCACGTGCGCGTTGCCTGGCAACATCGCGTCGAGCCGGTTGAGGATGGCCTCGCCTTCGTCGAAGCGGGAACGTGCGGCGTCGCCACGAAGGTGCCCGGTTTCCAGCGCCAGCAGTTCCAGCCAGCTCAGGAGCAGTTCCGGCGCGGCATCGGGACCGGTCAGCACGTCGCGATAGTTCTCGCGGAACGTGCGCAGGTGCAACGCGCGCGTCGCGCCTTCGGCGAGTTCGGCATGCGCAAGTTCGTTCTCGACGCGTGCCGCATACCACGACAGACGGTCCTGTTCGTTCGCGCTTCCGACGCCGGCCGCAAGCACGGCTTCGGCTTCCAGACGCACTTTCGACGCGTCCGTGCTCGACAACAGGCTCGCCAGCGCCTGCAACGCCTGCTGCAGTTTCCACGACGCCATCGATGCCGGGTCGCGTGCGACGCGCGCGGCGTCGCGCAACACGTGCACGGCCTCGGACATGCGTTTGGCGCGTGCCGCCTCGGGTTCGTCGGTCGCGGCGAGTGCGCGTTCGCTCAACGCATCGCCCAGGGTCGCGGTACGCAGCGGATCGCCCTGCCCGCCTTCGGGCGCGGCGCGGCGCAGCGCGGCGACCGCGAGGTCGAGCGTCGCGCGTTGCGCGGCACCGCGCTCACCCCCCGCCTGGAGCAACCGGCAACTGCCGGTGCGATACCAGAGGTCGGTCTGCGACGGGTCGCGCTCGAGCAGGCGCTCCATCGCGTCGGCGGCGTTGGCATAGGCCTTGGAACCGCCGTCGGCACGGGCGATCTGCCACCAGCACAACGCCGACAGGACCCACACGTCTGCCGACGGGTTCGGGTTCTGCAGTGCTTCGTCCAGATGCACCAGCGCGGCTGCGTAATCGCCGGAGTCGACGAGTCGGCCCGCCTCGGTGACGTGGTCACGGCGGGGTGCGGCTGAAACGGGTGCCGCTGCCGGCGTCTGCACCGCAGCCGGTGCGGCCAGCGCGCCGACCTGCGTTTCGGATGCAGGCTCGCGTGGCGCGCCCGGGGTGAGCCCGAGTTCGGCCGGATTGAGCATGGCAGCGCCGGCCGGCGGTGCGGTTCCGGTTTCCAATGCGACCGCGGTTTCGATAATCGGACGCTCTTCTTCGAGCTGCTGGGCGAACGGCATTTCCACGACCAATGCCGCCTGCACGACCGGAGCGTCGCGTTCGATGGCGATAGCACCGATGGCGGCGATGGCGGCTTCGACGGGTAGCAACGCGGCGGGATCCGGCATCGACCGGACGACTGCGGCTTCCGGCGCCGGCATCGCGGAAGACTGCACGGGCGCGAGCGCCTCGAACGCGACGTGCGCGGGCGCAGGCGCGGGCTCGTCGGCTGGCGCCTGTGCGTGCGTCGCATCGGGCTGCGGCATGGATGCGCTCGAAAATACCAGCGGGACGGTGGGCGGCCGGAGCGTTCCCTGCGGCGTCGCGTCCACCGGTTCGGCAGCGCCGACGGACGGGCGTGCGACGTAGCCGGCGGGCAGCGTCACGGTCGCAGCGAACGCGGCCGGGTCGGGGTCGTGCCCGGCGTCATGCGCTTCCGAGCCGGGCTCGCCGACGAAGAGCAACCCTTCGGAGACCTCGTCGCCAAGTTCGTAACGATGCGCGAAGCCGCGTTCGGTGTTTACCGGCGCCTCCCACGGACCATGATGGGAATCGTGCGTGGGCGCATAGACCTCGTGGGCGGAGAACATGCGGACGCGCGGCTTCTCGGTCGCGCGAAGGTCCGGCAGCGTTGACGGCCGAGGCGACCCGACCGGTGCGGCTCTATGCGTGTTCATCTTCATGACCCTCTGCGGACGTTTCTTGCGGCGTCCGGCGAAAAAGAGCAGCAGCAGCGTGGCGCCGATACCGGTCAGCCACCACTTCGCGCGCTCGTTGACCTGGTCGGCCCTGGTGCCCGCGCCCAGCGCGCCGGGAACGACGGTTGCAGCGACGGGATGCAGCGCGGCATCGCGGGCAGCAGCGCCCGGGGCACGCGCGGGAGGCGGTTTGGCTGAAACAGCGCCGGACGACTGGGCGGCAGCGCCGCTCCCGACGCTGCTCGCGGAGCCGGGCGCGCCCCCGGTACCGAAGGCGTTGGTGCCATCGGCCGTATCGGATATCGGACTTGCGACCTCGCCAGCCGCTGCGCTGCGACCATCCATCGCGACGGCGGATTGTGCTTTTTCGGCGCCGGCCACCGTCGCTGCGTTCGCCGACGCCATGGAGCCGGCACCAACGCCCGAGGCCATAGCCAGCGCCGATTCGCTCTGCGCAGGTTTCGCGGACGCAGGCGAACCGGCACCTGCAGGCGCGTCACTCTCGACACGCAGGGCGGTGGATCCGATCGCGATTTCCGATTCGTTCGCAAACGGCACCGTCGTTGCCGCTGCCGTATTTCCAGCGAAAGCGTTCATGCGAGACGTACCGCCGAACGAGCGCAGTCCATCGATGTGATCGGCCGACGCAGCAACGTCCGCCGAGTGCCCGGCGACGGCCGGCACCCTGGACTTCGGAATCAGCTTCGGCGCGGCATCCACCGTGGACACGCCCGGCAGCGGCAAGCGTGCGCACGCCGCGAGCAGTAACGCCGCGACCACGACGCCTCGTCCGCGGCAGGCACGCCAATGGGGCGCGCGCACGCGAACAGCGCGCGCCGCCCACGATGTGCTGCCCCGTCCCCTCATGCCTGGCCGCCCCGAAGCCGTGCCGGGATCAGAGCTCGATCAGCCGCTCGAACGCGACTCCACCTTCCTGCGGCGTCGCGATCACGTTCTGGTACACGCGGCCGGGGAAGATGTTGACCGTGTTGCCGACCTGGTTGTTGCGCGAATACAGGTACGGCAGGTGCGACCACGCGCGGTAACCCATGTCCTTCACGCGGCGCACTTCCTCTTCCGCGACGTCCTGGTCGCCCATGCGGAAGTAGAGGTTCGGACGCAGGCGACGGATCGTGCCGGCGGCGCCTTCGAACACCGACATCGCCTCGCCGGGGTAGTTGACCTTGATCAGGTGCAGCGCATCCAGGTCGAGTTCGTCCAGCGTGCGGACCGGCACGCGTTCCTTGCGCTCGGTGACGCTCTCCAGGCCCGGCAGCACCGAACCCAGTTCCACCGTCGCGCTCGCGCTGCCCAGCCACATCGGATGGGTGTGCACGTTCTGCAGGCCATTGAGCGCGACGTTCGCGCACAGCTGCTGCATGACCATTCGGCGCGGCTCGATGACATGCACCTTGCCGCGCTCGCCCACCGCACGCGCGAACCACAGCGCATGGGCGCCGAATTCGCTGCCGAATTCGAGGACGTGCTGGTCGTCGGCGACGATCTCGCTGAGCTGGTCGAGTTCCTGCTCGATCCACTCGCCGTACTGCGCGAGCGAACGCGATGCGGGGCAACGACCGGGCACGGAATTCATGACGCCGTAGCGGGTCTTCCACAGTTGCGGGACCGCTTCGGCCGGATTGTGCAGGTTGTTCATGATGATGCGCCTTGATTGAAAGCCACTGACTTGATGACAGAGCCAACAAGCCCTGCGTCACGTGTGGAATCTTGGCGGCCGGCCTCGTCCCGCAGAATGAGAACCGTCTGAAAAAACCTCACTTCCCGATGGCGGGAAGCCTTCTCTTCAGGCTAGGCTGGCTCGGACCTGGGTGAATGGATTCCGCAATGTCCCGCCTCCTGCTGCTGGCGCTGTCGCTGTCGTTGCTCTGTGGCACCGCGATGTCCGCGGTCCCCGTCTGGGGGGCTCGCCAATCCAGTCCGGCCGATACGCCGTTGACGCAGCTCAAGCCCGGGGAGTGGATCTGGGGCGGCGACAATCGCGCGGGCCCTCTGGCCGTGGTCGTGAGCCTGACCGAGCAACGCGCCGTGGTCTATCGCAACGGCCTGCCGATCGGCGTTACGACCGTCAGCACGGGCCGCAAGGGTTACGAGACGCCGACAGGCGTCTTCACCATCCTGCAGAAGGACAAGGACCACAAATCCAGCAAGTACAACGCCGCACCGATGCCGTACATGCAGCGGCTGACCTGGGACGGCGTCGCGCTGCACGCCGGCGGCCTGCCCGGCTATCCCGAATCGCATGGCTGCGTGCACCTTCCGTCGGAATTCGCGCGCCTGCTGTTCGACTCGTCGAACATGGGCATGGTCGTGGTGGTCTCGCAGGAGGGAAAGTCGCCGGAGGACATGTCGCATCCCGGCGCGCTCATTCCGATCAACCCGAGCACCGGCGCCGAATCGGAAATCCCGCCGCTGGAAGCCGGGCAGAAATATCGCTGGCGCCCTCAGCTTTCGACTGAAGGCCCGGTGTCGATCCTGCTCAGTCGCGCCGATGGCGATGTCATCGTGTTCCGCAACGGCATCGAGATCGGCCGCTCGCGCGTGTTGATCCGCAATCCCGAACAGCCGCTGGGCACGCGCGCGTACATCGTCAAGGACGGCTTCATCGACGGCGACAATCCGCTGCTTCCCGGCACGCGCATGCCGAACTGGAGCACGATCGGCATTCCGGGCACGGGTCCGGATGCGGGACGGCTGCTCGGGCCGGAGACCATCGATCGCGTCGTGATCCCGCACGACTTCGTCGCCGCGGTGCTGCCGCTGCTCACGCCGGGCGTGGTGATGCTGGTCACCGACGAGCATGTACTGCCGCAGACGACCGGCGGCGCGCCGGTGCAGGTGCTCGATTCCGAACCGCCGCAGACCTGACGTCCTGGAGACACCATGAATTCAGCGAACGATCCCCTCGCCCGCATGCTCCACGCCTATCGCGACGCGGTGTTCGCGAAGGACGTCGATGCATTCGTGCGCCTGTACGACGCCGACGTGCACGTGTTCGACATGTGGGGCGAGTGGTCGCTGCAGGGCATCGCCGCATGGCGGCGCATGGCCGAAGGCTGGTTCGGTTCGCTCGATGACGAGCGCGTGCGCGTGACATTCGACGATGTCGAGTCCTTCGTCGATGACGAGATGACCTGCGGCTACGCAACGGTGACCTACAGTGCGCTGGCTGCCGACAACACGGTGCTGCGTTCGCTGAGCAACCGCATGACGGTCGTGCTGCAACGTCGCGGCGAGGACTGGAAAGTCGTGCACGAACATACCTCGGCGCCGATCGAGCACGAAACGTTGAAGGCGCGACTGCAGCGCTGAGCCTCCGCGCCAAGTCCAGCCGCAACTGCAGCGACACGCCAGAAACGACGAAGCCCCGGCATGCCGGGGCTTCGTTTTCATACAGTCCTGCAGGAACGGATCAGCCGTTCGCGACACCATTGCGCGAACCACGACCCTGGCCGCCGCCGCGATGCTGCTTCGGACCGGCGTGCGCGTGGCGCGGTGCCGGCTTGCCGTGCGGACGGTTCGCCGGACGGCGCTGCGGCGCCTTCTGGCGCGGGTTCGGCAGCGGCGCGTTCATCTGGATCGGGCGGCTCGGCGCGAAGCCTTCCACTTCCACCAGTTCGACGTCGGCCTTCAGCATGTTCTGCACCTGGCGCAGCAGGCCGCCTTCTTCCGGCGCGACCAGCGACAGCGCTTCGCCGCTGGCGCCGTTACGGCCCGTGCGGCCGATGCGGTGCACGTAGTCCTCGGCAACCATCGGCAGTTCGAAGTTGATCACCAGCGGCAGGTTCGGAATGTCGAGGCCGCGCGCGGCGACGTCGGTGGCGACCAGCACGCGGGCCTTGCCGGCCTTGAACGCATTGAGTGCCTTCTGGCGCTGCGCCTGGCTCTTGTTGCCGTGGATCGCGACCGCGGCCAGGCCGGCTTCTTCCAGCTGTTCGGCCAGACGGTTGCAGCCGTGCTTGGTACGACCGAACACGATGGCCTGGTCGGTGTGGCGCGAGCTCAGCACGCTGACCAGCAGGTCGCGCTTGCGGCCGGCATCGACGACGTGCACGCGATGGCTGATGGTCTGCGCGATGGTGTTCTGCGCCGCCACCTGCACCTGCTTGGGCGAGCGCATGAATTCCACCGCCAGCGCCTTGAGCTGCGACTCGAACGTGGCCGAGAACATCATCGTCTGGCGCTCGCGCGGCAGCTTGCCGAGGATGCGCTTCATCGCCGGCAGGAAGCCCATGTCGAGCATGCGGTCGGCTTCGTCCAGCACCAGCAGTTCGACGGCGTCGAGCTTGGCGGT
>Ga0102594_1000723_pt1 | contig 26401 bp, 26 predicted proteins | sample AraplaCol_mLB_r2_2_FD_76863 | JGI IMG/M metagenome (GOLD analysis project Ga0102594, IMG submission 76863) | Arabidopsis root microbial communities from North Carolina, USA - plate scrape MF_Col_mLB_r2 (SPADES assembly) (version 2) | ecosystem: Host-associated > Plants > Roots > Endosphere...
TCTCGGGCTAGATGCCGTGGCCTTGGGTGACGGCGAATACGCCACGCTGGTCGAGGCTCTGCAGGGGCACGGCTACCAGCAGCGTCATGACCTTCGGCGTTTTCAGCTCGTGCGCCAGATCGCGACTGAAGATGGCGGTGCCCCGATCGACATCGTTGTCGACTTTCTGATGCCTCGCAATGCCGAGATCATCAAGAACGTGCCGCCGTTGATCAGCGACTTCGCGGTGCAACGAGCGGACGGCGCTGATCTGGCCCTTCGCTTCTATCAACTGGTGGCGATCACCGGATCGATGCCCGCCGGCGGTACGAACCGCGTCGAGATCGCAGTTAGTTCGATACCGGCCCTTCTGGCCATGAAGGGGCATGCGATCGAGGGGCGCTACAAGCAGAAAGACGCCTACGACATCTACTACTGTGTCCGGAACTATCCCGGAGGGCCGGAGGTGCTGGCCGAGGAGTGCCGGCCGCTGCTTGAACATGCCAGCGGCGCCGCAGGCTACGGATTCATTGCTGGCAAGTTCGACACAGTCGATGGTTTTGGGCCGACCTGTGTGCGTCGCTTTGTCGAGGAAACGAAAGTGCTCGGTGAACGCAGCCCCGAGCAGTGGCAGCAGGATGCTTTCGGTCAGGTCGATGCCTGGTTGCGCGCACTGGGTTTGAGAGGATAGGTACCGTGGCGCAAGCGTCTTTCAACAACTTCGATGCGCAGTGGTCGAACGCATCCAGACGCGCTGAGCGAGGAGTCCAATGGCTTCATGCGGCCTGATTCTGACCCTGTACCGAATCAGTACGTACACGAATGGGCCGGCCGGCTTTGATGGGCGACATCAGCTCGTCTTCGGGCGACAGCGCAAGGCCCAAGCTTGCCAGTGCCGGGTCTACCTGCGGTTGGGCGGTATTGAAGATCAAGGGCCATCTTTTGATTTCCTCCCTGAAGTGCCCCAGTCGGCCATGTGTTCTCCATCCAAATCTGAACCCACGTGACACCCCTAACCTGCTGCAAAGAGCCGCAGCACAGGAGTGATCGACGTGGCGACATTGAGTGGGGGCCGATATCCACTTGGATCTCCTTGTCCGCTCAGCCGCAAGCGTGGCAACACCTCGCGGTCATGCAGGCAAGGATGCTTCGATACGCTGAATTCCCATGGTCTTCAGCGTCTCCGCAATGGCTGCAACCGCACCCGGGATGCCTGCCTCGCCGAAGTGCCCAATGCATCCCACGCGGAAGGTTTCCACCTGCGTGAGCTTGCCGGGATAGAGGATGTAACCGCGCTTCTTTACCTCTTGATAGAAGGTCTTGAAGTCGTAGTTCACATCGTCGGGAGCGTGGAAGGTGACGATGATCGGCGCTTGAAAGGCGGGGTCGAGGAAGCTGCGGAGGCCTAGGGCAGCAAGGCCTTCGATGAGCGTTTTGCAGTTGCGCGCATAGCGTGCGCCGCGCGCGGCCAGGCCGCCTTCCTCGATGTATTGCGTGATGGCCGCATCGAGCGCTGCGACCACGTGTGTAGGCGGCGTGAAGCGCCACTGGGTCGTTTTCTCCATATAGACCCACTGGTCGTAAAGATCCATGCTCAGCGAGTGGCAGTTGCCTTCGCATTGCTCGAGCGTTGTGCGCTTGATCACAACAAAGCCCATGCCCGGCACCCCTTCGAGGCATTTGCCTGAAGCGGCGACCACAGCGTCGAACGGCGTCTTGCGTGCGTCGATTTCCAGTGCGCCGAAGGAGCTCATGGCGTCGATGATCAGGCCGCGGCCGTGCCTGGCGACGACCAGGGCAATCTCGTGCAGCGGGTTGAGAACGCCGGCGCCGGTTTCGCAGTGCACCACCGCGACATGGGTGATGCTTGGATCAGCCGTCAGGGCGCGGTCGACGTCTGCCGGCGAGATCTGTTTGTCTTCGGTGTAGTCGATGGTGCTGAGCTTGCGGCCGAGCACCTTGCAGATTTTCGCCAGACGTTGGCAGTAGGCGCCGTTGCTAGGCACCAGCACATGGCCGCTTCGAGGAACGATCGTTCCGATGGCTGCCTCGACGGAGAAGGTGCCGCTGCCCTGCAATGGTACGCACTCGTGCGTGCCGGTGCCGTGCACGATGTCCAGCACGTTCTTTCGGATGCGCGCGGTGATCTGGTTGAAGTCGCCGTCCCACGATCCCCAGTCGCGCAGCATCGCTTGGCGGGTGCGCTCCGAAGTGGTCAAGGGGCCGGGCGTGAGCAGGATGGGAGCGGCTTGACTCATGGTGTCTCCAAGGCAGTGGAAGAAAAGTGAGAAGGAGGGTCGGGAGAAAAAAGGGAATAGCTCAGCCGCGGCCGAGGTTGCGCCAGGCCTGCGTTCGTGCCAGCAGCACACGCGTGAGCAATGCGTAGGCGATGCACACCAGCGTCGAGGTGACGACGATCAGGCTCGCGAGTGCGGCTGCCGGGCCGATGTCCCCAGCGTCGTCCAGGTGCATGATCGCGACCGACGCGAGGATGGTCTCCGGCGTGTAGAGAAAGATCGCGCATGACAGGCTGGCCATCGACACCACGAAGAAGTAGCGTCCTATGTCGAGAATGGCTGGCAGGCACACGGGCACCGTCACACGCAGGAAGGTCTTGAAAAACGGTACCTTGAGAGAGGCCGAGACGGCCTCGAACTCATTGTCGATCTGCTTGAGCGCCGTCACGGCCGTCAGGTGGCTCGAGGTGTAGTAGTGCACCACCATCGAGATGATCAGGATTGCCATCGTCTGATAGAGAAAGTTCAGTGGGTTGGCTGGATGGTTGAAGAACATCACGTAGCCCAGCCCGAGTACCAGACCCGGCACCGCCATCGAAAGCACGGCCATCAGGTGCATGCCGCGGCGCATGAGGCCCAGATTGCGCGTCTTCTCGATCAGATAAGCGCCCATGAAGACGATCAGCGAGCCGGCCACGGCAGTGACAATCGCCACGAGCAGGCTGTTGCCGTAGGCGGCTGCCATCTCGCTCTCCAACAGCACGAAGTGGTAGTGCTTGAGCGTGAATGACAGGTCGTAGGGCCAGAGCGAAATCAGCGAGGTATAGACCGCCATGCCGATGGTGGCCAGCAGCAGGCCGCACACCACTGCGCAAAAGAGCGTCAGCAGCGCATCGGCCACCTTCCGAGGCTTGGGGCTGTAGGGGACCGAGCGGGCGGTGAGTTGCGCCTTCAGCTTGCGCCGTACCACGTAATCGATCACGAACGAGACCACCGACGGAAGCAACAGCAGCATGCCCACTACCGCGCCGATGGCGAAGTTGTGCTGTCCTACGACCTGCTTGAAGACATCCACTGAGAGCACATTGAAATTGCCGCCAATCACCTTGGGCGCGCCGAAATCGCTCACCACATAGGTGAAGACGACGGTGGCCGCGCTGATAAGGCCGTACTTGCACGAGGGTAGTGTGATCGTCATGAACTGACGCAGTGGCCGCGTGCGCAGCGCGGTGGCGGCTTCGTACAGCCGACCGTCGGCCAGCGACAGCGCAGTGACGAGGATCATCAGCGCATGCGGAAAGGTGTTGTAAACCTCGGCCAGGATGATTCCCGGTGCACCGTAGATCGATGCGCCGCCCAGCAGGAATTTGAGAGCCCCCTGGTTTCCGAACCACTGTACGAACGAGATCGCCGACAAGAGCGAGGGCGCGAGCAGCGGGATGAGCGCGATGAGTCGGAACAGCGCCTTCAGCGACACAGGCATGCGGCTGCGCGTGAGCGCATAGGCGAAGACGAAGGCCGTCGGTACCGAGATCATCACTACCGCGGCCGAGACCCAGACTGAGTTCCAGGCCGCGCGCAGCAGGCTCGGCGTCTGAAAGTAGGTGATGAAGTGGGCCAGACCGATGAATCGCCCGTCCTTGTCCTGCACCGCATGCGCGAGGATGGTGGCGAGCGGTGCGATCAGGAAGACAAACAGCATCGCCATCACCACGAACAGGATGGCCCGCGCGATGGTTTCGTCGCGGCTCCAGCGCAGCGCAGGTCGTGCGGCGAAGGCGGTCTTGATGGCAGTAGGGTGGGCCAGCGCGTTCATGGCTTTGGCGTGCGTGTGGCGGAAAAGGCGCGGATGCGGTTGGCGCGCAGCGCGATGTCGATGGTGTTGCCTTCGCGGATGTCCAGGTCGTGCAACTGGTTGAGGGAGAAGTGCAGACCCAGCACCTGCCCGTGCAGCGCATCGGCGGTCACCTCGGCGATGCACTGGCCGCCGAGGAACTCGACCTTCGTCACCTTCGCTTGCAGGCGGTTGGGCGTGTCATCGCGCAGTTGCTCGACCGCGCGGTCCTCCGGGCGAAGGTACAGGTTGACAGCCTCTCCGGGTTCGAAAGCGCCATCGCAGGCGTCGCATTCGAGCTCCATGTCGCCCACCCGGAAGCGGTGGTTGCCCAGCGCCACCGAGCGAAGCACGTTGACCTTGCCCACGAAGTCCGCCACAAAAGGGGTGGCCGGCTGTTCGTACACTTCCATCGGCGTGCCGACCTGCTCGATCACGCCGTGGTTCATGACCACGATGCGGTCAGCCATCGACAGCGCCTCTTCCTGGTCGTGTGTAACCATGATGGTGGTGATGCCGACCTGCTTTTGTAGCCGGCGGATCTCACCGCGCAGCCGGATGCGTTCCAGCGCGTCGAGCGCTGAGAGCGGCTCGTCCAGCAGAAGCAGGCCAGGGCGGGCGGCCAGCGCGCGGGCCAGCGCCACGCGTTGCTGCTGGCCGCCCGAGAGCTGGCTGGGGTACTTGTGGCCGGAGGTCGGAAGGCCGACGAGCTTCAACAATTCATCGACCCGGGCATGGATCTGGTCGCGCTTGGCGCGACTGTTGACCAAGCCGTAGCCGACATTCTCGGCAATCGAGAGATTGGGGAAAAGTGCATACGACTGGAACACGATGCCGTAGTCGCGCTTGTCCGCGGACAGCCACGAGACGTCCTTGCCGTTCTGCAGGATCTGTCCGGAGGTCTGGGTTTCCAGGCCCGCGATGATGCGCAGCAGCGTGGTCTTGCCGCAGCCCGAGGGGCCCAGAAAGCACAGCATCTCGCCCGGGTTCACGCGCAGGTGCACATCGCGCAGCGCGCTGAAGGCTTCGAAGTCCTTGCGAACGCCGATGATCTCGAGCGCCGCGGGCGGTGCGGCGGCGGGCAACTGGCTGGCGATGAAGCGGGTGTCGGTCATGTCCATTTTTCGCACTCGTTGGAAGTAGGCGCCGCTGCACTTGGCGTCGCGGGTTGGAAAAAGGCCGGCGCGGCCATCAATTCACAAGGTGTCTGCTTCGCGGGGACGCTGCGGAACCGGCTTCGCCGGGCCGCTGGCGTCGTCCCGGGTAGGGGGCAGAGCGACGCGGGGTGCGCGCAGCCCCGGGGGGCGAGCTCTTATTTGGGCTCCGCCTTGCCTTCGTAGCGCTTGCTCCACTCGGCGAGGATGCGTTCGCGGTTCTTGGCCGCCCAGTTCAGGTCATTCTTGGCCAGCAGCTTCTCGTAGTTGTCGGGAATGCCTTCGAGTTTCGAGACCACGCCCGGGTAGGCGACCACGGCCCACCAGCGCGCGCTGATCTGGTTGGCCTCCTTGCTCGCCATCCAGTCGGCGAAGCGCTTGCCCTGCTCCAGCTTCGTGCTGGTCTTCATGAGGCTGGTGGCCTCGATGTCCCAGCCCAGGCCTTCCTTCGGAAAGATCAGGTCAACCGGGGCGCCCGACTTCTTCACCTGGTGCGCGCGGAACTCGAAGGAGATGCCGATGGGGAACTCGCCCGCGCCCGCCTGCTTGCAGGGCTTGGAGCCGGAGTGCACGTACTGCGCGATGTTCTGGTGCAGCGCGTCCATGTACTTCCAGCCTTCGGCATCGCCCATGTTCTGCAGCCACGACGACACATCGAGATAGCCCGTGCCGCTGGAGGCCGGGTGCGGCATCGAGATCGTGCCCTTGTAGACGGGCTTGGTCAGGTCCTTCCAGCTCTCGGGCTTGGGCAGGCCGAGCTTCTTCGCCTCGACGTGGTTGAAGCAGATGGTGGCGGCCCACACGTCCATGCCAACCCAGGCAGGCGGGCGCGCCGCGTCGGAGTACGCGGGGTTCAGGTCCTTGAAACCCTTGGGCTCGTAAGGAAGCAGCATGCCCTCCTGCTGCAGCAGTGCCAGGCTGCTGGCGGCCAAGCCGGCCACCACATCGGCCTGCGGGTTGGCTTTTTCGGCCAGCAGCTTGGCGGTGACGATGCCGGTGGAGTCGCGCACCCACTTCACCTCGATGTCGGGGTTGGCTTTTTCGAAGGCGTCCTTGTAGAGCTTCATGGCGTCGGTTTCGAGCGCCGTATAGACCAGGAGCGGCATCTTCTGCGCCCGCGCACCGCCGGACATGAGGCCGAGGGCTGCAACACACAGGGCGGCCGTGAGACGGCGCGTGCTTTGTTTCATCGTCATCTGTCGTTTCTCCTGAGAGGCTGGCTGTCACTTGAAGAGGGTGAGGGCTGGCGCCGTCGCGAGGGTGGCCAACGCCGTTCGGTGTTTGCAATGTAGATTGCTGATTGGAGACTGTCAATAAAAAATTGTTGACAGTTTTCAATTCATCGGGAAAATACGCCCCATGGTCACCAGCAATCACTCCGCCGCCCTCGCATTCCTCCAGTCCAGCTCGCTGCCGATGCTGATGCAGGAAGAAATCGAGCGTTTGATCATGACGGGCGAGCTTCCCGTCGGTAGCCGCATCAACGAGAGCGAGCTTTCGCAGCGCTTCAACACCAGCCGCGGCCCCATCCGGGAAGCGCTGCGGGCGCTGGAAGAGGCCGGCCTCGTGCGCAACGAAAAGAACCGCGGCGTCTTCGTGCGCGAGATCGCGTTCGAGGAAGCCGACGAAATCTACGAACTGCGCGAGGCGCTGGAAGAAGTCATCGGCCGGCGCGTGGCGGTTGCCATCAAGCCCGACGCCATCGAGCGCCTGCGCGCCATGCTCGACGCGATGCGTTCGGCAGCCCAGGCGCAGGACGTGGAGCAATACGCGCAGCTCAATCTGCAGTTCCACGAAATCCTGCTCGACACCGCCGGCAGCAAGAAGCTCACCGAAACCTACAAGCGCCTGGTAAAGGAACTGCACCTTTTCAGAATGCGCGCGCTCGACAGCGGCGGCGGCCTGCGGGTCTCGGCCGACGAGCACCGCGTGATCGTCGATGCCATTGCCAGCGGCAATCCCGACATCGCTGGGCAGGCGCTGCGCAAGCACGTCGCCGACAGCCGCGCACGGATGCACAAGGCCTTCGGCCGCGTCGATTCCGCTCCCATTGAAGCCCCGAACAACCCACCCCAAAAGGAAGTCTGAAATGACACAGGAGACACTCGAAGTCAACGCCCGCAGCTACCGCTGGATGTCGCGCCCGGTCGTGGTCGTGTGCGTTGACGGCTGCGAGCCCGCGTACCTCGACGCGGCGATCGCCGCCGGCGTGGCCCCGTACTTCGACCGCATGAGGAAGTCCGGCGCCGACCTGCTGGCCGACTGCGTGGTGCCCTCGTTCACTAACCCGAACAACCTGTCGATCGTGACCGGCGTGCCCCCGGCCGTGCACGGCATCTGCGGCAACTACTTCTTCGACCGCGAGCTCGGCCAGGAAGTCATGATGAACGACCCCAAGTACCTGCGCGCGGGCACCGTGCTGGCCGCCTTCGCGGACGCGGGCGCCAAGGTCGCCGTCGTCACCGCCAAGGACAAGCTGCGCAAGCTGCTGGGCCACCGCATGAAGGGCATCTGCTTCTCGTCGGAGAAGTCCGACCAGGTGACGATGGAGGAGAACGGCATCGACAACGTGCTCGACATGGTCGGCATGCCCGTGCCCTCGGTCTACAGCGCCGAACTGTCGGAGTTCGTCTTCGCCGCCGGCGTCAAGCTCATGGAGTCGCGCCGCCCCGACCTCATGTACCTGTCGACCACCGACTACGTGCAGCACAAGGCCGCCCCCGGCAGCCCCGCCGCCAACGCCTTCTACGCCATGATGGACGGCTACCTCGCGCAGCTCGACGCCCTGGGCGCCACCATCGTCGTCACCGCCGACCACGGCATGAACGACAAGCACGACGCAGCCGGCGCGCCCAAGGTCATCTACCTGCAGGACGTGCTCGACGGCTGGTACGGCCAAGACGAGGCACGGGTCATCCTGCCGATCACCGACCCCTACGTGGTGCACCACGGCGCGCTCGGCTCCTTCGCCACCGTGTACGCGCCCGCTGAAGCCAGCGTGCCCGGCTGGATCGAGCGCATCAAGGGCATCCCCGGCATGGAGCTGGTGCTCTCGCGCAAGGACGCCGCCGAACGCTTCGAGCTGCCGCCCGATCGCATCGGCGACATCGTGGTGGTCAGCGAGCAGAGCACCGTCATCGGCACCTCGGCCAGCCGCCACGACCTCTCGGCACTCGAAGTGCCGCTGCGCTCGCATGGGGGCGTCTCCGAGCAGCGCGTGCCGCTGATCTGCAACCGCCCGGTCACCGGCATTGCCGCCGGGCGCCGGCTGCGCAACTTCGATGCGCTGGACATCGCGCTGAACCACGCCCAGTAACGACAACGACTTCCGGAGCACTTCCCCATGAGCCAAGCCATCCTGAAGCCAGGCACCGTCCACCGCGAGGCCCTGCGCATTGCAGGCGAGCGCGTGCACCGCGACCGCACCATCGAGGTCACCTACCCCTACACCGGCGAAGTCATCGCCACCGTGCCCAAGGCCACGCTGGAGGACGTGCGGGTGGCCTACAAGATCGCGCGCGACTACAAGCCCACGCTCACGCGCTACGAGCGCTACAAGATCCTGATGCGCGCCGGCGAGATCATCGCCTCGCGCCTGGACGAGATCTCGCGCGTCATCACCATGGAGTCGGGCCTGTGCCGCAAGGACTCCTTGTACGAAGTGGGCCGCGCCTCCGACGTGCTGCTGTTCGCGGCCAACCAGGCCCTGGTGGACGACGGCCAGGTGTTCTCCTGCGACCTCACCCACCACGGCAAGAGCCGCAAGGTCTACACGCTGCGCGAGCCGCTGCAGGGCGCCATCACCGCCATCACGCCGTTCAACCATCCGCTGAACCAGGTGATCCACAAGGTGGCTCCCTCCATTGCCACCAACAACCGCATGGTGCTCAAGCCCAGCGAGAAGACGCCGCTGACGGCCTTCATCCTGGCCGACATCCTGTACGAGGCGGGCCTGCCGCCGCAGATGCTGTCGGTGGTCACCGGCGACCCGAAGGAGATCGCCGACGAGATGCTCACCAGCGCCGACGTCGACTTGGTCACCTTCACCGGCGGCGTGGCCATCGGCAAGTACATCGCGGGCAAGGCGGTGTACAAGCGCCAGGTCCTGGAGCTGGGCGGCAACGACCCGATCATCGTGATGGAGGACGCCGACGTCGAGGAAGCCGCGACGCTGGCGGCCAGCGGGTCGTACAAGAACTCGGGCCAGCGCTGCACGGCCATCAAGCGCATGCTGGTGCACGAGTCGGTGGCCGACCGGTTCGTCGAGCTGCTGGTGGCCAAGACGAAGGCCTTGAAGTACGGCGATCCGATGGACCCGGCCACGGACATGGGCACGGTGATCGATGAGGCCGCGGCGATCCAGTTCGAGGCGGTGGTCAACGAGGCCATCAAGGCCGGTGCGCAGCTGCTCTACGGCAACGAGCGCCGCGGTGCGCTGTACTCGCCGACGGTGCTCGACCATGTGGACCCGCAGATGACGGTGGCCAGGCACGAGACCTTCGGGCCGGTGTCGCCGGTGATCCGCTTCAGGAACATCGAGGAGGCGATCCGCATCTCCAACGGCACGGCCTACGGCCTGTCGTCGGCGGTGTGCACCAACCGCATGGACTACATCACGCGCTTCATCCGCGAGCTGAACGTGGGCAGCGTCAACGTGCGCGAGGTGCCGGGCTACCGGCTGGAGCTCACGCCCTTCGGGGGCATCAAGGACTCGGGCCTGGGCTACAAGGAAGGCGTGCTCGAGGCGATGAAGAGCTTCACCAACACCAAGACCTATTCGCTGCCCTGGTAGACAACGATGAGCCTGAGCATTCCCGACATCGTCGGCCTGTTCGAAACCAAGGGCGGCGCGCAGTACGACGGCGAGCCGGTCACGCAACTTGAGCATGCGCTGCAGTCGGCTCATCTCGCCGAGCAGGAGGGAGCGGGCAGCGCGCTGATCGCCGCGGCATTGCTGCACGACCTGGGCCACCTGCTGCACGACTTCGGCGGCACGCCGACCCGGCAGGGCCTGGACGACCTGCACCAGTACCGCTGCCTGCCGTTTCTTCGCGCGCTGTTCGGCCCGGCCACGCTGGAGCCGATCCGGCTGCACGTGGACGCCAAGCGCTTCCTATGCGCGCGCGTGCCCGGCTACCTGGAGGCGCTGTCGGCCGATTCGAAGCGCAGCCTGCAACTGCAGGGCGGCGTGTTCGACGAGGCCCAGGCGAAAGCCTTCGAGGTCTTGCCGTATGCGATGGACGCGGTACGCCTGCGGCAGTGGGACGACACGGCCAAGCTGGCCGATGCCCACATGCCCGGCCTCGCGCACTTCGTGCGCCACCTCGAGATCAGTTCCGCCGAACACAGGCAAGCCCTCGCCACCGCTTAAGGCACACGGATGCGCCCCTTCTGGATCGAACAAGCGCTCTTCAACGATGGCGATCTGGCCCCGGCGCTGCAAGGCGAAACGAGCGCTGACGTCTGCATCGTCGGCGGCGGCTTCACCGGCCTGTGGACGGCCATCCAGGCCAAGCTGCAGGCGCCGTCGCTTGACATCGTCATTCTCGAAAGCGACCTGTGTGGCGCCGGCGCCAGCGGGCGCAACGGCGGTTGCCTGCTCACCTGGTCGGCCAAGTTTTTGACCCTGCAGCGGCTGTTCGGCGAAGACGAGGCGGTGCGCCTCGTGAAGGCGTCGGAAGCGGCGGTGGGGCACATCGCCGACTTCTGCGCGGCGCACAACATCGACGCCGAGCTGCGGCGCGACGGCACGCTCTACACCGCGACCTCGCAGGCACAAATCGGCACGCTCGATCCGATGATGCAGGCGCTGGAGGCGCGCGGCATCCACTCGTACCACGCGCTTTCGCCCGACGAGGTGGCGCGGCGCTCGGGCTCGGCGCGCAACCTGGCCGGCGTGTACTCGCCGATCGCCGCCACCGTGCATCCGGGCAAGCTGGTGCGCGGGCTGCGGCGCGTGGCGCTGGCCATGGGCATCCGCATCCACGAGCGCACGCCGATGCTCGACTTCAGCACCGAACAGCCCGTGCTGGTGCACACGCCCACCGGGCGCGTGCGCGCGAAGAAACTGGTGTTGGCGATGAACGCGTGGATGGCCAGCCGCTTCCCGCAGTTCGAGCGGACCATCGCCATCGTGTCGAGCGACATGATCATCACCGAGCGCTGCCCCGATCTGCTGCAGCAGATCGGGCTGACCGACGGCGTGTCGGTGCTCGACTCGCGCACCTTCGTGTACTACTACCGCAGCACAGTCGACGGCCGCATCATGCTGGGCAAGGGAGGCAACACCTTCGCCTGGGGCGGTCGCATGGCCAAGGTGTTCGACGAGCGCTCGCCTTACGAGGGCGAGCTCACGCAGGCCCTGCATTCGTTCTTCCCGGCATTGCGCGACACGCCGATCACCGCGAGTTGGAACGGGCCGTCCGACCGCTCGGTGACGGGTTTTCCCTTCTTCGGCAAGCTCGACGGCGCGCCGCATATTTACTACGGCTTTGGCTATTCAGGCAACGGCGTCGGGCCGACCTACATGGGCGGCCAGATCCTCTCGTCGCTGGTGCTTGACCAGGACAACGTCTGGACGCGAAGCCCGATCACGAAGGGGCCGCTCGGTCACTTTCCGCCGGAGCCGATGCGCTACCTCGGCTCGATCGCAGTGCGCAACGCAATCCGCCGCAAGGAGCGGGCCGAGGACGAGGACCGCTCGCCGTGGCTGGTCGATCGCCTGCTCAGCAAACTGGCCAACGCTGCAGGCAAGGCGGACAAGGCCTGAACGTCCGACGTTCAAGCCTAGCCGGAACCGCGAGACGGAGGTACGGAACCGGCAATCCGGGAATCCCCGAAGGAAGGGGAGGGGGATCGATGAAACGTCATCATCAGGCGATTCCCCCGGAGCAGCAAGGTCGAACGCGCAGGATGCGCCCCGATGCATTTTTAGGCGCACACTTTCTTCTCTCAGTCTCCGCAGGCAGCGTGCTTGTGCCCTTGGGTGCCATTGGCAACCGGCCTACAAGGCCGTGACGGTGAAAGAATCGAAACGATATCGATGAACGAATCGAGCAGTGGGCTCTGGCGTCGTTCCTCGAGGCAATAGAGATAGGTTTCTGTCCAGGCGGGGTCGCCCGCGATGCGCACCATGTGCAATTGCTCGTGGGGGATGAACTCGGCCTCGGAGACCGTGCAGATGCCCATTCCCCGGATCGCGGCTTCGCGTAGTGCCTCGCGGCTGCCGATTTCCATCGCCAATTTGGGCACCACGTTTGCGGCCTTCATGGCTTGTTCCATCGCCCTGCGGGTGCTCGAGCCGCTCTCCCGCTGCAGCAGCGGCTGCCGGTGCAGTTCCTCGAGTGCGACTGCCTGGCGCCTGGCGAACGGATGTTCGGTGTTGACGCACAGCACCACGGCGTGCCGTGCATACGGCATGGCCGAGAAGCCAGGCGCCTCGTGGAAGCGGGCGAGCACACCGAGATCGACGGTGTAGTCCTCCAGATCGCGAAACACGCTTGTCGAGTTCCCCATTCGAATGGAGACATCGATGCGGGGGTAGCGCTTGCGATAGGCGTCCACCATCTCGATCACATGGAAGGGGCCGACCGCGCCCAGCTTGAGGTGTCCGGCGTTGAGCTCCCCGTTGTCGTGCAGCAGGTTGTAGGCCTCGACCTCCAGCGCGCCGAGCTGGCGCGCCAACGGCAGCAGCCGCTCGCCCACGTCCGTCAGCGCGACCCCGTGGCCGCGGCGGTAGAACAGCTGCACACCGTGCCGTCGCTCCAGCGCCTGCACCTGCGTGGTGAGCGTGGGTTGACTGACTTTCAGGAAGCGCGCCGCGGCGCTGAAGCTGCCGTTCTGGGCCACGGCGAGGAAGGCGCGAAGTTGGACGGCCGACATCCATAGATTTTTACGATATTGCGATGACAAATTCATGATCGATTTGATATCTCTGCGTCATCTTGGCTTTCTAGTCTCTCGGGTGTCGTCTTCCTCACAGCCCCCACCTCCATGAGACCCTCGCACTTTTCTCCCCTGCGCCGCGCCCTGTTCGCCCTGGTGCTGCCCCTGCTGGCCTGGCCCGCGCTGGCCCAGCAGACGCTAACCATCGGCCTGATTCCGGCCGAGGATTCGCAGGCGATGATCGAAGGCAGCCGTCAGGTGATCGACAGCCTGCAGAAGCAGCTGGGCATGCCGGTCAAGCCCTTCGTCGCCACCGACTACAACGGCGTGATCGAGGCGCTGCGCGCCAAGAAGCTGGATGTCGCCTACCTCGGCCCGTTCTCCTACGTGCTCGCCAGCTCGGTGGCGGACGTCGAGGCCTTCGCCGTGGCCGTGACCAAGAAGACCGGTCAGAGCTCGTACAAGAGCGTGATCATCGCGCGCAGCGACAGCGGCTCGACCGCACCCGCCGACCTCAGGGGCAAGACCTTCGCCTTCGTCGACCCGACCTCCACCTCGGGCCACCTGTTCCCGAAGGCCGGGCTGCTGCAGGGCGGCTTCAACCCCGAGACGCACTTCAGCCGCGTGATCTTCTCGGGCTCCCACGACGCCAGCATCCTCGCCGTGGCCAACAAGAAGGTGGATGCGGCGGCGGTCGCCGACCGCATCCTCGCGTCGGCCATCGCCAAGGGCCAGGTCAAGCAGGAGGACCTGCGCGTGGTCTGGTCCTCGCAGCCGATCCCCGAATCGCCGATGGTGTGGCGCAAGGACCTGGACCCGGCCCTGAAGGAGAAGGTCGCCAAGGCCCTGGCCAACATCAAGGACCTGCCGTGGGGCGACCAAGGCGTGCTGAACGGCTTCCAGCCGACCAATGACGCGGCCTACAACGTGATCCGCGACACCGCCAAGACGCTCAAGCTGGACCTGCGGAGCATGAAGTGATCGACATTCGCCAGCTGACCAAGCGCTACGGCGGCAACCCGGTGCTGCGCGGCGTCGACTTCCAGGCCGCCCGCGGCGAGTTCGTGGTGGTGCTGGGGCAGTCGGGCGCGGGCAAGTCCACGCTGCTGCGCTGCATGAACCGGCTGGCAATCGCTGACGGCGGCGAGTTGCGCATCGACGGCATTGACGCGATGCGCTGCCGCGACCCGCGTGCGCTGCGCCGCAAGGTGGCAATGATCTTCCAGCACCACCACGTGGTGCCGCGGCTGACGGCGCTGAAGAACGTGCTCACCGGGCGGCTGGGCTCGGTATCGGTGCTCGGCTCCTGCCTGCAACTGTTCCGCCGCCAGGACATCGCGCTGGCGCACGCCTGCCTGGCGCGCGTGGGCCTGGCCCACAAGGCGAACGAGCGCACCGACGCGCTCTCCGGCGGCCAGATGCAGCGCGTGGGCATCGCCCGCGCGCTGGCCCAGCAGCCGGCCGTGATCCTGGCCGACGAGCCGGTCGCCAGCCTCGACCCGCACACCGCCCGCGCGGTGCTTGAGGACCTGCGCAGCGCCGCGCGCGAGCTGGGCATCACGGTGGTGTGCAACCTGCACCAGGTCGACTACGCGCGCGAGTTCGGCGATCGCATCGTCGGCCTCGCGCACGGGCGTGTGGTCTTCGACGGCCGCCCGGACACGCTCACCGAAGCCGACATCGAGCGCATCTACGCGCCCTCGGCCGAGCCCGCCCAACCCGCGCCCGCGCCGGGCGCCCCCATCATGCTGGCCGCCGGCCTGGAGGGCTGAACATGCAAGCCTCTACCGATACCCGCTGGCGCTGGACCGGCCCCGAGCCGCGCGACACCCGCGGCTGGATCACGATGGCGCTGGGCACGCTCGCGCTGGTCTGGGTGCTCGACTGGAGCGCGGCCGGCGCGCAGCTGAGCTGGCGCGAGCTGGCAGCCGGCCTGCCGCAGATCGCCGACTTCATCGGCCGCACCATGCCGCCCGACACCGCCATTCTGGGCCGCCTGGTGGCTCCGGCGCTGGAGACGATCCAGATCGCCGTGTGGGGCACCTTGCTGGCGGTGCCGGCGGCGGTGCTGCTGTCCTTCCTGGCGGCGCGCAACCTGCAGTCCAACCGCTGGGTCTACCAGGGCACGCGCCAACTGCTGAACGTGGTGCGCAGCATCAACGAACTGATCCTCGCGCTAGTGTTCGTGTCGGCCGTCGGCCTCGGCCCCTTCCCGGGCGTGCTGGCGCTGGCCGTGCACGGGGCGGGCATGCTGGGCAAGTTCTTCGCTGAGGCGATCGAGGAGATCGACCAGGGCCCGCTCGAAGCGCTGCGCGCCACCGGCGCGCGGCCACTGCAGGTGGTGGTGTTCGGCGTGCTGCCGCAGGTGCTGACGGCGTGGATCGCCGTGCTGCTGTACCGCTTCGAGGTCAACCTGCGCTCGGCCACCGTTTTGGGCATGGTCGGCGCGGGCGGGCTGGGCTTCGAGCTGGTCGGCAGCCTCAAGCTGTTCCGCTACCAAGAGACCGCCACCTGCATCCTCGTGATCATGGCGATGGTCATCGTGGCCGACCTGGTGTCGAGCCAGCTGCGCCACCGCATTCAGAGCAGCGGCCGCCACTGAGCGGCCTGCATTCCGCGCCCCGCGCAGCCGTGCTGCGCGGGGCCCGGCCGCGTTCCTGTTTTCTCACTACTTGCGAATTCCCATGTGGAGCTACCACAACCCCGTCGTCATCCGTTCGGGCACCGACGCGCTGCGGCACCTGCCCGCGCTGCTCGGCGCGCGCCGCGCCATCCTCATCGCCTTCCCCGAAGCACAGCAGGTGGGCCTGCTGCCGCGCGTGCGTGCGCTGCTAGGCGAGTGCCTGGTAGCGCTCGAGACCGACGTGCGCCCCAACCCCGATGTGGACTGGCTGGCGCCGATGTACGAGCGCCTGTGGGCGCCAAGCGCGCAGGCCGAGTGCGTGGTCGCGCTGGGCGGCGGCAGCACCATCGACTGCGCCAAGGCCATGCTGGTGCGCACCCGCAGCGGCCACTTCCACGAGCTCGTGCGCGCCATGGAAGGTGACCCGCAGGGGCTGGCCGTCGACGGCCATCGCCGCCTGATCGCGCTGCCCACCACCGCCGGCACCGGCAGCGAGGTGACGCCGTGGGCCACGGTGTGGGACCAGGCGGGCGCGCGCAAGCTCTCGCTGCACCTGGACTGCACCTGGCCGGAGGCGGCCATCGTCGACGCCTCGCTGATGGGCAGCCTGCCGCCCGCAGCCACGCTGGCCAGCGGGCTGGACGCGCTGTCGCATGCCTTCGAGGCGCTGTGGAACGTGCATCGCAACCCGATCTCGGCCAGCTTGGCCGTCGATGCCGCGCGTGCCATCGTCCGCACCCTGCCGGCGCTGATGCGCGAGCCCGGGCAAGTCAGCCTGCGCGAGGCCATGGCCACCGCGGCGCTGCAGGCTGGCCTGGCCTTCTCCAACACGCGCACCGCGCTGGCCCATTCGCTGTCCTACGACATCACGCTGGCGACCGGCACCGCGCACGGCATCGCCTGCTCGTTCAGCCTGCCGCGCGTGATGGCGCTGGCGCTGGGGCGCGACGCGGCGGTGGACGCGCAACTGATGGCCGTCTTCGACGCACCCAGCCCGGCCGCCGCCGTTGCCGCGCTGACGGACTTCCTGCATGCGCTGGGCGTGAGCACACGCCCGTCAGACTACGGCATCGCGGAAGCCGATTGGTCGGCGCGGGTCGACCAGGCGCTGCAAGGGCCGCGCGGGCGCAATTTCATCGCCGCCGGCTAAGCCGGTTCTTGGTTCTATCTTCCTCCGCCTTGGACTGGTCTTGTGCCGCCCCCTTCGCCGCACATACCAATGCGCGCGTCTTCAGTCAGTTTCCGCAAGCCGAATGCTTCTGTCCTTCGGAGCCATTGGGCAATCCCAGAAAGTCCAGAATGTGCGGCGTCGCGCCATCCACCTGCAACTTCGCTGTCGCACTCAGATTGCCTTGACAGTAGCTGGCCTTCAGCGGGTTGAGATAGTTGTTGTTCAGGATGAGCAAGGTGCTTCGCTCCGCCGCCGTCTGCCCGCCATGGCCGCTGCCCGTGCCGCCGTGGTCCGAAGTCACCACGATCAGCCATTCCTCGTTGGCGTAGTTCGCCCGTGCAGTGAGTGCGGAGAGCACCTGTGCGATCTGCTGGTCCTCCCCGGCGATCTTGCCCTGGTAGTAGGCATTGAGCGGGTCATAGCTCGGCGCGTGGATGTCAACGTTGTGGAGATAGTAGAAGATGGCTGTAGGCGGGTTCTTCCAGCCCAGCCATCCCTTGACCACATCAGTGGCCTCCTGGGAGTTCTTCGCTGCATTGGCGACCACGAAGTCCGCTTTCGCGGGGCGCAGGTTGTGGGTGATGTTGAACCAGTCGCCCACGACCGCCGTCGTCGCCGTCGGCCAGGTCTGCTTGATCAGATCGAACACGTGGGTCTTGAGCAGCTTCAGGTTCGTGTCGTTCGAGGTCACGCCGTGCTTGTCGGCCCAAAAGCCGGTGAACACCGAGGACCAGCCGGGCCCGCTCACCGTCGCCTGCTTGGTGCCGCCCGCCAGCAAATTGCCATGGAAAGCACCCCCTGCGATCAGTGCCGACATCGCGGGCGTCTGCACGCAGCCCTGGCACTGGATCGCGTCGCCGCGCAGGCCGTCGATGCCGATCAGCAGGACGTGTTTGTTGCCCGGCACCGGGTTGGGAATACCCTCGCCGGCAATCAGCGAGTAGTGGTCGTAGGGGTTGCCGGGATAGTCGTTCTTCAGTCCACCCACATCACTGGCGCGCTTGTCACTGAGGTCGCAGCGCTGCTGGGACTTGTAGTAGTCGAAGGATTTGCACCATCCGGAGCGGCTCGCGTCGGTGCACGCGTTGGCGCAATCGCCGGGCGTCACGGCTTGCAGGCTCTCGGTGTTGTGACCGCTGATCGCTGCGTCGGGCGTGCGCATGAAAGGCTTCAGCGGGTCGGGCTTGAGGCTGTAGTGGTCATAGGGATTGTTGGGGTAGTCCGTCTTCAGGCCGCCTATGTCGACCGCGCGCTTGTCGCTGAGGTCGCAACTCATGTTGACCTTGTCGAAATCGAAGGACACGCACCATGCGGCGCGTGGCGCGCCGAGACAGGCCGTGGCGCACGTTTCAGGTGTAATCTGAGTGAGATTTTCGACGTTGTAACCCGAGATCGCAGCATTTGGCGACTGCTCGAATGCATCGAGCGTCGCGGCACTCGCAGGGGCGGTGAGCGCAATCAACAGACACGTCAGTCCGGCGCGAACCAATGCTTTCATGTGATGTTCCTGATGGTGTGGTGAAGGATGTCGTCGTTTCAATGGCAGCCTGCTCGGCGCGATCCATGTGCTCGAAGTCGTGTTCAAGTGGTTGGGGACTGCGACGCTGCGCGCTGGCGGAACACTCACGTTGTGGCACTGCAGGGTTGCCCGCATGTGTCGCGTGAGACGACCCGTGCTTGCGTAGTTCAAGAGCATCGATGCCAACACGTGAGCGCAGATTGCGAACGCGTCGCCGTGGTCACTCGCCCGAAAGCTGCCGGTGGTATCTGCGGATCCACTTGGCGGCGACTTCGAAGGCCAGGTCTTGATGCAGACGTTCCCCGGCCATGCCAAGTTCGCGTTCATTCCTTGAATCCGAGACCGTGTTTTCGCTGCCGCTTGGAGCGAGGATCGGGACCGCGGCCACGCAGGCCACCGCTGCCGACTTGGTCGCTGATGAAGTCATTGCAGGTCCTCGGTGGTTGGTTGCTTGGAGAGTCCATGTGGCGTCGAGATTGCGCGAGCATCTTGTGGACCTCGAACGCGCAAGCGTCATGCGCCAGTGTCGTGCCGCCGCGCGGCAGGGCACGCAGAAGCGCCACTGTGCAGTTGCCGTCAACGACGGATGAACACCGCAATGAAGGCGCTGATGAGGCAACTTGCCGCGACGATGGGGAACACCACCGACGTGTTGCCCGAATGGTCCAGCATCCGGCCGATCAACGGTTCGCCCAGGCCGGCCAGCAGATATGAGAAGAAGTTCATGACGCCGGTTGCCGTGCCGGCGCGCTGGGCGCCCACCAGGTCGGGGCACAGTGCCCAGAACGACGATGCTGGTCCATAGACGAAGAAGCCCGCCAGGAAGAGCAGCCCCAGCCCGAGGATGCTGGTGGGTACGAGATACATGCCCATCGAGGCAACGGCACCCAGCAGCATGTAGAGCACGATGGCCTTGTAACGCGTGGAGCCGAACACCTTGTCGGAAATCCAGCCGTTGGTGAGCGCACCGAAGGCCATGCCCACCGGCAGCGCCACCGAGATCCAGGCGGGATCCATCATCCTGTCGGCGGCCTTGGCCCAGTCCTTGCCGAGGAAGTGCACCGGCACCCAGACGATGAGGCCATACCGTGCGGCGTTCTGGAAGCCGATGGCCAATGCGGCGATCATCAGCCTGGGGTTGCTGAGCACGGCCTTGTAGCGTGACCATGAATTTTCCGCGGGCCCGCTGTTGGTCAGCCCGCCCGGGGGCTTTTGGGGGGTGTTGTCGGCTGCGCCGGTGTCGGGTGACTTGAAACCCAGATCTTCCGGACGCTCACGGGCAATCAGGTAGAAGGCGATGCCGCCGACCAGCATCAGCAGCACCGGCAGTCGGAAGATCCATCGCCATTCGAGGTGCAGCACGTTGATGACGATGATCGAGGTCACGAAAGACAGCACCGAAGCGCAACCGGCGGCAAACACGTAGAAACCGTAGACCTTGCCGCGCTCGCTCGCGCCCCACCAGTTCGACAGCAGCCGGCTGCCCGGCGCCCAGCCCAGGGCCTGGAAATAGCCGTTGATGCCCCAGGGAACGGCCAGGCTCTTGAAGCCCACCGCGAAGCTGACGATCCAGTTGGCCGCGCACGAGAGGATGGCGCCTGCCGTCATCACGCGACGTCCGCCGAATTTGTCGCCCAGGTTGCCGTTGATGGCCTGGCCGATGGCATAGCACCACAGCAACGAGGTCGAGGCCCAGCCCAGCACCTCTTTCGAAAGCCCGAACTCCTTCTGGATGCCCGGGATCGCGAAGCCGAAGGTCTGCCGTCCTGTGTAGAAGAAGAAGTAGCAGAACATGGCCGCGAGCAGCATTCGCCACTGCGCCTTGCGAAACGAGTTATCGAGCGGCGATACGTAGGTGCCTGCCGTCAAGGTCTGGTTGGCTATCTGCATTTTTGTCTCCGTTGATTTACCGACTGATTCCCCGGTGCCGGTTCTTTGCCGACATGTCTGGTTGGGAAAGCTTGGATGGCTAGGCGGCCATCGGCGCGCCGATGAAGTTCTTTCCGCGCGCGCCCTCCATGGCGCGCGCAATCATGGCTGCCGCCTCGGCGTCTGCAACGCCGTAGTCGGAGAATTCGGTCTTGACGCCCAGGCCGTTGAGGAAGTCTCGCAAGCGCTGCTTTGCGGCCGAGAGGTCGGGCCCGAACACGCGCTGCAGCGTAAGGTCGCGGTCTGCCGACTTGGCCCAGGCCTTCTCGAGCACGATCGGCAGCGTGAAAGAGCAAGCGATGCCGTGTGGCAAGCCGTGGCGCAGCGTCATCTCGTACGAGATGGAATGTGCGAGCGCCGTCTTTGTGTTGGAGAAGGCCATGCCGGCCTTGAGCGCGGCCAGCGCCATGTGCTCGCGCAGGTCGAGATTGCCCAGGTCCCTCAGCAGCGCTGGCAGGCAGGTGAAGATGTCCTGTATCGCCGAAACGGCAAAAGTGTCGGAAACCGGATTGGCATTCACGTTCCAGATCGACTCCAGTGCGTGCGAAAGCGCATCGAGCCCCGTCGACACCGTAGTTCCCGCCGGGACCGTGGTCATGAGCTCGGGATCGACGATGGCAGCCTCAGGCCAGGTCATGTCCAGGTGCAGCGAGTACTTCTTCTGGTTGCCGGCGTCCCAGATCGTTGCCCAGGGAGTCACTTCGCTGCCGGTGCCGGCGGTGGTGGGCACGGCGATCAGCGGTTTGACGCTTGTCGGAGTGAAGGGCTGGCCCGTGGCAAGCAGGCCCACGAGCTCATGGAATTTCCCGCCCGCCGTGCCGACCATCAGCGCCTTCGCCGTGTCGATGGCGCTGCCTCCTCCCACTGCGACGATCGCGTCGCACGAGGCGCCTTCGCTCCAGAATTTGTTGTACAGGGCCTCGAGTTGCTCGACGTCGGGGTTGGGACGCACGTCTTCGACAACGCCGACCAGGCTGTCTTTCAGCAGTCCCTCAAGTCGCGCGATGAGACCGAGGCCGCGGGCCTCTGGAAAAGTGACGAGCACGACCCGACGGCCGTGGAGAATTGCTGGCAGCCGCTCGAGGCTGCCTCGGCCACTATGGATCGAAACGGGGTTGTGATAAGTGTGGGGCATCGAAATGGTCTCCGTGTGGGATGTATTCATCAGCGCCGCGCGACTTCGCGTATTGGCATTGGGCGCAGTGTCTGGGCGAGGCGGTGCGTCGTCCAATCGCATTTGCGGTGCGCGCCTGGTCCAAAACCGATGGATCGCCGAGCGCGCCTCGAAGTGAAGACCCTGACGACGCGACGTGATGGGCGTTGCATAGGGAAAACACGGGTAAGCGCGCATGCACTGCGCGATCGCGTGTGAGAGTCTCGCTGTCATCCCTCGCATTTGTTCCGCGGACAGCCTTGACATGTTTCACCAGTACTACAAATCGATCCGTTGCTTCCACGCCGTCGCCAAGACGGGAGGGTTCACTGCAGCGGCGCAGTACTTGCACATCGGGCAGCCCACCGTCACTGATCAGGTCAAGGCGCTCGAGACGCGCTTCAATGTCGAGCTCTTCCTGCGTGGTGGGCGAGGCGTGAAACTCACTGCCGCAGGTGAGCGGCTCTATGCGATCACGCAGGGACTGTTCGGTCAGGAGGAAGAGGCGCTCCAGTTTCTCCAGAGCGTGCATAAGCTCAAGGCGGGGCTGGTCCGCGTCGGCGCGGTGTCGCCGCCTATCGCGCTGGAGCTTGCGCGCACCTTTCGACAGGCGTATCCATCGATCGAACTTACGGTTTCTATCGGCTCGGAGAAGTCGACGCTGCAGGGCTTGCAAGACTTCGACATCGATGTGGGCATCGTTGCTGAACCTCCGGGCGTCGAGGGGCTGCACATCGTGCACTACCGCAGCGAGCGCATCGTCGCAGTCGTGCCGCAGGCCCATCCATGGGCGAAGCGAACCAGCATCGCCACCGGCGACATCCAGGGTGAGGCGCTGATCTTGCGTGAACCCGGCTCGAAGACAAGACACCGGGTGGAGCGTGCATGCGAGCAGGCCAATGTGCCGCTCGACTGCATCATGGAGATCAACAGCCGCGAAGCCATCCTGCATGCGGTTGCCAATGGCATGGGCGTGAGTTTCGTCACCCAAGTGGAGTTCATTCCCTTGCCCGGCTTGGCTGCAGTGGTGGTTGATGACGAGCAACTGTCGATCAATTACTCGCTGTGTTGCCTCGAGGTGCGCAGTCAGAGACCGCTGATCAAGGCCCTCTTCGACGTCGCTCTTCGCTGACAAGTCCTACCGCATCGCATGCTGGAAGCACCCGGGGTGTCGCTCGTCGGGAAGCCGCGACGCTCAGGAGATCTACCAAGGCTACGCGAGTGCCATATCGGACATCGTGATGCTGTCGCTGGGCACCGGCGTCAATCGGCGGGGGTGCCGACCGGCGCCGTGTCCAACCCTCTGGACTGGGGCGTCACGCATTGGCTGTGGCCGTTCAGCAATGGTGTGGTCCCGGCCACGGCACTGCTCAACCTCACGATGGATGCCACTGCGGAACCCGCGGCGCACCAGGCTGCGCAACTGCTCGGCGGCAACTACATGCGCGCCAACGTGCCACTGGCCCAGCCCTTCGGCCTGGACGACTACAAGAACGTGGGCGAGTTGGTGAGTGCGGCGCAGAACTACATCGAGAACTCGCCCGATTGGGCCAATGCGCACCTGGATCGGAAAGAACTGGAAGTGAAAGAAGGGCGTCGCCGTGACGCTCGACCGTGGTCCACGTGGCCGGGCGGCGTAGATTTCAGCGCCTCCTATGGGCGCTGTGGCCCGCGGTTATCGCGAGACGTGCTCCGTTGCGCAAGCGGTGCGATGAAAGGGCGAGGGCACCGCTCCCGCCGCGTAGCCAGCCAGCGGCAGCGTGTCGGGTGGTCTGTTCCTACGGGGGCGCTGCTTCATGATGTGAGGTCAAGGCGTGCCGTGCAGGGCGAAGACGCAGCAGCCGTCGTTGCAGCAGGGTATGGATCAGCGCAGTATGTCAAATATTTTTGATATCTTTTCGGCTGCGACTTTCCATGAACCTCATCGACATCGGCCATGCAGTGCGGGTGCGACGTACGGAACTGGGCTTGTCCCAGCTGCAGTTGGCACACCTGAGTGGCTTGTCTCGTCAGACCCTGATCGGCCTGGAAAGCGGTGCTCTGAGCGATCTTGGCGTCAATCGTGTAGGGCAGGTGATGGCGGTGCTGGGGTTGGACACCCCAAAACCAGATCCGCTGGCGCGGCGCAAGAAGCGCGGCCTGTGGATGGCCGCCAAGACGGCCAGCGTCAGCTATGCGCGCGAACTGGCCCCCGAGGCGCTCGAACAGGTCCTGGCAAGCGGCGACGTGCCGCCTCCATTTGCCCCGCATCTGATGCATTTGCTTGACGAGGCACCCGTGCCGATCATGGTGATGGCCGTGGAGGAGACGGCCTCACGCGCGCACCTGCCTCCAAGACAGGTATGGCGAAATGTGGCGAAGCTGGCCGAATCTTTGTCCGTGCATCGGCGAGCGTTGTGGGTATGAGTTCAGGATCGCTGCCACGCCGGTGCGTGGGAGAAGCTCTTTCCGCGCGCGCTGGCATTGATCGACGAGATCGCCCGCTTTAGCGGGGATTGTCGATCCGTTCTGGACCTTCGGCGGCGGGACTGTGCTGATGTTCCGTTACCGACATCGGCTGAGCAAGGATATCGATATCTTCGTCCCCGATCCGCAGTATCTCGGTTTCGTCACACCTCGCTTGAGTGACACGGCGGCAGATCTGACGCAGGATTACACCGAGCAGCCCGGCGCCTTCGTCAAACTGCAGTTCGAGGAGGGCAAGGTCGACTTCGTGGCCTCTCCCAACCTGCTGGCCGACGCTTGGGAAACCTGGGACTTCGGCGGTCGCTGCGTGAAGGTGGAGACGGCCGCCGAGATCATTGCGAAGAAGATGTACCACCGCGGTGACCGGGCCACGGCGCGCGATCTGTTTGACCTTGCGCTCGTAGTCGAGCGGGAGCCCCAGCAACTCTTGGCGGCGATGCCATTTCTGGTGCGCTACCGAGAGGCGTTCGTGTCCCAGATCCGGCAGCCACATCCAGGGTTGATCGCTGCGTTCGATGCGATCGCTACGCTGGACTACACGCCAGGCTTCGATCACTGCGTGGCGGTGGTCGGCGAGTTCCTGGACAGTCTGTTGTAGTTGTTAGAGCGGCACAGCATTTAGCGCGAAGGGACATGCTGATGCAGGGTGGGGGCTATCACGAGAAAGCGCTCCCAGGCGACCGGCCGGGAAGGGATCAACTTCGTGCGTACGCTGGTTGAGCGTCACAACTGCACATTCCAAGAGATCGATCTGCAGAACGATCTGGGAAATGATGCTTACGTCGAGTTTGAACTCAGGCATCGCCTTCCGTCAGTGCTGCAGATAGGCACTGAGCTTGTCGATGATCTCGCGGCTGCCGCGCTCCCGGCTGCCGTTGTCATCGAAGCCGTCGAGGAATGCCCCCTGTTCCGTCATGATCAGCCGGGTCCCTGCGCCCGACGCCTTGAACTCGAGGCTGGCCAGCGAGATCGAGATCTTGCGTGCGTCCAGGTGCATCTCGTAGGTATAGACGATCCGTTCACCGGGAATGATGTCGAAGTAGGTCGCGTCGAACTCGGTCACCATGCCGGACTTCCATTGGCCCTTCAGCCGCTCGCGGCCACCGACCTTGAAATCCATGGTCCGCTCGACGATCTCCCAGTTGTCGTTGGGTGCCGTGAACCAGCCGTTCTTGCCCTCGATGCTCGCGAAGGCGTCGAACACCCGCTGCGGCCTCACGTCGGGATAGGTGCGTTCGATGGTGAAGACGCCGTGGGACACGCTGCGGTTGGGTTGGGTCTGAGGGGTCATTTGGGTTCTCCGTCTGGAAGGCGCTTGAGGTGTTCGCCGAGGCGGTCGAGACGCTGGTCCCACTCCGCCCGGCGCCGGTTGAACCACTGCTCGGCCAAGCTGAGCGTGGCGGTATCTATGCGGCAGGTGCGCACCCGCCCGATCTTTTCGGAGCGCACCAGGCCACTGGCCTCCAGCACTGCCAGGTGCTGGACGATGGCCGGCAGCGACATCGCGTAGGGTTCGGCGATCTCACTGACAGTGGCTTGGCCGCGCGACAAGCGCTCCACGATGCCGCGCCGCGTCGGATCCGCGAGCGCCTGGAACGTCAGGTCGAGATTGGCGGTCGCATGGGGCATCAGCCATTCCTCAAGGGGAAGTACTGGAAGTAGGGTTCGGCCTCGGCCAGCACGCGGGCCACGCTGGGGCGTGCCTTCAGGCGAAGGAGATAAGCCGCGAGTTCGGGCCATTCGCTCAGCCGAACGGCGTGGTCGGCGTAGAACAGCGCCGGCAGGGCTGCACAGTCGGCCATGGTGAAGGATTCGCCCATGGCCCAGGGTCCGCTGATCATGGGGGCGACGAGGTCATAGCCCGATCGGATCTGGCGACGCGCCTGTTCGGCGCCGAAAGGATCATGCTGTCCCTCCGGGCGCAGCCGTTCGGCCACCACCTGCTGGAAGGGCGCGTGGATGTAGTTGTCGATAAGTCGATCGGTGAGACGAGTCTGCATCGCCAACTCGGGATCGCCTGGAAGCAGGGAAGCGGCGCGGGGCTCGGTGCGCGCCAGGTAGTCGATGATGATGCTCGACTCCGGGATCGTCTTGCCTCGCGCGTTGTCGCGCAGCACGGGGAACTTCGCCAGCGGCCAGACCGCCTGGAAGGCAGCACGGTCGGCGGAATCGCCGAGATTCACCAGACGCGACTCGAAAGCGATGTCGGCCTCATAGAGTGCGATCAGCACTTTCCAGCAGAAAGAAGACAGCGGGTGGTAGTAGAGGGTGAAGGACATCGCCGGCCTAAAACTTAAGAAGATGCTTAAGTATCTGGGGTGGCCAGTGAAGCGTCAAGCGGTTTGTCGGTGGCCAGATCCGGACCGATGCCTGTTCCGTGGCGTGCTTGCTCCGAAAAATCGACGGCTCGCGCTGTTGTCGTGCTCACGCTCCATGACGTTGCGCTGAGCAC
>Ga0102594_1000730_pt1 | contig 26261 bp, 16 predicted proteins | sample AraplaCol_mLB_r2_2_FD_76863 | JGI IMG/M metagenome (GOLD analysis project Ga0102594, IMG submission 76863) | Arabidopsis root microbial communities from North Carolina, USA - plate scrape MF_Col_mLB_r2 (SPADES assembly) (version 2) | ecosystem: Host-associated > Plants > Roots > Endosphere...
GCGCGTTCTCGCTGATGAACTCGTGCATGCGCGTGATGCCGCCTTCGTAGAACAGGTCGACGATCAGCTTCAGCTCGTGCAGGCACTCGTAGTACGCGACTTCCGGCTGATAGCCCGCTTCGACCAGCGTTTCCCAGCCGGCCTGCACCAGCTTGGTCGCGCCGCCGCACAGCACGGCCTGCTCGCCGAACAGGTCGGTTTCGGTTTCTTCCTTGAACGTGGTGCGGATCGCGTTCTGGCGCGCGCCGCCGATGCCGGCGCAGTAGGTCAGCGCAAGCTGCTCGGCGTTGCCGGTCTTGTCCTGGTAGACCGCGTAAACCGACGGCACGCCGCGGCCGATCTCGTATTCGCGACGAACCAGCGCGCCCGGACCCTTCGGCGCGACGAGCACGACGTCGAGGTCCTCGCGCGGCGTGATCTGGCCGTAATGCACGTTGAAGCCGTGTGCGAACAACAGGCAGGCGCCGGGCGCGATGTTGGGCTCGATCACTTCGCCGTAGAGCTGCGGCTGGACCATGTCGGGCGTAAGAACCGCGACGAGTTCGGCGTTCTTCACCGCTTCGGCGGGGGATTTGACGGTGAAGCCGTCGGCCTTGGCCTTGATCTCGGTCGGGCCGCCCGGGCGCAGGCCGACGGTGACGTCGAAGCCGGAATCGCGCAGGTTCAACGCATGCGCGCGGCCCTGGCTGCCGTAACCGACGATGGCGACGCGGGGTTTTTGCTGGGTGGTCATGGTGGTGTCCGTGGTGTGAGTGGAAGTGGAGGCGTTCGTCAGACCAGAAGCAGTTCGCGCGATTCGTCGGGGACGACGAGCACGGGAATTTCGCGGTGTTTCGTCGATTCGGCATCGAGCGGGCCGGGCGCCGTCACGGCGCCGCGTGAGGCCGAACTCACCAGCTGCGCGTACTTGGCGAGCGTGCCGGTGGAAACGCGCGGCTTGATGCGCGCCGGCTCGCGCAGGGCGAGGTTCGCCTCGACGTCGATGCGGCGCGTCTTCACGTCGATGCGCACGCGATCGCCGTCGCGCAGCTTCGCGATGGGGCCGCCGCGCGCGGCTTCGGGCGAGATGTGGCCGACCATGAAGCCGTGCGTTGCACCGCTGAAGCGGCCGTCGGTGATCAGCGCGACGTCGTTGCCCAGGCCCTGACCGACCAGCGCGGCGGTGACGGCCAGCATCTCGCGCATGCCCGGGCCACCGGCGGGGCCTTCGAAACGGATCACGACGACGTCGCCCGCGCGGATCTGCCGCGCCTGCACCGCGTTGAACGCGGCTTCCTCCGAATCGAACACGCGCGCGGTGCCTTCGAAGTGTTCGATGCCGTGGCCGGCGAGCTTGAGGATGCAACCTTCCGGCGCGAGATCGCCGTAGAGGATCGAATAGCCGCCGCGTGGCTTGAACGGATTCGACACCGGACGCACCACGTCCTGCGCGCCGGGCTGCGGCACCTCGTCGAGCTCGGCGAAGAAGCTGCGGCCGGTGACGGTGGGGATGTCTTCGATCAGTCCCGCCGCGCGCAGCTCGCGCGCGACCAGCGCGGCGCCGCCCATCTCGAACATCTCCGCGGCGGTGTAGCGCCCACCGGGCTTGAGGTCGGCGATCACCGGCGTGCGCGCGGCGGCCTCGAATTCCTCCAGGTCGAACGCGACGCCGGCTTCGTGCGCGATCGCCAGCAGATGCAGCGCGGCATTGGTCGAGCCTGCGGTGGCCGAGACCGCGCACGCAGCGTTGCGCAGCGCTGCGGGAGAGAGGATCTCGCGCGGTCCCGGACCACCGTTGCGCAAACGCTGCATCGCCATCGCGCCGCACGCCCGCGCGGCGGCGGGCTTGTCGGCGTGGATGGCGGGAATGTCGTTGAGCTGGAGCGGCGAGAGGCCGAGGAAGGTCAGCACCATCGCCATCGTGTTGGCCGTGAACTGACCGCCGCACGCGCCCGCGCCGGGGCAGGCGTGCGATTCGATGCGATGCAGTTCGGCATCGTCGATGCGGCCGGCCGAATGCGCGCCCACCGCCTCGAACACGTCCTGCACCGTGAGCGCCTTGTCGCTGGCGTCCTTGCGGCAATGGCCGGGCATGATCGTGCCGCCATACAAAATGACGGTCGGGATATCCAGTCGCGCCGCCGCCATCGCCGCCGCCGGGATCGTCTTGTCGCAGCCGACCAGCAGCACCATCGCGTCCAGGCAATGGCCGTTCACCGCCAGCTCGATCGAATCGGCGATGGTTTCGCGCGAAGGCAGCGAAGCGCGCATGCCGTCCGAGCCCATCGCGATGCCGTCGGTCACCGCGATGGTGTTGAACTCGATAGGCGTGCCGCCGTTCTCGATCACGCCCGCGCGCACGTGCTGCGCCAGATCGCGCAGCGTGTAGTTGCACGGCGAGACGTCCGACCAGGTGTGGACCACCGCGACCAGCGGCCTGGCGATGGCCTCGTCGTCCAACCCGGTCGCGCGCAGCATGGCGCGTGCGGGAGCGCGTGCGGGACCTTGCTTGATGGCATTGCTTCTCACGGACAACGGTCTCCTGGATGAACTTTCCGGAGGCCGAAAACGAAAAACCCCGCGCCGTTTCGGGCGCGGGGTCTTGGGTATCGACCTGGGTGTGTGGTTCTTACTTACACAAACCCGTACTCCGCGCTGGCAAGCCCGGTAATAAGTACGAGTACAAGAATGAGCGAGGCCGCGATGGGCGCGGCCTGCGTGAGAAGTGCGATGGCGATGCGACGCGCGTCGGCATGAGACGCGGCGGCGGAGCGTTGGCCCCGGCCCGATGCGGTCTGCAAGTGGTTGCTGCGCTGCGTCATGTCGTCGAGGTAAACATGGCCCGAGAGGGCGTGTCAACAGTTTCGTTTGCAACCGCGCGGGGCGATGGGAGCTTGTCGCCCCATCGCGCCCGCGATCGCCTGCTCAGTGGACCCGCTGCTTCGCGGGCGACTTCTTCGCCGCCTTCGCGTGCGGTTTGGCGATGGCCACCTTCGTCGCGGTCTTGTGGGCGACCGGAGGGACGGGCGCCTTCGCGACCTCTCCGACGGGCGGCTCGGTCGCCGTCAGCATGCGGGCAATGTCGGAATAGAACGGCATCAAGTCGCGCTGGTGCCGTACGTGCGGCGCTTCGATGCCGACGATCGCGAAGTGGTCCCAGCCGTTCATCACCGGGAACGAGTTCCAGATGCCCGGCGGGAACGACAGATCGGCCGGGTCCGCATCGCGATGCGGTTGGCCCAGCACATACAGCCCCGCACCGCACGACACGCAACCATCGCCATTGCGCCAGTCGCTGGCGGTGCCCGGCAGTTCCGGATCGATGTTCATGCGGCCCTGGAGCTTGGCGCCTTCGTAGAACATCGGATTGATGGTGAGCAGCGGCAGCGCGAAACCCGTCACCGGATGGGTGAAGGTCGCCTTGCCGGTGTAGGAGAAGTAGTACGTGTCCGGATAGATGTGAAGACGTTCGCGCGCGATCTTCTCCGCGCCGTGCATGCTGAGGTCGTACAGCGCGGTGTTCCCGGATTTCCAGATGGTGCTCTCGTGCACGCGCTCCAGGTACTGCACCAGCGGCTCATCCGGCTCGCGCTTCAAGCCCCACTGATCGAGTTTGAAGTCGTACACGAACTCGTGGGGATCGGCGCCGGCGATCGCCGCCAGACGCAGCAGCATCTGCGACATCAGGCTCATCACGCCGAGCGGGCCTTCGTTCGGATTGAGTGCGATCGAACCGTTGAAGCCCGGCGCGATGCCCGTGATGCTGTGCACCCAGTCGCGTCCGCCCAGGAACAGCTCGGAAATGCCTTCGCTTTCCGGATGCGCCTGATGGTAGTCGCGCTCGGTCTGCGAACCTTCGCGCAGCAGGCTCTGGAAGTCGCAGATCGTCTGCGCGCCCATGCTGTGGCCGACCAGATGCACCTTGTTGATGTCGCTGATCTGCGAATACAGGCCCGGGAACGTGCGGCCGAAACGCTTCACGCCGTACTTCGCCGCGTGCGCCGCGCCGTAGTCGACGCGCCCGCCGAGCAGATAGTGGTACAGCTCCACCGCGCGTTCCCAGCTGCTCGACACCGGGCCGACGGCGGCAGTCATCGTGTGGAAGTGCAGCTCGTTCAATCGCGACTGGATGTCGGTGGTGCCGCCCCAATACTTGAATCCCATCACCTCGTCGCGGCCCCAGCCGGTGATGCCGTGCACGAGGACGATCGGATAGCGGTTCCTGAAACTTTCGCTGTAGTTCATACGCCTTTCCCAGTCGGATGTACGCGAGCATTCGCGTCGATCCAGAAGCTAGTTCAGGCGGGTGCGGCAGCTCAACGGCGGTTAATGCCCACGGGCCGCCGGTCGAAGGCGCATCGCGCGCAAGGGTGGGTTCGCGAAAAACCGCTTCGTTCCAGCGGGAATCGATGGGCGTGGCGAGGCGGATCCTCGCGATCCGCCACCACCCATGCCATATCGCGCAAACAACACCGACGGTTCGCCAAAAAAACTCAGGACACGCGCATCAAGCGGTCGCGCAGGATCGCGTAGTCCACGGGCAGCGTTTCCGCGTGCGCGGGCCATGCCAGTGTCTGCGCCAGCGCGGCGGGCGGCGGCACCGCGTGTCCGACCAGCGGTTCGACGATGGTCTCGAACTTCGCCGGATGCGCCGTGGCGACCACGGCCCACGGGCGCGCATCGCCGTCGGCGCGCAGCTTCTCCAGCACATGCAGGCCGGCGGCGGTGTGCGGATCGGCGACGATGCCGTGCCGCGCGGGCGCTGTGCGCACGACCCCGGTGATCGTCGCATCGTCCACCGTGAATGCACGCAGCGATGCACGCAGTTCCTCGTCGTTCGCATGCCAGTGGAGGAGCCGTTCGAAGTTGCTCGGTGCGCCCACGTCCATCGCGTTGGCGAGCGTGGCCCGCGTCGCGCGCGGTTCGTAGGCTTCGCCCGCGAAATAGCGCGGGAGCACGTCGTTCGCGTTGCAGGCCAGCACCAGATCGCCGACGGGCAATCCCATGCGTCGCGCGACGAACGCCGCGCAGGCATTGCCGAGGTTGCCGGTCGGGACGATGAAGTTGAGCGCCTGCCCGTGTTCGCGCCGGAAACGCAGCGCCGCGTGCGCGTAGTACGCGACCTGCGGCAGCAGGCGGCCCAGGCTGATGCTGTTGGCGGAGCTGAGCGGGATCTCGCGGCGCAGCGCTTCATCCGACAAGGCCTGTTTCGCCAGCCGCTGGCAATCGTCGAACGTGCCCTGCACGCGGAACGTGCGCACGTTGTCGCCCCAGCATTCCAGGCCGTGCGCCTGGCGCGGCGAGACGCGACCTTCGGGATACAGGATCACGACGTTGAAACCGTCGCGGCGATGGAACGCGGACGCCACCGCCGCGCCGGTGTCGCCGGAGGTCGCTACCACTATCGTGGTCGGCCCGGCGTTCCGCGGACGCAGCCGCGACAGGGCTTCGGCGAGGAAGCGTGCGGCGTAATCCTTGAACGCGGCGGTGGGGCCGTGGAAGAGTTCGAGCAGGTGATCGCCGTCGCCCGTCATGGGCCGAAGCGGCGCATCGAACGAATACGCGTGCGCGCAGATCGACGGCAGCGCATCGCGCAGCGACGACTCGGCGAAGTACGGCGTCAGAACGTCGTGCGCCGTCTGTGCGAGCGTGTCGCCAGGCACGACGTCGACGACCGGAATGCGCTCGGGAACGTACAGGCCGCCATCGGGCGCGAGGCCGGCGACCAGCGCCGCGTCGATGGAGTTGGGCGGCGTCTGGCCGCGGGTGCTCACGAACTTCATGCGTGCCCCCCGCTGGCGATGACGTCGGCGCGCGGACCCGCGACCGGCGTGACATACGCACGCGAGCCGTAACCCGCGTGCGCGAACGCGGCCTGCATCGCGGGCGCCGCCGCTTCGGCCTGCGCACGCGAGGCGAACCACGCGAACGTGCTCGGGCCGGCGCCGGAAATGCTGGCGCCGAGCGCGTCGTGATCGAGCGCGGCGGCCTTGGCTTCGGCGAAACCGGGAATCAGCGGCGCGCGGCGCGGTTCGACGAGCAGGTCGCGAAGCCCTTCGCGAAGCAGCGTCGCATCACCGCGTTGCAGCCCGGTGAGGAACAACGCCAGGTGCGCGCTCTGTTCCACCACGACGTGCAACGGATACGGATCGGCCAGCACGGCGCGCGCGCGGCGAGTCTCCAGCACCTGGTCGGGATGTACGACGACCGCGTGCAGCCAGGCGGGCACGTCGAGCGGAATCATGCGCGTCGCCGTCGCCATCACCACACCGCCGAGCAGCATCGGCGCCACGTTGTCGCCATGACGGCTGCCGCTGGACACCGATTCGCCATCGAGCGCGAACTCGTACAGCGCTGCGCGCGCAAGCGGCGCATCGAGCACCGCGTTCGCCGCGACCAGCGCCGCGACGCAGGACGCCGCCGAGCCACCGAGTCCGGAACCCAGCGGAATGCCTTTCTCCAGTTCCAGCTCGAAACCGTGCGCAAGCCCGAGCTTGGTGCGCAATGCGATCAACGCCTGTCCGGCGGTGTTGCGTTCGGCTTCCAGGGGCAGGGTGTTCGCGCCTTCGACATCGCCGCGGATCGCCGCGATGCGCACGCGCGGTTCGTCGATGCGACGGACGATGGCGATATCGCGCACGCCGTCGATGGAATGGCCGAGCAGGTCGAAGCCCACGCCGATGTTGCCCACGCTGCCCGGCGCGAACGCGCGGGCGACCTTCTGCTGTGCGTCGATGTCGTCGCTCATGCGTGCGCCTCGACGCGTGTGTCCACCAGAGGAGACGACAGCGCCCACGGCACGCCAAGCGACTGCGCGATCGCCAGCACGTCGCCGAACACGCCGGCGGCGGTCACGTCCGGGCCCGCGCCCGGGCCCTGCACGACCAGCGGGTTTTCCGAGTAGCGCCGCGTGCGGAACTGCACGAGGTTGTCGGTGAGGCGCGTGTGGCAACAGGCGTGTTCGGCGGGTAGCGCGACGAGGCCGACGCGTGCGAGGCCGTCGCGGTCGAGTTGCGCGAGATGGCGCAATGCGCGGCCCTCGCGCGCGGCGTCGCGATAACGCGCCAGCATCGGCTCGTCCATCTCCGCGAGCCGCGCGAGGAACTCATCGCGCCCGACGTCGCGCAGTGCCGGCGGCACCAGGTTTTCCACGTCCACATCCTCCAGCGACAGCGCACGACCGGCCTCGCGCGCCAGGATCACGAGTTTTCGCGCGACATCCAGGCCGGACAGGTCGTCGCGCGGGTCCGGCTCGGTATAGCCCAGCGCCTGCGCCTCGCGCACCAGCTGCGAGAACGGCACCGTGCCGTCGAACCGGTTGAACAGCCACGCCAGTGTGCCCGAGAGCATGCCGTCGATGCCGTGCAGCTCATCGCCCGTATCGAGCAGGTTGCGCAGCGTCAGCATCACCGGCAGGCCGGCGCCGACGGTGGCCTCGTAACGGAAGCGGCCGCCGCCGCGACGGCTCGCGTCCTGGATGGCGGCGTAATGATCCCACGCGCCGCTGCCGGCCTGCTTGTTCGGCGTGACCACGTGGATGCCGCGCGCGAGCCAGCGCGGGTACTGCGCGGCGACGTGTGGGCTCGCGCTGCAGTCGACGATGAGCGCATGGGGCAGGTGTTCGCCGCGGACGTGGTCGGCGAAACGGTCCAGGTCCACGGCCTGCGCGGCGCCGCCTTCCAGTCGCGCGGCGGCATCGGCGGGTTCGACGCCGCGTTCGTCCAGCACCATCGCGCGGCTGTTGGCGATGGCGCGCAGGCGCAGGTCCAGGCCCGAACGCTGGCGCAGCTGCGGCAATGCCGCCGACATCTGGACCAGCAGCGCGTTGCCGACCTGGCCGGGGCCGATCACCCCGACCGACAGCGTCTGCGGCGACAGCCAGAACGCCGCGTGCGCGGCGCGCAATGCGCGGGTGGCGTCGTTCGCGCCGATGGCGACGGAGATGTTGCGCTCGCCCGCGCCCTGCGCGATGGCACGCGCGTTGACGCGCGCCTGCGCAAGGCCGCCGAGCAATCGCGCCGCCACGCCCGGCGTGCCGACCATGCCGTCGCCCACGGCCGCGAGCACGGCGATGTCGCGCGTGAGCGTCACCCCTTGCGCCTGGCCGTCGGCAATGGCGTCGGCGAACGCGGCGGCGGCCGCATCGCGCGCGCGATCGGCCTGGTCGGCGCGCAGCACGCAGCAGATCGAATGTTCGGACGAGCCCTGCGAGATCATCGTCACCGACACGCCCGCGCCGCGCAGCGCGCCGAACAGGCGCTCGGCCGCGCCCGGAACGCCGACCATGCCGTTGCCGACGAGTTCGACGATGGCGAGGTCGCGCACCAGGCTCAGGCCTTTCACCGGCGCGCCGTCGCGGCCGCTATCGGGTGCGATCAGCGTGCCCGGCGCTTCGGGCCGCTTCGTGTTGCGAATCCACAGCGGGATCCCGCGCTCCTGCACCGGCGCCATCGTCTGCGGGTGCAGCACTTTCGCGCCGAAATACGCCAGTTCGCAGGCTTCGGCGTAGGACATCGACGGCAGGCAGACGGCTTCGGGCACCAGTCGCGGATCGGCGGAGAGCACGCCGTCGACATCGGTCCAGATGGTCAGCGCTTCGGCGTCGAAGAGGTTGGCGAAGATCGCGGCGGAGTAGTCGCTGCCGTTGCGGCCGAGCGTGGTCGCGTGGCCCTGCGCATCGCGCGCGACGAAGCCGGTGATCACCACGTTTCCATCGCCGTGCTTCGCGCGCCAGTCGGCGAGGCGTTTGCGGCTTTCGTTCCAGTCCACGGCCATGCCCATTTCGCCGGCGTGGACGAGCAGCACGTCGCGTGCGTCGAGGCGTCGCCACGATGCCGCGTTGCCGCCGAGTGCAGCGTGCATCAGGTGGGAAGACAGCACCTCGCCGAAGCCGGGCAGGCCGGGGGCGAGCAGGTGCGCGTCGGGTGCGTTCGACGCGATGCTTTCCAGATGGCGACGCAGCGTGTCGAATTCGCGTTCGAGCGCGCGTTGCAGTTCGAAGCGGCCGTCGGGATCGAGCGCTGCCGCAGCGGTCGCATGGCGTTCGCGCAGCGTGTCGAACGCGCTCTGCCATGCATCACCGCGTCTGGCGGTTTCCAGCAGCGCGATCAACGAATCGGTGACGCCCTGCATCGCCGACACGACGACGACGCGCGTGCGCGTGGAGTCGCCCACCAGCGCGGCGGCGGTCCGATAGAGCGAAGCATCGGCAAGGCTGCTGCCGCCGAACTTGTGCACGTGGCACGGCGGGGCGGGTTGGCGGGAAGCATCTGCGGGCGGCATTGGGGCGGGCTCCTGTGGGGGCTTCCGCGAACCGGCCGGGTGCCAGGCCTGCGCACCCGGTTCGGGGTGCGGAGGCGTGGTCTTCAGATCACCTGGACACGCCCGTCCGCACCCGCAAGCGAGTGGTGCCGGTACCAGTGGTAATCGCAACGATGGCCGGGCACGACGTCGATACCGCGCCGGTGGGCACGATCCGTACGGTCTGCAGCGGCATGTTGCGATGCGTCATGTCGGCGAGAAGATCACGCGGTTTCGGGGGCTGTCAACAGTTACATACGCAACCGGAGGCGACATCGGGCCGTGGGCGCCAGCCGGCGGGTTGGACCGGTGACGCCGCACATGATGAAATGCACGCCGAAGCGGGGGTACCGGCGCTGTCGCCGGTTGAGAAAGACCCTTCGAACCTGACGCGGTTGAGACCGCCGTAGGGAAGCTTCGCCGGATGCGGCGTTTCGCTCGCGTCCGTCGCTGCCCGCTTCGTCCCGGCTCGCAAGAGCGCATTACCAGGACGAATCCAATGAACGCAGTCCCCTCCGAACTGATCCAGCAGGCCGAGCAGCTGTCGGCCGACGTCACGCGTCCGATTCCCGGCTCGCACAAGATCCACGTCGAAGGCTCGCGCCCCGATATCCGCGTGCCGATGCGCGAGATCGCGCTGGCGAAGACGCCCACCATGTTCGGCGGCGAGGACAACGCACCGCTCGCGGTGTACGACACCTCCGGTGCGTACACCGACGCGAACGCGCAGATCGACCTGGCGCGCGGCCTGGCACCGCTGCGCGCGCAGTGGATCGCGCAGCGCGGCGACACGGGCGTGCTGGCGGAGCTTTCGTCGGAATTCGGCCGCAAGCGCGAGCACGATCCCAAGCTCGACGCCGTGCGGTTCCGCAATCGTCCGATGCCGCGCCGTGCGCTGTCCGGCGCCAACGTCACGCAGATGCACTACGCGCGCCGCGGCATCGTGACGCCGGAAATGGAGTTCATCGCCATCCGCGAGAACCAGCGGCTGGAACAGATCCGCGAGGCGCACCTGCTGCGCCAGCATGCGGGCGAAACCTTCGGCGCGAACATCCAGAAGATCATCACGCCCGAGTTCGTGCGCGATGAAGTGGCGCGCGGCCGGGCGATCATCCCCAACAACATCAATCACCCCGAAAGCGAGCCGATGATCATCGGCCGCAACTTCCTCACCAAGGTCAACGCGAACATCGGCAATTCGGCCGTGTCGTCGGGCATCGCCGAGGAAGTGGAGAAGCTGGTGTGGTCGATCCGCTGGGGCGCGGACACGGTGATGGACCTGTCCACCGGCAAGCACATCCACGAAACGCGCGAGTGGATCATCCGCAATTCGCCGGTGCCGATCGGCACGGTGCCGATCTACCAGGCGCTGGAGAAGGTCGATGGCCGCGCGGAGGAGCTCAACTGGGAGATCTTCCGCGACACGCTGATCGAACAGGCCGAGCAGGGCGTGGACTACTTCACCATCCATGCCGGCGTGCTGCTGCGCTACGTGCCGCTGACCGCGGGCCGCGTGACGGGCATCGTCTCGCGCGGTGGTTCGATCCTCGCCAAGTGGTGCCTGGCGCATCACAAGGAGAATTTCCTCTACACGCACTTCGAGGAAATCTGCGAAATCATGAAGGCCTACGACGTGGCCTTCTCGCTGGGCGATGGCCTGCGTCCGGGCTCGATCGCCGATGCGAACGACGCGGCGCAGTTCGGCGAACTGGAGACGCTTGGCGAGCTGACCAAGATCGCGTGGAAGCACGACGTCCAGACCATGATCGAAGGCCCCGGCCATGTGCCGATGCAGCTGATCAAGGAGAACATGGACAAGCAGCTGCGCGAGTGCGGCGAAGCGCCGTTCTACACGCTGGGTCCGCTGACGACCGACATCGCGCCGGGTTACGACCACATCACCAGCGCGATCGGTGCGGCGATGATCGGCTGGTTCGGCACGGCGATGCTCTGCTACGTCACGCCGAAGGAGCATCTGGGCCTGCCGAACAAGCACGACGTTCGCGAAGGTCTGATGGCGTACAAGATCGCCGCGCATGCGGCCGACCTTGCAAAGGGCCATCCGGGCGCGCAGGCGCGCGACAACGCGATGAGCAAGGCGCGTTTCGAGTTCCGCTGGGAAGACCAGTTCAACCTGGGCCTGGATCCGGAGCGCGCGCGCGAGTACCACGACGAAACCCTGCCGAAGGATGCGCACAAGGTTGCGCACTTCTGCTCGATGTGCGGCCCGCATTTCTGTTCGATGAAGATCACGCAGGACGTGCGCGACTACGCGAAGGAGCACGGCGTGGACGAGCAGGCCGCGCTGGCCGAAGGCATGGCGGAGAAGTCGGCGGAGTTCCGCGCGCAGGGCGCGCAGGTGTACCGGAAGGCGTAAGAGCACTTCGGTGGGAGTGGGAAACGGGCGGCCCGTTTCCCACTTCCCGCCCGCCGTTATCGCCCTTCGGCTAGTCTTTGCGCGACCCGCCCGAAGGATCGCGACCATGGCAGACAACCGCATCGGCACGCTGCGCTGGCGCGCGCAGGCCCGTCGGCATCCTTCGGCGTTCCTGCTCGCGGCGCAGCTGCTGAGCCTCGTCCTGTACCCGCTGTTCGACGAGATGCGCGGTGGGCGCGTGCTGCTCGGCGCGCTCGGAGTGGTGGTGATGATGCTCGCCGTGTGGGTGGTGAACCGCAGCCCGGCGAAGGTGTGGGTCGCGTGGCTGCTGGCCGCGCCAGCGATCGGTTTCTCCGTGCTGTCGGTGCTGCTGGGCAATGACACGCTGCTGGTCGTGGCCTCCGCACTGGAGGCGCTGGTGTACCTGTATGCCGCGATCAGCCTCATCGCCTATATGCTTGGCGACCACCGCGTGACCACCGACGAACTGTTCGCCGCCGGGGCGACGTTCACGCTGCTCGCGTGGGGATTCGCCTATGCGTATTTCGTCGTGCAGGCGGTCTATCCCGACAGTTTCACCGGCGCGCTGCGGCCGGGCGAGCCGCGCACCTGGCTGGAACTGCTGTTCCTGAGCTTCACCACGCTGTCGGCGACCGGGCTTGGCGACATCGTCCCGCTGTCCTCCCCGGCGCGCGTCATGGTGATGCTGGAGCAGTTCGCGGGCGTGGCCTACATCGCCGTGGTGGTGTCGCGGCTGGTCGGGCTGACGATCCTGCGCTACGGGGCGAAGTGATTCCCGGGCCCCGGGTAGGGCGACGCAGCCGGACACGACAGGGCCGTCGATGACGTGCCTGTAAAAGAAGGCGTGTAAAAGGGGCGTGGGAGGGGCGCGACCTGCGCCGGGGAAAAAGATTCGCGCCGGGTGGCGCGAATGCTGGAACGGTACGTTCTGTAATACGTCGGCGAGAGAGGGCCTGAAGCCCACCCCCGTGTAAACGGGAGTAAGCCTGCGGACGTTAGAATGTTCGGGCGAGCCTTGCTTTCCCCGTCAGGTCTGGCCTCTTTGCCGGGTTTGCCGAGTATTCGAGACAGATCCATTCGGCACATGACGGCCGTTCAGCTTGCCGCTCACCATTTCGATTCATGCAAAGAACCTCCGATCCCTCCACCTCGCCACTGCCGTCCGAACGACTGCGCGTGGGCGAATGCGTGGTCGACGTGCCCCTGCGCGAGATCCGCGCCCCGGGCAAGCGTCGTCCATTGCGCATCACGCCCAAGTCGATGGGCGTGCTGCTGGTATTGGTGGAGCAGGCCGGACGCGTGGTCAGCCGCGAGACGCTGATGGCCGAAGTCTGGCCGGACACGCTGCCGACCAACGACGTGGTCACGCAGGCGATCACCCAGCTGCGCAAGGCTTTCGACGACGAGCGCGGCAATCCGCGCTACATCGAGACCATCGCCAAGAACGGCTATCGCCTGCTGGTGCCCATCGAATGGGTCCACACGGGCGGGCCATCCGCCAGCGCGGAAGTGGTCGCCACCGATGAACGCTGGGCCGACCCGACCCGCACCACCGCCAAATACCCGGCGATCGCCGGCGCCGACCCGAGCGAGCCGCTGGCCCCGGTGCCGTACCCGGCGACCTCGACCCCGCGCGGCACCTGGACCTCGATAGCGACCGTGGTCGTGGCCGTCGCGCTGCTGGTCGCGGGCCTGGTGACCTGGGCGCTGGTCCGCGCGCCGGTGCAGACGCCCGAAGCGGCGCAGGTCGCGGTGTCGGGCATGCAGAGCCTGCGCAGCGAGCGGCCGTACCGCCTGATCACCTCCGCCCCCGGCTTCGAACTCTCGCCGGCGCTGTCGCCGGACGCGGGACTGGTGGCGTACGTGGCCATTCCCGAAGGCCAGCGCGGCACGGCGATCATGGTGCAGACCACCGAGCAGACGCAGCCGCGCCAGCTCACCCGGCCGCCGGAAGGCGCCGACGATACGTCGCCGGCCTGGTCGCCGGACGGTCGCTGGATCGCCTTCATGCGGCTGGCCGAAGGCAGCTGCAGCATCCGCCTGGTCACGCCCAACGCGCGCGCCGAGCATGAGGTGGGCGCCTGCGATCGGCGCAGCCCGCCGACCTTCGACTGGACCCCGGACAGCAACGGCCTGATCTTCGGCAGCATGAGCACCGAGCAGGGCAGCGCCGGGCTGCGCGTGCTCGACCTCGATACCGGCCAGTGGCGGAAGGTCGATTACCCGCACGATCCCGACGAGCTCGACGCCGATCCGCGCTATTCGCCGGACGGCCGCTGGATCGTGTTCGTGCGCAACGCGCCGCTCGGCGACTTCTGGCGGATCCCCGCGCAGGGCGGCAACGCCGAGCGCCTGAGCCGCCTGCGCGCCGACCTGCGCGGCTGGGACTGGTCGCCGAGCGGGCGAGGCCTGCTCTTCAGCGCGATGGTCGATGGCGAATACCGCCTGTTCCGCCTGGACACCAGCACGGGCGAGGCGCGGCCGGTCGGAGTCGACGACGCCCAGGCGCCGGTCGCGGCACGTTCGCGCCGGGCGATCGCGTTCGTGCAGCGCCGCCCGTACTTCGGGCTGTACCGGGTCCAGCTGGCCAGCGGCGACGGGCCGGGCCGGGTGCATGTGGTCGAGCCGCTGTTCGCGTCCTCCTCGCGTGACCTGCTGCCCGCCATCGCACCGGACGGCCGCCAGCTGGCATTCGTATCCGACCGCTCCGGCAGCAATGGGCTGTGGGTGGGCGACGTCAGCCAGCCCGACACGCTTCGGATGATGGGCGGCGTTCGCCCCGGAACCCGCTATGCGCCGGCGTGGTCGCCCGATTCGCGCCGCCTGCTGGCGACGGGCACCGACAGTCAGGGGCACGGCGTGGTCCAGGAAGTGATGGCGGCCAGCGGACAGGTCTCGACCCTGCCGCTGCCGGACGCGGACCCGCTGCAGGCCCAGTACGCGGCCGATCCGAATCGCCTGCTGGTGCTCGCCGCCAGCCCGGATGGAGCACCGCAGCTGCGTCTGTACGACCGGTCGGCCAAGCCGTGGCGGTCGTTGGGGCGGATCGACGGCGTCTCGGACTTTGAAGTCGACAGTGTCCGCAACCGAATCCTGTTCACCCGCCTGACCGAGGCCGGGCTGTGGGAGGTGGCGCTGGACCTGAGCCCGAAGTCGATCCGCCAGGTGAGCACCACCGAGCCGACCGCCGACCGCTACCGCATGTGGACGGTCACCCCTGCGGGCGAGATCAAGTACCTCGAACGCCTCCAGGATTGCGCCGCCAGCCTGCGCCGGATCGTGCCGGCGGATCCCGCTCCGCCGCGTTGCCTGGACCAGCTCCGCCGGTCCGCGGTGAACGGTTTCAGCCTCGGTGGGTCGCGCGGTGAGGTGGCTTATCTGGCCCTGGTCGACTGGGATGGCGCCGACATCGGTTACATGGAGCTCCCGAAGGAAACGGCCGAGGTTGTTCCCGGATGGATCAAGTGATTGATCGGATTGGGAAAAGTGCTATCGGAAATCCTTCGGTTTTGCATTCGGAGCGATTTCGGATAAGTCTCCAGCAACTTTCCTGATGTGAAGATGGTGTGTGCGGCAAAACCATTGACCATTCTCGGCACATGAGGTGGACCAATGGAGCAAGTGCAATGGGCGGACCGCGGGCAGCTACTGCAGCTCGAGACGCCTGAGGGCGCGGTTCAGGGCGGCTGCATCGGCGTCTCGCGACTGGGCAGCGTCCAGGTCTCGGGAGGCTTCACGTTCTGGCTGCAGCTGCACGGCAGCTCGTGGGTCGAGGCGAAGGAAGGCAAGTTCCGGCTTCGCAGCGGAGACTGGATCGCCTTCGAGAAGGATTCCAAGCCCACCGTCCAGGCCGACCGCTTCGGTGTCTGCGTCGGCCTGACGCTGACCGGCGAGGCGCTGCGTGAGATGACCCGCTTCGCCGACCGTGGCCTCTACGCCGGCCGCGGCCAGACCAGCCGCCACGACGCCCGCATCGGCCTGCGCCTGTGGCGCGAGGCGGCTGCCCGCCTGGCGGAAAACCCCGGCGCCAGCTTCGACGCTTCGATGCTGCGCCCGATCCTGCTGCACCTGGCCGGCGTCCAGCGCGACCTGGCCGCGCGCATTCCGCGTTGCCCGGGCCGTTCGCGCAGCCGCAAGCGCCAGGTGTTCGGCCGCCTCCAGCGCGCCCGCCTGTACCTGGAAGGCAACTGCGACCGCGTGGTCCGCATCAGCGAACTGGCCGAGCTGACCAGCTTCTCCAGCTGGTACTTCTCCAAGACCTTCCACAGTCTTTATGAAGAGAGCCCGCAGGCGGCTTCGGCGCGCATGCGCCTGGAGCACGCGGCGGACCTGCTCACCAGCACCTCGATGATGATCGGCGAAGTCGCCGCCGCCAGCGGCTTCGACAACTGCTGCAGCTTCGCCCGCGCGTTCCGCGCCCGCTTCGGCCAGTCGGCCACGCGCTACCGCGCCGCCGCAACGCGTGGCGATGCCGGCAAGGCGCAGGCCGCCGCACGCAAGTCCCTGGAACGCAAGTCGCTCGCCAGCAACGGCTGATCGGCTTGGCGAGGCTTATTAAAAGGCCGGCTCGATGCCGGCCTTTTTGTTTGCCCCAACTGCGACCTGAACACTCAACCGTAATCTGAGAACGGCGTCTCGACTTTGACGGGTGACGCATTTTTCGCGTGCGTTACGAATCGTCGCGAATGTGAAGGTCGTGTCCTCGCTGGCTAATTCAGCAAAGTCTCTCAACGCCAGCCGCAAAGCGGTCGTGCTCCCCAGAACTTAAGTTTGATGGGCGTTTAACACGCCCATAACAGATATCTGGAGAGAGATAGATGAACCATCGCAATTTGCGCACCGCGATGCGCGTCGGCATGCTGCCGGCCGGCATCGCGATCGCACTGGCGCCGGCATTTGCCAGCGCGCAGGAAAGCGGCGCGACGACGGGTGCAACCACCCTCGACCGCATTGAGGTCACCGGTTCGCGCATCCGTGGCGCGGACATGGAAACCCAGCAGCCGATCATCACGCTGAGCCGTCAGGACATCGACAAGCAGGGCTTCACGTCGGTCGCCGACATCCTGCAGAACCTGACCTCGGTGGGTTCGCCGGCCATCGCCCGCTCTGAGGCCCTGGCTTCGGGCGAGAACGTCGGTGGTTACTACGTCGACATCCGCAACCTGGGCGCGACCCGCACGCTGGTTCTCGTCAACGGCAAGCGCCTTGGCGCGACCACCGGCGGCTACCAGGATCTCAGCCAGATCCCGATGTCGGCCATCGACCGCATCGAAGTCCTGAAGGACGGCGCTTCGGCCATCTACGGTTCGGACGCGATCGCGGGCGTGGTCAACGTCATCACCCGCAAGCGCTATGAAGGCGCTGAGGCTTCGGCCTACCTCGGCCAGTACGGCGAAGGCGACGGCGACACGCAGCAGTACTCGTTCACCATGGGTTCCTCGGGCGACCGTGGCGGCGTGACGCTGTCGGTCGAATACTCGAAGCAGGAGCCGGTGTCCGCTGGCGACCGCTGGTTCTCCAAGTACGGCAACGCCGGTCCGGATTACCCGGGCTCGGGCTGGAGCCCGGTGAGCCAGAACGGTTCGTGGTTCGGTCCGTGCGGTCCGGGCGGCGCCGATACGTGGTGCACGCTGAACTCTGGCGGTAACCCGACCAACGTCGCCGATTACCACCCGATCACGCCGGCCGAGTACGCCAACTCGAACGAGCAGATGTACCTGCAGACCGGCATCGAGCGTCGTTCGGTGTTCGCCAACGCGAACTACGACATCACCGACAACATCACGTTCAACGCCGACATCCTGTACAACCACCGCTCGACGGACCAGCAGATCGCTGGCTACCCGTACCAGTCGGGTTCGTTCGAAACGCCGCTCAGCGGCGACAGCGTGTTCAACCCGACTCCGGGTGAAGACGTCGACTTCCGTCGTCGTCTGTGGGACGTGCCGCGCACCACGCAGAGCGACCTGGAAACCTACCGCTTCGCCGGTGGCTTCAACGGTTACTTCGAAGTTGCTGGTCGCGGTTGGGACTGGGACGTCGGCGCGCTGATGAACCGCAACACCTCGACCCGCACCTCGCACGGCGACATGAGCCTGATCGCTTCGCGTCAGGCGCTCGGTCCGTCGTACATCGACGCCGACGGCGTTGCCCGTTGCGGCACCGCTGCCGCCCCGATCGACGGCTGCCTTGCCTGGAACCCGCTGCTGCCGTACGGCGTCGCCGGCGCTGGTTCGCTCGCCGATCCGGCGCTCGCGAACTTCCTGTTCCCGGTCTTCACCAACACCGGTCTGACCCGCACCACCAGCTACACCGCCAACATCTCCGGTGGTCTGTTCGACCTGCCGGCCGGTGAAGTCGGCCTGGCCGTGGGCGTGGAGCACCGCAAGGAGCAGGGCCGCTTCGTTCCGGACGCGTTCGCGCAGTCGGGCGAGAGCACCGGCCTGGGCGCCACGACGACGGAAGGTTCGTACAACCTCGACGAAATCTACATGGAGCTCAACGTGCCGATCCTGGCCGACGCTCCGTTCGCCAAGGAACTGACGATCAACGTCGCCGGTCGTTACTCGGACTACTCGAACTTCGGTGACACCACCAACGGCAAGTTCGGCTTCACCTGGCGTCCGATCGACGAACTGCTGGTCCGCGGCACCTACGCCGAGGGCTTCCGCGCTCCGACGATCGACAACCTGTACGGCGGCATCGGTACGAGCTTCGAGAACTACACCGACCCGTGCGGCACCGGTGCGGTCAACAGCGTGAACGGCAACGCCGCCTGTAACGCTGCTGGCGTCCCGCTGGGCTACGTCCAGCTGGGCCAGGGTCTCGAGCCGTGCACGACCTATCCGTGCGCGACGCCGGACCAGTTCATCACGGGCTCCAACCCGGACCTGCTGCCGGAAACGTCCAAGAGCAAGACCGTCGGCCTGGTGTGGTCGCCGCGTTGGGTCCAGGGTCTGGACATCTCGCTGGACTGGTACCGTTACGAGCTCGAGAACATGATCATCTCGGACTCGGTGGACCGCATCCTGCGTGACTGCTACATCCTGGGTAGCGCCGATCGCTGCAATGGCATCACGCGTGCGGGCGATGGTCACATCTCCTCGCTCTTCTACGGCCTGGCCAACCTGGGCTCGATGGAGACCGAAGGCTTCGACCTCGGCGTGAAGTACCGTCTGCCGGAACTGTCGTTCGGTCAGTTCACGATCGACTGGCAGAACACCTACACCAGCAAGTACGACGAAGAAGGCGAGAACTCGGACGGCGACAAGATCATGGTTGGCCAGGTTGGCCAGTCGGGCATCTTCCGCCTGCGCTCGAACGTCGGCGTCGACTGGCAGCTGGGTGACTTCGGTGCGACCTGGACCGCTCGTTACTACTCGGGCATGAAGGAATCGTGCGTCACGAACCGTCCCTGCACCTCGCCGGACCACATGGCGAACGGCGAGCCGGACGCGATCCGCGAAGTCGGTTCCAACACGTTCCACGACGTGCAGGTCAACTACAAGACCCCGTGGAACGGTACGGTTGCCGTCGGCGCCAACAACGTGTTCGACCATCAGGGTCCGCTGATGTTCTCGAACTCGTCGTTCCGTCACAGCGACTACCCGTACTACGGCGGCTTCGACATCGGTCGCTTCGTGTACATCAAGTACACGCAGCGCTTCTGATAGCGAAAGCACCGAGCAACACCACTACGGCCCCGAAAGGGGCCGTAGTTCTTTGTGGCGCCCGAAACGCCGGGATATGCCGGATCTGGCGCGAGCCCGCTTCGCGGTTACGATAGCGGCAGCCTTCCCAGCCGACGTCCCGATGAAACTGCAGGTGCCCTTCATCCAGTTGCCCGTGAGCTTCGATGCCGCCGCGCTGGAGGCGGAAATCGCCGCGCTCGGCGAGGGGCCGTGGAAACCGCACCCGCAGGGCTTCGCCGGCAACTCGATGCTGCCGCTGGTGGCCGCCGATGGCGAGGCCGACAACGAGGCCTTCGCGGGCGTGATGCGCCCGACGCCGGAACTGCTGCGCTGCCCGTACCTGACGCAGGTGTTCGCCAGCCTCGGCGCGACGGTGGGACGCAGCCGGCTGATGCGCCTGTCGGGCCATGCCGAAGTCACGCGCCATGCGGACCAGGGCTACTACTGGGCCGAGCGCGTGCGCGTGCACATTCCGATCGTCACCCAGCCGACCGTGCGTTTCGAATGCGACAACGCCGCGATCAACATGGCCGCGGGCGAATGCTGGATCTTCGACACCTGGCGCCAGCACCGCGTGCTCAACGATGCGGTGCAATCGCGCGTGCACCTGGTGGTGGACACCGTCGGCGGCGGGCGCTTCTGGGACCTGGTCAATCGCGGCCGTCCGCACGATGCGTCGCATGCGGGCTGGCAGAGCGTGCACATCGCGCCCAAACCGGGCGAAGTGGCGCCGTTCGCGTGCGAACGCGTCAACGTGCCCACGGTGATGAGCCCGTGGGAACTCAACGATCACCTCGGCCTGCTGTTCGCCGATGCGGTGCCGCATCCGAACCTGCCGCAGGTGCGGCAGATCGCGATGCGCTTCGCGCGGCAGTGGCAGGGATTGTGGTTCGAACTGGGCGATCGTCCGGAAGGACGCGCGCGTTACAACGCCGCGTTGCAGCGTTTCGTCGAGGAAATCCGCGGACCCGCGCAGCCGGTGGTCCTGAAGAACGAGCTGCGCTGGTTCAACGCGCTGATGACGATCGTGTGCAAGTTCGCCGTGGGCAACGACGGCACCGCGTTCGATACCGTCGCGCATCGGCGCGATGCGGGCGACAACGCCTGACCCGAGTGAGGGACGGATAAAAAAGGCCGCCAGAAGGCGGCCTTTTTCATGGCGAAGCGGGAACGCGGCCGATCAGAACTTCGGCTTGTCTTCTTCCGCGTTGTAGCGGGCGATCGCGTCGTTGAGGATCGCCTTCGCCTCGGCGGCGCCGCCGAAGCCTTCGATCTTCACCCACTTGCCCTTCTCCAGGTCCTTGTAGTGCTCGAAGAAGTGGCCGATGCGGTCGAGCCAGTGCTGCGAGACCTGCGCGATGTCGCTGACGTGCGCATAGCCGCCGAAGACCTTTGGCACGGGCACGGCGATCAGCTTCTCGTCGGAACCGGCCTCGTCGCTCATCTTCAGCACGCCGACCGGCACGCAGCGGATGACCGAACCCGGCACCAGCGGCAGCGGCAGGATCACCAGCACGTCGGCCGGGTCGCCGTCGCCGCACAGCGTGTGCGGGACGTAGCCGTAGTTGCACGGGTAGCGCATCGGCGTGGACAGGATGCGGTCGACGAAGATCGCGCCCGAAGCCTTGTCGACCTCGTACTTGACCGGCTCGGCATCCTTGGGGATTTCGATGATGACGTTGATCTCATCCGGCGGGTTCTTGCCGGTGGGGACGAGGTCCAGGCCCATGCGTTGCTCCAACTGCTTAAGGCCGCGCCGGAAGGGCGGGGCGGGGTTTCGGGGATAGCGGGCCGGACATTTTACGGGTCTGGCTGCTGCGGCGCAGCACCGTGGGGAAATCGCCCGGGTGCGACGGGCGTTCCGTAGCCCGGGCAAGGCCGCAGGCCGCGCCCCGGGGGGCCGCGAGCGGGAAAACGATGGCAAGCCCCGGATGCGCTTTATGGCAAGCCCCGGAGGCGCTTTCCCGGGTGCGCTGCGCTTACCCGGGCTACGAGGACGGGTTCCCAAAAGGAAACGGCGGCCCGGAGGCCGCCGTTCCCGCTACACCCTGCAATGGAGGCTTACAGCAACGGCACCAGCAGCAGGGCCACGATGTTGATGATCTTGATCAACGGATTGATCGCCGGGCCGGCCGTGTCCTTGTACGGGTCGCCGACCGTATCGCCGGTGACCGCCGCCTTGTGGGCATCGGATCCCTTGCCGCCGAAGTTGCCGTCCTCGATGTACTTCTTGGCGTTGTCCCAGGCGCCGCCGCCGGTGGTCATCGAGATGGCCACGAACAGGCCGGTCACGATCGTGCCGATCAGCAGTCCACCCAGCGCCTTCGGGCCCAGCAGCAGGCCGACGACGATCGGCACGGCGACCGGCAGCAGCGAGGGCACGATCATTTCCTTGATCGCCGAACGCGTGAGCATGTCGACGGCCTTGTCGTACTCCGGCTTGCCCGTGCCTTCCATGATCCCGGGGATCTGGCGGAACTGGCGGCGCACTTCCTCCACCACCGCACCGGCCGCGCGGCCGACGGCTTCCATCGCCATCGCGCCGAACAGGTACGGGATCAGGCCGCCGATCAGCAGGCCGATGATCACGTAGTGGTCGGACAGGTCGAACGCGAAGGTCTGGCCGGGATTGGCGGCCGTCAGGTTGTGCGTGTAGTCGGCGAACAGCACCAGCGCGGCGAGTGCCGCCGAACCGATCGCGTAACCCTTCGTCACCGCCTTGGTGGTGTTGCCGACGGCGTCGAGCGGGTCGGTGACGCTGCGCACTTCCGGTGGCAGTTCCGCCATTTCCGCGATGCCGCCGGCGTTGTCGGTGATCGGGCCGTAGGCGTCGAGCGCGACGATCATGCCGGCCATCGACAGCATCGCCGTCGCGGCGATGGCGATGCCGTACAAACCGCCAAGGTGGAACGCCAGCCAGATCGCGACGCACACCGCGATCACCGGAAGCGCGGTCGACTTCATCGACACGCCCAGGCCCGCGATGATGTTGGTGCCGTGGCCCGTGGTGGACGCCGCGGCGACGTGGCGCACCGGCTTGTACTGCGTGCCGGTGTAGTACTCGGTGATCCACACGATCGCACCGGTCAGCACCAGGCCGATCAGCGCGCAACCGTAGAGGTTCATCGCACCGTGCGCGTTGTCGCCCATCAGCTGCGTGGTGATCGGATAGAACGCGATCGCCGCAAGCACCGCCGACACGATCACGCCCTTGTACAGCGCGCCCATGATCGAGCCGCCGGCCTTCACCTTCACGAAGAACGCGCCGACGATCGAGGCGATGATCGACACGCCGCCCAGCACCAGCGGATACAGCACCGCGTTGCGCCCGGCTTCGGCGAGCATCAGGCCGCCCAGCAGCATCGTCGCGATCACCGTGACCGCGTAGGTTTCAAACAGGTCTGCCGCCATGCCCGCGCAGTCGCCGACGTTGTCGCCGACGTTGTCGGCGATCACCGCCGGGTTGCGCGGATCATCCTCGGGAATGCCCGCTTCGACCTTGCCGACCAGGTCCGCGCCGACGTCCGCACCCTTGGTGAAGATGCCGCCGCCCAGTCGCGCGAAGATCGAGATCAGCGAAGAACCGAACGCCAGGCCCACCAGCGCGTGCAGCGCGTGTTCGCCGGCGAAGCCCATACGCTGCAGCACGAGGTAGTAACCGGCGACGCCCAGCAGGCCGAGGCCGACCACCAGCATGCCGGTGATGGCGCCGCCGCGGAACGCGACGTCCATCGCCTCGCTCATGCCCTTGCGCGCGGCTTCGGCGGTACGCACGTTGGCGCGCACCGACACGTTCATGCCGATGTAGCCGGCCGCACCCGAGAGCACCGCGCCGAGCAGGAAGCCCACCGCCGTGGCCCAGCCGAGGAAGAAGCCGATGAGGACGAACAGGACGACGCCCGCGATCGCGATCGTCGTGTATTGCCGGTTGAGGTAGGCGCGTGCGCCTTCCTGGATCGCGCCGGCGATCTGCTGCATTCGTTCATTGCCGGCGGGTTGCGCGCCGATCCAGCGCGCGGAGATGATCCCGTAGAGGATCGCGATGACGGCGCATACCAGCGCCAGAACCAAACCGTACTGCTCCAGCATGAATCCCTCCCCAAAGAAGTGGAAACACCAGGAATTTCAAGTTGAGTGCATCGAAGTTTTAGGCTGCGCGGGTCGTGGGCCACCGCGACAACGGCCCGACTATGGCACAGGCCGCCGGCCGGACGCACGCTGTAGACGCAGCATTCAGCGCCTCCGTGCCAGCCTGCGGTCCCCGTCACGGAAAGTGCTTCCCGCCGCCATGCGAGTGTCGCCGCTCCTTCTCCTGCTTTTCACGCTGCCGGTGCTGGCAGCGAACCCCAAGCCCGCGCCGAAGGCCGATCCGAAGCCGGAAATCGCGCGCGGCCCCGTGCAGCCGCAGGCGCAGAACGCCGTGCATACGCTGCGACAAATTCCCGAAGCCTGCGCAAGGCTGGAGGGCATGTTCACCGGGCAGGCCGACGATCCCTACACCTTCACGGTGGTGCGCATCTCGCCGCAGTGCCAGCCGCGCGCGCGCTTCGTCGACGCGGCCAAGGCCAGGCCGGCGGAGAACGGATGGGTGCTCAACGACGTGATCCGCGTGCCGAACGCGGCGTGTCCTTCGCAGCAGGCCGTCGTGCATGTCTGGCGCAAGCCGCTCGACAAGGCGGCCAAGCTCGATGGGCAGGGCCAGCAGCGCATCTATCTGGACGAGTCGCAGCAGAAGGCGAAGGCGGGGCAGCTCGATGCGGTGCCGATGTTCGCCGCGCAGATGCAGGTGGAAGGCAAGGCCTGCAGGTAAATCGCGCCTGCGTCTGGGATTGCGCGATGTCGTGAGTCGATGAAGGAAAGGCCGCGAATGCGGCCTTTCCTGTTGCATGCGTGCTGTCGCGACTTTGGCGTCGCGCGATCAGCCGTCAGTGGCGGCCGGTTCGTTGGCGCTTGCCTGTTCGGTCGCGTTCGACGAGACCGGCACTCCGGGCGTCTTGCCCGGGGGCGTCATGCCGTTGCTGGTGGTCACCGGCGTCATCCCATTGCTGGGTCTCGCCGGCGTCATGCCATTGCTGGTGGTAGCCGGCGTCATGCCGTTGCCCGCGCCGCCATGGGACCTGGCGAAGTCGGCGAGCGGATCGACCCACTGCGACGGCGTGGCGGGCACCTTGTCGGCGGGGAAATGGAACTGTTCCTTCGCCAGCAACTGCACGCAGGTCCAGCCAAGGGCGGTCGTCACGTCCTTGATCAGCTGTGCGTTGTTGTTGTGCATGTCGTCGCGCGAAGGCGAATTCGCATGCTTCTGCGTGGTGGCGTTGCAGGCCAGGTTCGACACCTGCCGCGCGGTCCTGGTGTCGATCAGCTGCACCTGCGCGCTGTAGCCGATCCAGTACGAATTCCAGTCGGTCGGGTAGTACGCGTACATCCAGCCGCCGGAGCGGACGTCGAGCACGTAATCGGCTTGCGGGTGCAGCGCCGCCAGTTCCTTCGGCTTGGTCGCCGTGGTGGGGGCGGTGTCGGGCGTCAGCACCTGGGCCCCGTAGACTTCGCCCAGCGCGGTGGCCAGTTTCTCGCGGACGATGATGGCCGGGTCGGCTACGCCGTTGTCTTCGATCAGCTTGTTGCCAGCGGAAATCATCGCGCCCGCGCCAAACAGCCCGAACGACGCCTTGCCCGCCGTCATCGCCGAGAAGCTCGGCCGCTCGTGCACGGTCAGCGCAACCGTCTTTCCCTGGAGGGCAGCAGCATCCGTTCCGCTCAACGGAACCGGCTTGTCCTTCGCGCCGGCCACACCCGTTGCCAACATCAGCGCAAACGCCAACATCGTGTATTTCATTCGTGTCCCCTGTGTGTGATCGCCCGTATCCGCGGACGACTGCCGTCCCCCGACAGCAGCAGCGCATCAGGACATCGGGATGGTCACGCTGTCAACGCTCACCCCTCGAACGGCGGCAACTTCTTCTCCACCAGGGCGTGCTTCAGCGACACGTACTTCGGCAGCCCGTCGCGCCCATACGGCGGCGGCGCTTCGCCACGGATCAACGGTTCCAGGTAACGCCGCGCTGCCGGCGTGATGCCGTACCCATCGGCGCGGATGAACTCCGGCGGCATCATCTTCTCGTGGTTGGCGATGTTGGACAGCGGTGCGGCCTCGATCTTCCAGCGGTACGGCGCGTCCGACGTGCGCACGATCACCGGCATCACCGAGTTCATGCCCTTCAGCGCGAACTCGACCGCCTTGCGACCGACCGCCTGCGCTTGCGCGAGATCGGTCTTCGACGCGAGGTGGCGCGCCGAACGCTGCAGGTAATCCGGCAGCGCCCAGTGGACCTTGTAGCCCAGCGCATCCTTCACCCGTCCGGCGAGGAACGAAGCCACGCCGCCGAGCTGCGTGTGCCCGAAGGAGTCCTTGCCGCCGCCGGCATCGGCGACGAACTTCCCGTCCGCCGTCTGGATGCCTTCGCTGGCGACGACGACGCAGTAGCCCACGCGTTCGACGGTGGCCTTCACCTTCGCGAAGAAGTCCGCCTCGTCGAAGGGACGTTCGGGGAACAGGATCAGGTGCGGCGCCGCATCCTCGCCGTTGCCGGCCAGGCCGGCGGAGGCGGCGATCCACCCGGCGTGCCGCCCCATCGCCTCGTAGACGAACACCTTCGTGGAAGTGTCGGCCATCGCCGCGACGTCCAACGCGCATTCGCGCACCGACACCGCCGTGAACTTGGCGACCGAGCCGAAGCCGGGGCAGCAGTCGGTGACCGCGAGGTCGTTGTCGACCGTCTTGGGCACGCCGACGCAGGTCAGCGGGTAGTCGAATTCGGCCGCCAGCTGCGAGACCTTCAGCGCCGTGTCGGCCGAATCGTTGCCGCCGTTGTAGAGGAACCAGCGCACGTCGT
>Ga0102594_1000731_pt1 | contig 26211 bp, 22 predicted proteins | sample AraplaCol_mLB_r2_2_FD_76863 | JGI IMG/M metagenome (GOLD analysis project Ga0102594, IMG submission 76863) | Arabidopsis root microbial communities from North Carolina, USA - plate scrape MF_Col_mLB_r2 (SPADES assembly) (version 2) | ecosystem: Host-associated > Plants > Roots > Endosphere...
AGCACATCATCGGCAAGATCAGCGATCGGCCCGCAGCGGACCGTATTCCACCGGCACCCAGGCGTAAGCGCCCTTGCCGTCGGCGCGGACATGGCCGATGCCGGGGAAGGGCAGATGGGCGCCGGCAACGGCGAGACGGTTTTTCGCCGCATCGGCCAGCAGCCGCTTGCGGGTGGCGACGGCGGCCTTGTAGTCGGTGTCGAATTCGACGCTGACATCCGGCTTCACGAACTGCACCGCGTGGTAATGCACGATGTCGCCCCAGACGAGCAGGCTCTTGCCGCTGGACGCGAAGAGATAGCCGGTATGGCCCGGCGTATGGCCGGCCGCCGGCACGGCGGTTACGCCCGGCAGCAGCTGCGCGCCGGCCTTGAAGGTCTGGAAGCGGCCGGCGTCGCGATAGGGCTTCACCGCCTGCTGCGCCATGGCGAAGAAGGGCTGGGTCTCGGCCGGCTGTTTCGCCGCCACCGCCGGATCGAGCCAGAAGGCCGCCTCGGCTTCGGTGGCATAGACTTTCGCATTGGGGAAAGCGATCTGGCCATCGGCGGTGAGCACGCCCATCGCGTGATCGGGATGCAGATGGGTCAGCAGCACGGTGTCGATCGCGGCCGGGTCGTAACCAGCAGCACGGATATTCTCGAGGATGAAGCCGAGCGTGGGACCGAAGGCCTTCGCCGTGCCGGCATCCACCAGCACCAGATTGCTGCCGGTATGCACCAGATAGGCGTTCACCGCGGTCTGCACGCCCTTGTCATGCGCCACGAAGAGCCGCGCCATCAGGCGCTGTAGGTCCTCGGCGCGGATGTCGCGCAGCAGTTTGGTCTCAAGGTCGATATAGCCGTCATAGAGCGCGGTGACTTCCATGCCGCCGAGGCCGTAGCGGTAGAAACCCGGCACCTGCGTCTTCTGCTGCGGCGGCGTTTGCGCCATGACGGCAAGCGGCAGGCAAAGCAGGAGCGCGGCCAGCGCCAGGCGGCGCAGCGATACAACAGCGATCATGTGAATCCCCTCAGATGATGAGGCGGTCACATGATGCAGCGCGATCGCAAATCAAGCGCGGCAAATGTGCGGGTGCAATTTAATATCGCGCGCCGTGCGTCGCTTACTTCGCCGTCACCGGAATCTGGCTGCCGGGCGAGGCGATCAGCGCGAAAGTGAACAGCGCGCCCGGCGATAATGGCTTCTGCGTGGTCTTGCCCACTGCCGGCTTCACCGGCTCGACATCCTGAACCGGCACGACCACCGGCAGGATCATCGGCACCAAATCCTCCTTGGCGACCAGCGCCGGATGATGCTGGTCGCAATCCTCCATCGGTTCGCCGAAGGCCAAGGGCGACGGGGTCGTCCAGTCATCGGCCTCCCCGGCCATGGCCAGGGATGAAATCACCACCGCCGCCATCAGGGCGACGCCAGTCCAGAGCAGGAGTTCGGTTTTCATGAGACGGTACCCCGCGTCAGACGGTGCACGACCGATCCTCAACCACGGCGCCGGGGTCCGGTTCCGGGCAGGCGCAAATAATTGCTGCTGTGGCCTCAGGGCAACGGCGTTAGGGCAACGGCGTCAGTTTGCCAGCCGTTCGGTGATCAGATCCATCAGCGCGCGCAGGCGCGGCAGGCGCCGCAGGTCGCGGTGATAGCCGATATACTGAGGCCGGCCCGGCGGCGGCTCGGCCATATCGATGGCAATAATGCCCGGCGTGGCATCGCCGACCGGACGCGGCAGCACGGTATAGCCCGCGCCCCAGGCGCACATCTGCGCACTCACGGCCAGGTTGTTGCTGCTGAACCCCGCCGTTGCATTCGGCAACGCGCGCTGCAGCCACAGCACATCGGGGCGGCCGGCATAGGCCTCGTGCATGGTGACCACATGCAGGCCGGCACCATCGCCGAAAACCGGCACAGGACTGCCGGTCGGCGCATACAGCGCATAGGGCACGGTGGCGAGCCGCCGGCCGATCACTTCCGGTTCGTCGAAGGGCCGCATGCGTATCACCATGTCGGCCTCGCGGCGCGGCAGACTGTAGAGCCGCGCATCGGTCAGCAGCTCGATGCTCGCCTTCGGATAGCGCTGGCGGAATTCCGACAATACCGGCGCCAGCATGTAGATCGCGAACCAGTCGAGCGTGGAGATGCGCAGCAGTCCATCCACCTCATGCCCGCCAGCCGCGAGTGCGCGCTGCGCCGCCAGCGTCTCGGCCTCGATCCGCTCGGCATGCGCCAGCAGGGTGCTGCCCTCGTCGGTGAGCACGAAGCCCTCGGTGGTGCGCTGGAACAGCACATGGCCGAGCGCGCTCTCGAGGGCGCGAAGACGACGCCCCATCGTGGGCTGGGTCTGGCCGATCCGCCGCGCCGCCGCGCCCAGCGTGCCCTCGCGGGCAATCGCCAGGAAAATCCGCAGGTCGCTCCAGTCCATCTCGGCCATAGTCCATGCATTTATGCATGGACTATGTGCAATATCAATAATTCCCATTCATCTATGAAAGGCGCACCTTCGGGTCATCGCAACACACCCGCTCAAGGAGCCCATCATGACCCGCCTCGCCAACAAGACTGCCCTGATCACTGGCGGCACCAGCGGCATCGGCCTGGAGACCGCCCTGCAGTTCGTCGCCGAAGGCGCCCGCGTCGCCGTCACCGGCACCAACCCGGCCACGATCGAAACCGCCCGCGCCACGCTCGGCGCCGGCGTGCTGATCCTGCGTGCCGATGCCGGCGACATCGCCGGCCAGAAGGAGATCGCCCGCCAGGTGCAGCAGGCCTTCGGCAAGCTGGACATCCTGTTCGTCAATGCCGGCATCGCCGACTTCCGCCCGGTCGAGGCCTGGGACGAGGCCGGTTTCGACCGCAGCATCGCGATCAATCTCAAAGGTCCGTTCTTCCTGGTGCAGGCCCTGTTACCGATCTTCGCCAAGACTGCCTCGATCGTGCTCAACACCTCGATCAACGCCCGCATCGGCATGCCGAATTCCAGCATCTACGCCGCCACCAAGGCCGGCCTGATCTCGATGGCGCGCACGCTGTCGGGCGAGCTGATCGGCCGCGGTATCCGCGTCAACGCCGTCAGCCCCGGCCCGGTCTCAACGCCGCTCTATGGCAAGCTGGGCCTGTCGGAAGCCGACCTGAAGGCGATGGCCAATGGCATCATGGACCAGATCCCGGCCAAGCGTTTCGGCGCACCCAGCGAGATCGCCAAGGCCGTGGTCTTCCTGGCCTCCGATGAAAGCGCCTTCACGGTCGGCAGCGAACTCGTCATCGACGGCGGCATGAGCAACCTGTAAGCCTGATCCCGCATACAAAGGAACATCCCATGCATCTCCCCGCCCCCAACCGCCGCAACCTGCTCACCGGCGTGCTTGCGCTGGCTGCTGCCGGCACGCTCGCCGCCCCGGCGCTGGCCGCGACCGATCCGGCCGTCACCTGGCCGAAAAGCTTCAAGGTTCAGAACATCGCCAGCAACGGCACGACCATTCATGTGCGCAGCGGCGGCAAGGGCCCGGCCGTCGTGCTGCTGCACGGCTACGGCGAGACCGGCGACATGTGGGTACCGCTGGCCGTGGAACTGGCGCGCGACCATACGGTGATCGTGCCCGACCTGCGCGGCCTCGGCCTTTCGGCAAAACCGAAGACCGGCTTCGACAAGAAGACCCAGGCCCATGACGTCGCCGGCGTGCTGGATGCGCTGAAGATCACCGAGGCCGATCTGGTCACGCATGATATCGGCAACATGGTGGGCTATGCTTTTGCTGCGCAATATCCGGCGCGGGTGAAGAAATTCGTGCTGATCGACGCGCCGGTGCCCGGCATCGGCCCGTGGGAAGACATCCTCAAGCATCCGCTGCTGTGGCATTTCCGCTTTGGCGGTCCCGACATGGAACGCCTGGTGAAGGGCCGCGAGCGCATCTATCTCGACCGCTTCTGGAATGAATTCTCGGCGCACCCGGCACGCTTCGGTGAAAGCTCGCGCCAGCATTACGCCAAACTCTATGCGATGCCCGGTGCCATGCATTCCGGCTTTGCGCAATTCGCCGCCTTCGACCAGGACGCCATCGACAACAGGGCGATGCTGGCAGCAGGCGGCAAGCTGAAAATGCCGGTGCTGGCGCTGGGCGGCGAGAAAAGCTTTGGCGGCACCATGGCGGTGGTGATGCGCGCCACGGCCGACAATGTCACCGAAGACATCGTGCCCGACAGCGGCCACTGGATCATGGAAGAAAACCCGAAGGCGACCGTGGCGCTGGTGCGCGGCTTCCTCGGCTAAAGGCTGCACATACCGCTGGCGTCTATTCAGACGTCGGCGGTATCGCTTTCCCAGCCGCCCTCTTTTGCATCCAGCGTGCCGTGCGTGATCACATCGTCCTGCGGCGCGAGATCGGCGGCGCCGAAATCCGGCTGGCTCGAAAGCTGCGCATAGAGCGGCGTGAAATCCGGCCGGGTCGCGTCGAACAGCTCCTCGAAGCTTTTGATCACGAAATAGGTCTTCTGGAAGGTGTCGATGCGGTAGCGCGTGCGCATCACCCGCATGAGATCGAAACGCACGCGGTTGGGCGCTTCACTGCCGAGGCAGAAGACGCTTTCGGTCTTGGAGGAGAGAATCCCGCTGCCATAGATACGCAGGTCGCCGCTCTTTTCCTGAATGAGCCCGAATTCCACCGTGTACCAGTAGAGCCGCGCCAGATGATGCAGCGCGTCGAGTCCGGCGGCTTTCAGGCCGCCTTGTCCGTAGGCCTGCATGTAGTCGGCGAAGACCGGGTTCATCAGCAGCGGCACATGGCCGTATATGTCGTGGAAGCAGTCGGGTTCCTGGATGTAATCGAGCTGCGCGCGTTTGCGAATCCACCAGGTGACGGGAAAGCGCCGGGCAGCGAGATGGCCGAAGAAGATGTCGTCGGGCACCAGGCCCGGCACGCAGACGATGCGCCAGCCGGTCGCCTTTTCCAGCACATCGGACAGCCGCTCGAAATCCGGCACGCCGTCGGCTGCGACGCCGAGCCCGGTCAGACCATCGAGAAACGGCTGGCAGGCGCGGCCAGGCAGTAATGCGGCCTGGCGTTTGAACAGGTCGCGCCAGACGGCGTGGTCTTCCGCCGTATAGCGGTTCAGCGGCTGGGGATGGGTGTAGTCGGCGGCAATCTTCAGATCAGCATCGAGATCGCGGACGGTCATGCTGCACCTCCTCGGGCATCATGCTGTGACTGCGGCGTGTCACGGTTCCATGCAAGGATATCGCGGATGCCATACACATACCCCGCGTAATGGCTCGATTTTCCACTATTATTTGCACGGTTCATGCATATAATCTGAAATAGTGCATGAATCACGCAGGGTTACCCCATGACCATCCAGCTCGACCTATACGATCTGCGTCTGCTCACCGCCCTCCAGCGCGAGGGCCGCAGCCCCAATGCGGCGCTGGCCGAACAGGTGGGACTGTCCGCCAGCCAGGTCAGCCGGCGTCTGTCGCGCCTGGAGCAGGATGGCGTCATCGCCTCCTACGCCGCCCTGCTCAACCCCGAAGCGGCGGGCCTGAGCGTGATGGCCTTTTCCAGCGTGTCGCTGGAACGCCATGCGGAAGAACTGGTGCTGGGCTTCGAGCGCGCGGTGACCAGCCGGCCGGAAATCCTCGAATGCTGGTCGGTGACCGGCGGCGACGATTTCGTGCTGCGCATCGTGGCGCGCGACCTCAAGGCCTTCGCCGATTTCCTGTCACAGCACATCCTGCGCCTGCCCGGCGTGCGCAGCGTGCGCTCGGCCATCGTGCTGCACCGGATCAAGCAGACCACCGAGCTGCCGCTCGACCAGCTGGCCTCAACCGCATGAAGGCATGCCGCGTAGCCGCCCTGCTTCTGTGCAGCATCGCGGCTGTCGCGGCGCCCGTTCCATCGGCCGGCGCGCAGGAAACCGTGATCACGGCGAGCTGCGTGCTGGCGATCAACAGCGCGGTGCGCATGCTGCAGCGGGATTTCCTGCTGCATGAACCGCCGGCGGTGATCGCGGCCGGTTTCGACGCCGCCTTCCTGCGCAACTACACGAATATTTCCTGCTACGAGGATGCCGAGGGCTTCGTGCTGTATTTCCGCCCGCCCCAGTATATCGCCGGCCGCTATGGCAACGGCCTCTACATGGTGCGGATGCATCCCGACCTGACGATCGATTACGCCACGCCGATGCGATAAGTCAGCTGCGCTTCAGCGGCGTTAGCGGCCGAGGAATTCCGGCGTCGCGGAACTGATCAGCAGTTCGATCAGGCCGGTCATCGCCTTCTGCACGCGGTCGAAGCCGACCGATTTCACGATCCTGGCTTCATCCATGTAGAGATCGCGGTTGATCTCGAGCTGCAGCGTGTGGATGCCGGCATCACGGCGCGCATAGTGCTGCGTGATGTAGCCGCCCGCGTAGGGTTTGTTGCGCGCGGTGCCAAAGCCGCAGGAGCGCAGGTAATCCTCGACGCGGTCGACCAGGCGCGGCGCGCAGGACACGCCGTGGAAATCGCCCAGCACCATGTCGGCGCGGCGCATGCCGGCATCGGGCATGTTGTTGCCACCCACGCTGGGCATCGAATGGCAATCCAGCAGCAGGGCCACGCCATGATGGCGGCGCGCCTCGGTGAGCAGGGCTTCCAGCGCGTCATGATACGGACGCCAGCAGGTCTCGACGCGGCGCTCGGCCTCGGCGAAGGGGATCTTGCCCTTGTAGATTTCCATGCCGCCGGCGACGACGCGCGCGATCGTGCCGAGCCCGGCGCCGATCTTGCTGCTGTCGGTGACGCAATGCGCCGGCAGCGGCGCATCGAACATGCCGGGATCGAGTTCATAGGCGGCGCGGTTCGGATCGCAGTAGGCGCGCGGGAACAAAGCTTCCAGCAGCGGCGCGCCCAGCGAGGGGCCGGCCTTGTAGAGATCGTGGATGAAGGCGTCTTCCGAGCGGCGCAGGGTAACGGCGTCGAGCTGGCTCAGGCCCTTGAAACTGGCGGGATAGATGTCGCCCGAATGCGGCGAGGACAGCACCAGCGCGCTGCGATTGGACACCGGCAGGGTGACACGGATCGGCGGATCGTTCGGAAATTCCGGATCGGGCTGGAACCGGCGGCTGGTGAGCGTGGCGTTGCTTGTCATTGCGGGTTGGCGGAACCTGAAAAAGGCCGGCGCAGGCGGCACCGGCGCGGGCTGAAGCGACTGGGGCAACTGGGGAGTGAATATGAGCCATCCGGGCGGGGCTTGCCAACCGGCGCTGCAGCCATTAAAAGCCAGCCGGTCCGGTCGACCCCCGGACATTCGGTCTCTCGACTGAATTCTGCGTAACGGGCGGTTAGCTCAGCGGTAGAGCACTACCTTGACATGGTAGGGGTCACAAGTTCGATCCTTGTACCGCCCACCACGCAGCCTTCCTTCCCCCTCGGCGGGGAGCCCTCATGCATATTGCTGATTGCCATGCCGGCACCCTGCGCGATCTGCGATAGCGCCGGATGCCCTTGCGCGACCGACACGCGAATCACCCGCCTCGCTATTCTCTGAAAAAGCCGGAAAACCCTGCTTTTTCATTTAGATAAAATTAAGCATACTGCGACGAGGCTAGTGGGACGACCGGCATTGGCGGGGGCCAGACCGGCAAGTCCGAGTGACGCAGGCGACAGGGCCACCTGGGGGAAGTCATGACGGTCGAAACGGCAACGATTCCGGTAGGCAGCGTATTCATCGAACATTCGCGGTTCCTGCCGGGGCCGGCGCGGGCGCGCTGGCGCGTCGAGCGCATCGTCGCCCTGCCCAACCTGCCTGAACATGCCGCGATCCGGAAACTGGATTCCGGCGGCGAGGAGCGCCTGATCACCCTCCAGGCCCTGGTCCAGAGCGGCAAATACACCCGCGAAAACTGAGCATTAGGCTGCATACGGATTAGAAAAATCCACGCGTTGCCAAGAATTTAGCTTTTCGTTCTCCCATTAGAGAATAGCATACGGACTAATTCGCATTCCACGGGTCTGCAGAAGCGGGCCCGCCTTGGGGGAGTCCGTCATGTTCCGTCATTCGCTCAACCGCCTGCTGCTGGCGATCATCCTGCTGCTCAGCATTGTCGGCCTGGTCACCACGCTGGTGCAGGTGCGCACCGCCTGGGTCACCGCCGATGAGAAGGGCAAGATCCTCGCGCTGGCGCAGGCTGACCGGCTGCTGTTCGACGGCGTCGCCAATTTCCGCGTCCAGCGCGGCCAGGCCCAGGCCGACATCCTGTCGCTCGACAACGGCCGTGCCGCGATGGAAGCGATCAAGACCGATTACGACAAGCGCTATGCCGGCGTGCAGCAGGCTTTCAAGGGCCTCGACATCCCCGACCAGACGAAGCTGAAGGCCGCCATCGACGAACAATGGAACATCGTCGGCGGCAAATTCCCCGGCCTGATCGCCGAGGGCTCGAAGCCGAAGGCGGAGCGCGCCATCGCCAACACCAACGACTGGTACAATTCCACCACCGGGCTGATCAACGCGGTGAATGCCACCTCGGCCGTGGTCAGCAACGAGGTACGCATCCTCGATCCGATGATCGCCGAGCTGGTGCAGGTGCGCCGCTTCGCCTGGCAGATCCGCGACCGCTACGGCATCCAGTGCTCGATCCAGCGCCAGAACATCAACAGCAGCAAGCCGCTCGATGACACCCAGCGCGTCACGTTGACCCGCAATCGCGGCGTGGTGACGGCCGGCTGGGAAGGCCTGGAGGACATGGTCAGCCGCAACGGCGTGACGCCGAGCGTGCTGAAGGCGGTACGCGAGGCCAAGGCCGCCACCGACAAGGCGCAGACCGGCATCGACGCAGCCATCGCCAAGCTGGATGGCAGCGGCAATGCCATCATGACGCCGAATGAATGGAACGCGCTCTGCCAGGGCCCGTTCGACCAGATCGTCGGCATCGCCTACATTGCCCTGGATGAGGTGATCGCCTATGCCGATGCCGAGCAGGACAAGGCGCAGCAGCGCCTGACCGTCGCCGCCATCGCCGTGGCTGTCGCCCTGCTGCTGGCGCTGGTCGGCTTCGTCGTGCTGCGCCGCCGCTTCGCCGGTCCGGTGCATCGCCTGCTTGGCGCCGTCGACAGCCTGCGCCAGCGCGATTACGCCACGCCGGTGCCCACGGCCGCCTATCCCGACGAACTCGGCCGCATCACCGCGGCACTGGAAGGCCTGCGCGAAAGCGCCGGCCAGGCACAGCGGCTGGAAGCCGAGGAACGCGACCGCGCCGCGCAGCAGCAGCGCGCCCAGGAAGACGAGATCGCGCGCAACAACGCGATCAGCCGCGAGATCGCCGCCTTCTGCACGGCGATCTCGGCCGGCAAGATCGACAGCCGCATCGACGAGACCGGCAAGAGCGGCGTCTTCCTCGACCTGTCGAAACAGATGAACGGCCTGGCCGGCACGCTGGACAACGTGGTGGGCGAATTCACCGCGGTGATGGGCGGCATGGCCGAAGGCGATGTGAACCGACAGGTCAACGGCGCCTATGATGGCGCCTTCGGCCGCCTGAAGGAAGCCGCGAACCGCATGGCACAGCGCCTGCGCGAGATCGCCGCCCAGCTCGGCGACAGCACCAACGCCGTGCACAATGCCTCGGCCGAGCTGATGGCCGGCAACCAGGATCTGGCGCAGCGCACGGAAAGCCAGGCCGCTTCGATCGAAGAGACTGCTGCCTCGATGCACGAGATCACCACCACGGTGAAGCAGAATGCCGACAATGCGCAGGCCGCCAACCAGCTAGCAACGGCTGCGCGCGACACCGCCGAGCGTGGCGGCAGCGTGGTCGCCAATGCGGTGACCGCCGTGACGCAGATCGAAAGCAGCGCGAAGAAGATCAGCGACATCATCTCGCTGATCGACGAGATCGCCTTCCAGACCAACCTGCTGGCGCTGAACGCGTCGGTGGAAGCGGCCCGTGCCGGTGAAGCCGGCAAGGGCTTTGCGGTGGTGGCGCAGGAAGTCCGCGCGCTGGCCCAGCGCTCGGCCAATGCATCCAAGGACATCAAGGCGCTGATCACGGAATCGAACGCGCAGGTAAAGACGGGTGCAGCGCTGGTCAACCAGGCCGGCGGTTCGCTGACCGAGATCGTGGCTGCCGTGAAGAAGGTGACCGACATCGTCGCCGAGATCGCGGCCGCCAGCCGCGAGCAGGCGACCGGTCTCGACCAGATCAACACGGCCGTGGGCCAGATGGACGAGATGACCCAGCGCAACGCGGCGCTGGTGGAAGAGAATACAGCCGTAACGCAGTCGATGGCCGACCAGGCTTCGCGACTGGCCGAGCTGGTGCGCTTCTTCCGTGTCTGACGACACGGATCGGTGTATCGCTAATACGACTGGAGTATGCGTCCGACGGCGTCGGACGCCAGAAATAATCCGTGCGCTGACTGACCCGCGCGTCACGCTGCATTGCGGCGCAACTGATTGCGCCTGATCGAAAAAATAACAGCGACTAAACAATTTGTTTTGCTAGGTTTGTGGCAGCTCGCGTCAAGCGGGCATCAGGTCCTGCGTTTTTGCCAGCCATTCTCTCTTGCCCCGGGGGACTCATGCTGATCGGCCGCTTGCCGCTCGTCACCAAGATCACGCTCACCGTCGCCACCCTGATCGTCCTCACCGCAGCCGCCGTTGGCGGCGCCGCCATCTGGCGCATCCGCGGCGAACTGGCCGAACAGGTGATCCAGCGCCAGAACAACAGCCTGCGCACGCTCACCGTTCTGGTCGCCAAGCAATTCCCCGATACCAAATTCGAGATCGACGCCCAGGGCCGCGTCGGCCGCGTCACCATGTCGGCGATCCCCGATTTCGACAAACACGACATGATCGATGAAGTGGGCAAGGTCACGGGCGAGACCGCCACCGTCTTCCGCTGGCAGGATGCCGAACAGGATTTCATCCGCAAGACCACCAACATCATCAACGCTGAAGGCAAGCGCGCGGTCGGCACCGCGCTCGGCAAGGCCAGCGCCGCCTATGCGCCGGTCGCGGCCGGACGCACCTATCTGGGTGAAGCCGTGATCCTGGGCAACCCGTATTACACCGGCTATCACCCGGTGCATGATGCGTCGGGCAAGGTGATCGGCATCCTCTATGTCGGCGTGCTGAAGGCGCGCATCGATGCCTTCGGCGACCATATCGCCATGAGTCTGCTCATTGCCGGCGCCATCGCCATCGTGATCGGCGCGCTGATCGCCATCCTGATCACCCGCCTGCTGCTGCGGCCGCTGCCCAAGATCGCCGGCTGGACCAGCGAGCTGGCCGACAACAACCTGCGGGTCGAGATCGGCTACCAGGATCGCGGCGACGAGGTGGGCCAGCTGGCCCGCGCCGTACAGGCATTGAAGCAGACCTCGGTGGGCGCCGCCCGCGCCGGCAGCGGCATCGACAACGTCACCGCCAATGTGATGATCGCCGACGAGGACAATGTCATCGTCTACTGCAACAGTTCGGTGATCACGACGCTGAAGGCGGCCGAAGCCGACATCCGGGGCGAGCTGCCGCATTTCAATGCCGATGATCTGATCGGCAAGAAGATCGACATCTTCCACAAGAATCCGGCGCATCAGACCGCGCTGCTGGCCAAGCTGAAGGATACCTACCGCACCCGCATCGTGGTCGGCGGCCGCAGCTTCGACCTGATCGCCAATCCCGCGGTCAACAAGCGCGGCGAGCGCGTCGGCACCGTGGTGGAATGGGCCGATCGCACCGAAGAAATCCAGCGCGGCAACGAAGTGGTCAGCCTGATCCAGAACGCCACCGACAAGGGCTTTGCCGACCGCGTCGACCTTACCGGCAAGACCGGCTTCATCCGTTCGCTGGGCGAAGCGATCAACGGCATGTCGGATAAATGCCAGGCCATGACCGGCGAGATCGCCCAGGTCATCAGCGCCATGGCGCAGGGCGACCTGACCCAGAAGCTGGACAAGGACTATCCCGGAATCTTCGGCCAGCTCAAGATCGGCGCCAGCGCGATGAACGACCGCCTGCGCGACTTTGCCGGGCGGCTGGGCGACACCGCACGCACCGTGCGCGATGCCTCGGGCGAGATTTCATCAGGATCGCAGGACCTGGCGCAGCGCACGGAGTCTCAAGCCGCATCCATCGAGGAAACAGCGGCCTCGATGCACGAGATCACCACCACCGTGCGGCAGAATGCCGACAACGCGCAGGCCGCCAACCAGCTTGCCGTCACCGCGCGCGATACGGCCGAGAAGGGCGGCAGCGTGGTGGCCGATGCAGTCACCGCCGTGACGCAGATCGAAAGCAGTGCGCAGAAGATCAGCGATATCGTCGGGCTTATTGATGAAATCGCCTTCCAGACCAACCTGCTGGCGCTGAACGCTAGCGTTGAGGCTGCGAGGGCAGGCGAGGCCGGCAAGGGCTTCGCCGTGGTGGCGCAGGAAGTGCGTGCACTCGCCCAACGCTCGGCCAATGCGTCGAAGGACATCAAGGCGCTGATCACGGAATCGAACGCGCAGGTGAAGACCGGCGCTTCGCTGGTGAACCAGACCGGATCGTCGCTGACCGATATCGTCACCGCGATCAAGAAAGTGTCGGACATCGTCGCCGAGATCGCGGCGGCCTCGCGCGAGCAGGCGACCGGCCTTGAGCAGGTGAACACCGCCGTCGGCAGCATGGACGAGATGACCCAGCGCAACGGCGCGCTGGTGGAGCAGACCTCGGCCTCGGCCCAGGCCCTGGCCAATCAGGGCCGCGAACTGGCCGAGCTGGTCAATTTCTTCAAGCTCGGCGGCAGCGCGGCGATGGCAAGCGCAGCGCCGCCCCCTGCTGCCGCGAAACCGGCGGCACCGCCGGCAAGCGTCGCGAAACCTGCAACGCCGGTGCCGGCACCCGCGGCGGCTGCGAAACCCGCCGCTGCGCCGGTCGCGAAGGCTCCACCGCCACCGCCACCACCGGCGCCGCCCAAACCCGCTGCCGCGCCTAAGCCGGCGTCCAAGCCGGCCGGCGGCGGTGACGACGACGACTGGCAGGAATTCTGATCAATTCTCCTGCACGTCGCATAACCACCGCATAAGATTTTCCAGCGCCTCGATAGAATTTTTCTGTCGGGGCGTTTTTCTTTGTGCGCTGCACTTGGTTTTAACAGCCACGTAAGCTTTCAATGCGTATACAGAACACCATTGGTGGGTCATCGAGGCAGAACCATGCGTATTAAAAGTAGTTTCTTGCTATTTGTCGTTGCCATTGCCGCCGTCGTGCTGGGACTGGCCGGCGCATTGATCAACGACGCCTATCAGGACCGCGACAGCGCCATCACCGCGCGCAGCCTTGCCGCCGTGCAGGGCGAGATCATGCGGCTGAACGAAATCATCGGCATTGAACGCGGCGTCGATAACGGCGCGCTGCTCGACAACAAGACCTACGATCCGAAAAGCGACGGCATCGCCAAACCGCGCGCCAATACCGATGCCGCCTTCGACCGCGTGCTGGGCCTGGCGCGCAAGACGCATCATCCCGCCGTCGACGTCGCGCATATCGAAAAGGCGCGCAACACCGTGATCGACTGGCGCCGCCGCGCCGACGAAGCGATGGTGAAACCGCTGGCTGACCGCGCCCGCGACGTGCTGCAGGGCTATTCGCCCGCCATCGTCGCCCTGATCAACGGCATGACGCCGCTGCTCAATGCAATCGATGCCGCTATGGCACGCGCCGACAGCGATGTCGCAGCACCCATGACGATTGCCCGCCTGGCTGCCGACATGCGCGCCGATGCCGGCGCGCGCGGCACCGTGATGGTCAACGTGATCGTTTCGGGCAAGCCGATCACGCCCGAGACCGAAGCGCGCTACGCCGACTATACCGGCCGCATGGCCGCGCTCTGGGCCCGCATCGGCATGACGCTGGGCATGATCGATGCCTCGACCGACCTGAAGGCCATGGTGGCCAAGACCGAGCAGGGCTATTTCACGCAAGGTGCCGGCCTGCCCGGCCTCTATGCCGAAATCCGCGCCGGCAGCGACAAGGGCGGCCAGTGGCCGTTCACCGCCCCGGAATTCCGCACCCGCCATAACCCGGCGCTCTATGTCGCCGGTGAATTGCGCGATGCCGCCATCACCGAAGCCCTGCGTGTCGCCGACCAGCTGATCGCCGAACGCAGCAAGACGCTGTGGACGATCAGCGGCATTGCCGCCGTGGTCGTGCTGCTGCTTGCCGCCGGCGCGATCTTCTTCCTGCGCCGCGTGATCAGCCCGCTGGGCGGCATGACCGCGACAATGACCACGATTGCCGAAGGTGGGTCGGCCGAGATCGGCCATGCCGACCGGCAGGATGAAGTGGGCGACATGGCGCGCGCGCTGGGCATCTTCCAGCGCAATGCCGAAGAGAAGACACGGCTGGAAGCCGAGGAACGCGGCCGCGCCGAGGCAGAACGCGCCCGCCTGGACGAGCAGCGTACCACCGAGGAAGCCGTCAGCCGCGAGATCGCGCAGTTCTGTTCGGCCGTGGGGGCGGGCGATTTCTCGCGCCGCATCGACATGGCCGGCAAGGACGGCGTGTTCCGCGACCTGTCGCAGCAGATGAACGGCCTGGCCGACACGATGAGCGGCGTGCTGAGCGATCTCAGCCGCGTGCTGCAGGGCCTGAGCCAGGGCGACCTGACCATCGCCACGGCGGGCAGCTACCAGGGCGCCTTCGGTGCGCTGGCCGGCGCCGCCGGTGAAACCGTCACGCGGCTGCGCGACTTCGCCGGCCGCCTGGCGGAAAGCGCCGCCACCGTGCGCGACGCCAGCCACGAGATCTCGACCGGCAGCCAGGACCTGGCCAGCCGCACGGAATCGCAGGCCGCCTCGATCGAAGAGACGGCCGCCTCGATGCACGAGATCACCACCACCGTGCGCCAGAATGCCGACAACGCCCAGGCCGCCAACCAGCTGGCGACGGCGGCACGCGACACGGCAGAGAAGGGCGGCAGCGTGGTGGCCGAGGCGGTCACGGCTGTTACCCAGATCGAACAGAGCGCGCAGAAGATCGCCGATATCGTCGGCCTGATTGACGAGATCGCCTTCCAGACCAACCTGCTCGCCTTGAACGCCTCGGTGGAAGCCGCCCGCGCCGGTGAGGCCGGCAAGGGCTTCGCCGTCGTGGCGCAGGAAGTGCGTGCGCTGGCACAGCGCTCGGCCAATGCGTCCAAGGACATCAAGGCGCTGATCTCTGCGTCCAACGCGCAGGTCAAGACGGGGGCTGCGCTGGTCAACCAGACCGGCAGTTCGCTGACCGAGATCGTGGCTGCCGTGAAGAAGGTGACCGATATCGTCGCCGAGATCGCGGCGGCCTCGCGTGAACAGGCCACCGGCCTCGACCAGATCAACACGGCTGTGGGCCAGATGGACGAAACCACCCAACGCAACGGCGCGCTGGTGGAACAGACCTCGGCCTCGGCCCAGGCGCTGGCCAACCAGGGTCGCGAGATCGCCGAGCTGGTCAACTTCTTCAAGACCGGCGCGGCCTCTGTTGCAACGCCGGTCGTAAAGCCGGCTGCGGCTCCCGTGCCGGCCCCAGCCAAGCCCGCGCCGAAACCCGAGGTGAAGCCGGCCGCCAAGACCGCCGCCCCGAAGACCGCACCCAAACCTACGGCCCCGTCGGCCGAAGCCAAGCCTGCGCCCAAGCCGGCCCCCCGGCCGGTCGCCGATGACGAGGACGACTGGCAGGAATTCTGAGCCGAAAAATCCCGCCAAAAAATCCCGGCTGCGGACGGGATGTTACTGATTTTTCAGTTCCATCCCGCCGCGCCGGCCTTTAGCGTCCGGCCATGTCCGGAGAGAAATATCTGCGCCCGATGCTGGATTCCGGCTCGTCGCGCGTCCTCAACCTTCTTGATCGCACCCTGATCCTGCGCCAGGAGGCCGCCCGCAAGGCAGCCACCGGTGGAGGCGCCGCTGCGGAAACCGAGCCGCTGTTCTTCCGCACCCGCAAGGCCAACAACCTGGTGCTGCTGAAATACAGCCCGACCGGGGCCGAGCGCGACCTGCTGACCGACGGCCGGCCGGTGCAGACCAAGCTCTATCTGGCCTTCAACGAGCGCAACATCTACGAGGGCGGCAAGACCGTGCTGCTGTCGGATCCGCAGCTCGATGCGGTGATGGCCGAACATCTGGCGGCCTCGGCCGAACTCAATCCGGAAGATTTCTATCACGACCGCACCCTGCTGGCCCTGATCGACAGTCTGCCCTCGCTGGATCCCTTCCTGATCCGCGACCGGCTGGAGATCGAGGCCATCGCGGTGAACGAGGCCTATCTCGACATCCCGCCCGCCGAACTGGCGGCGATCAAGGCCTTCGTGCGCGAGAAGATGGCGGCCGTGGCGAGCTTTGCCATGCAGAACCAGAATCCGCAGGATTCCGTGCTCGCAGTCGACCGCCTGACGCAGAAGCTGTGGGAAGCCAAGGATGCCGAGGCGCTCAAGCCGGTGATCGAGGCCTTCCGCATCGATCCGGCGGATGCGCCGAGCATCGTCTATGCCTGGAAGGGCACGATCTATTTCGATTACGAATTCACCCGCCACCAGGACAAATGGAAGCGGGTCGGCAACTGGCTGGGCGGCGGCGGCGCGGAACCGCGCGATACCGGCTTCGGCAGCCAGAAGGCCGACATCGCTCGCCTGCGCGACGAAGCCCAGCATGCCCGCCAGAATACCTGGATGAAGGTGAGCGGCCTGTTGCAGAAATATCAGCAGAGTTTCGACGCCCTGTTCGTGAACAAGGAAAACGGCGCGGCTTTCATCGATTTTCTGAAGAACTCCAAGGAAACCTTCTGGGCGCTGGGCGACGGCCTGTCGCGCCTGAGTCATTCCCACAATATCTGGGACCGTTCGACCGAGCGTTTCCCGATGCGCAAGCTGCCTGCCGCGCAGCTGATCGACCTGCTGGACGGCATCCGCCGCATTCACGACGCCTGAAAACGCGGCAATCTTAAACACGATGTAAAAAAACACGGCAGCGTTGTGCGCAAGCCGTCATCGCCCCATCGCGCCTAATCCAAAAGGGTGCGCTTTAACCATGTTTTGACGATGCCTGCGACACTCTGATCCATCATCAGGGTTGCACGCACGATTATGCAGGCGCAGTCTGTAATCTGGGGTTTATGAGGGGGAGCGCAAGAATGCGTTTCGGCATCCGTCAAAAGTTGTTGCTGGCCGTCGGCGTCATTGCTGCCATGGCCGTTGTATCCAGCCTGATCTCGTTCGCATTCTTCGGCACGGTGCGCGGCGCACTCGGCCTGGTGACCGAGCGTAGCCTGCCGGCGGTGAGCGGTGCGCTCACACTGGCGGCGCAGAGCGCCGATCTCGCGGCCTCCGCCCCGGCGCTGGCCTATGCCACCAATGATTCAGAGCGCACCACCGCCACCAATATCCTGCAGGGCAAGCTGGCGCAGACCGTGCGCACGCTGGGCCAGGTCAAGGCGTCGGATGCCGATCCGATGCTGACCCGCGAAGTGGATGACTCCTTCGCCAGCCTGTCGGAAGCGATGGGCAACATCGACGCCGCCGTGAAGAAGCGGCTGGAGCTGGGTACCAAGCGCCAGGCGCTGACCAAGACCATGACCGACAACCATGCCAACTTCCTGTTCCTCGCCCAGCCGGCGGTGGACCAGGCGGTGATGGACATGACGATGGAATTCGAACTGGTCTCGCGCGCCACCGGCAGCGGTGCGTCCGAGATGATCCAGAGCATCCTCGACAAGCAGGTTGCCGGCAGCCGCGCGCTGCAGGACCTGGTCGCCAAGGTCAACCTGAGCGTTGGCATGCTCGCCGTGGCGGCGCAGGCCGACAGCGTGGAATCCGTCGAACTGATCCAGGTCGACAACATCAACACCAAGGCCGAGATGCTGCGCGTGCTCGACACCGTCGAGGCGATCTTCCCCAACAAGGAAATCGCCGAAGCGGTGAACAACATCGCCCGTGTCAGCGAAGGCGAGAACGGCCTGTTCAGCATCCGCCAGCAGGAGCTGGCCGCGCAGCGCCAGGGCCTGAACGCGCTGAGCGAGGGCCGCTCGGCCACGCTGCGGCTGGCCGATGCCGTCGACCAGCTGGTGACGGCGGCGCGCGGCAGCGCCAAGACTTCGGCCGATGCCTCGATCAGCGCCATCGACATCGCGCAGACGGTGATGGCGATCATCGCCGTGATCTGCCTTGTCTCCGCCGTCGCGATCGGCTGGCTCTATGTCGGCCGCCGCGTGATCGATCCGATTGTCGCCACCACCGGCACCATGGACCGGCTCGCCCGGCGCGACTGGGAAGCCGAAGTGGTCGGCATCGAGCGCACCGACGAAATCGGCGACATGGCGCGCGCCGTGCAGGTGTTCAAGGACCAGGGCCAGGAAGCGCAGGCGCTGCAGGCGCAGATCGAGGCCGACCGCGAGAAGTTCGAGACCGAGCGCAAGGCGCAGGAAGCCCTGCTCAAGAGCGCGGTGGGCGACATCGTCATGGCGGCCAATGCCGGTCGCCTGAGCGAACGCATCGACACCAGCTGCATCCAGGGCGTGATGCAGGAACTCGGCAGTGGCATGAACACGCTGCTCGGCACCGTGGAGCGGGCGCTCAGCGATCTGGGCACCATGCTGCACAAGCTGGCCGATGGCGACCTGACGCATCGCATCCGCGGCGACTACCAGGGCGTCTTCGCCCGCCTGACCGGCGACGCCAATCAGGTGAGCGAGCGTCTGGCCAGCACGATGATGCAGCTCAACACCGCGGCTGCGGCCGTGCGCGATGCCTCTGCGGAGATTTCGACGGGCAGCCAGGACCTGGCGAGCCGGACGGAAAGCCAGGCGGCGGCGCTGGAGCAGACGGCGGCCTCGATGCACGAGGTGACGGCGACGGTGAAGCAGAATGCCGACAACGCGCAGGCGGCGAACCAGCTGGCCAGCTCGGCGCGCAACACGGCCGAAGCCGGCGGCAGCATCGTCACCCGGGCGGTGGCGGCGATGGGCGAGATCGAAGGCAGCGCGCAGAAGATCAGCGACATCGTCGGGCTCATTGACGAGATCGCCTTCCAGACCAATCTTCTCGCGCTGAACGCCAGCGTCGAGGCCGCGCGTGCGGGCGAGGCTGGCAAGGGCTTTGCCGTTGTCGCGCAGGAAGTGCGCGCGCTGGCGCAGCGCTCGGCCGATGCTAGTAAGGAGATCAAGACGCTGATCGCGGCATCGAACGCGCAGGTGAAGTCGGGCGCGTCGCTGGTGAACCAGGCCGGCGGCTCGCTGACCGAGATCGTCAACGCCGTAAAGAAAGTGTCGGACATCGTGGCCGAGATCGCCGCCGCCAGCACCGAGCAGTCGCGCGGGCTGGAAGAGGTCAACGGTGCGGTGGTCAACATGGACGAGATGACCCAGCGCAACGGCGCGCTGGTCGAGCAGACCAACGCTTCCGCCCAGGCCATGGCCAACCAGGCGCGCCAGCTGGCCGAACTGGTCGGTCACTTCCGCGTCGACGGCGCCGGCAGCTCTGCTGCGAATGATGCGGACGAGACCTATGAGATGAAGGATGCCGCCGACTGATCGCGGCGGCTTAAGTCAAATGAAAAAGCCCGGCAGAGATGCCGGGCTTTTTTTATGTCAGGCCCCGCGCTTCTTGGCGGTCGCTTCGACCATGGCTTCAGCCAGCGCGAGATTGCCCTCGCCACCCAGCCGGCGCAGATTCCCGATCACGCCGTCGATATCGGCGAGCGGGCGGTTCTGGCTCAGCTTGAACTTGCCTTCCAGCTTCGCCACCGGAATCTCAATGCCGACGATGCCGCGCGCCATGCCTTCGAAGAAGCTGGGCGGCTCGTCATCGAGCTGCCAGCCATCCGGGCCCTCGTAGATTTTCGACAGGCGGTCGACAATGCTGCGCAGGTCGGCCGGATCGCGCGTCACCTTTGCCGTGCCATAGGCATGCACGGCGATGTAGTTCCAGGTCGGCACGGCCGGCTTCTTGGCATACCAGTTCGGCGAGACATAACCATGCACGCCCTGGAAGATGCAGAGCACCTCCTGCCCGTCGACCATCCCGACCTGCGGATTGGCCGCCGCCAGATGGCAGACCAGCGTGCCGTTTTCTCCCCGCTCGCGATCAAGCAGAAAGGGCACATGGCTGCCGATCATGCCGCCGCTGGAAGACAGCAGCAGGCCGAAGGCATTGGCCGCGATCAGGTCATGCAGCGAAGCAGTGTCGCGCTGGGCGAAATGGGCGGGGACATACATCGGCGGGCGGCTTTCAGGGCTGGGATGCGGGCTGGTCATCGACGCTTACGGCGCGGGGCCACGCGTCGCAACAGCGGAATTGCATCGAAATTGCCCCTGCCGAGGTTACCAAATATACACCCGTAGAAAGCGAAAAGCCTCTGCCGTCATAATCATTCTACTGTAAATTATGTGGATCATGCCTCCTGCACCGTCCCTGCCTGGCGTTGACGCCCGCCAACCGCTGCCGCCCGTCGATGGCGGCGAGGCGCTGGCTCGCGCCGCCACCATGGAGCGGCGCGAGGACGGCCGCGCCAAGCTGATCAAAGCCTCGCAGGAGCTGCGCCGCCGCGCGGTGAACCGCCAGCGCGGCCTGGACCTGGTGATGGGCGACGAGCTGCGCCAGCGGCTGGAAACCGTGATCGCCGCCGCCAGCCCGGAATTCGAGAAGGAACTGCTCGGCCGCCTGGCCGACATCCGCAAGCTGCTGACCGGCCTGAATGGCGATGACTTCGCCATGATCTTCCTGATGCCGCAGCTGCAGGAGCTGGCGATCGACGTCAAAGGCATGGGCGGCACGTTTGGCTATCACCTGCTGACCGATCTGGGCAAATCGCTGCAGGATTTCTTAAGCCAGATCGACCTGCCGACCGCGAGCGAATTCGAGATCGTCGCCATCCATGTGGACGCCATCTACATGCTGCTGGCCCAGCGCATCCGCGGCCAGGGCGGCGACCTGGAGCGCCAGCTGCTGATCAATCTGGGCTACGCCGCCGACAAGATCGCCGGCGACACGCACTCCGCCTGACCGCTTTATCGAACAGGCACCTCAGCTGAGGTGGGTTTCCGGATTGATGTTGCGCTCGATGGTGATCTTGATCTTGCCGAGAAACGCCTCGAACTGGTCGTAGCGCAGTTTCATGCCCGGCTTGTCGGCCACTTCCGATTCAAACAGATAGTTGCAGTGGTCGAGCGCGTTGACGCAGAAGCCGAGCGCCCAGAAATTCTCGTTGGCGTTCTGCAGGAACTTGCGGAATGAGTCGGGCTTGTTCTCCAGGAACTTGGCGTGGCAGTCGCGATAGTTCTTGAAGATGCTCACCGTGCTGGCGGTCAGCGTTTTCATCTGGTCGATCGTCGCCTTGCGGTTCATCTGATAGAGGTCTTTCAGATGCCCGAACATCGCCAGATCGTAGGGTTCTGAATCCTTCGACTGCAGCCACCGGATCATGTCGGTGCTTTTCTTGATGTTCTCGGCGTATTTGTATTCGTAATAGGCAACGCCCTTCCAGGCGGTGAGGATGCGGTTGCTCTGCGACTTGTCGAGGCCGAAAGCCTCGATGAACATCGCCGCTTCCGAACTCTGGCTGTTCCACAACCCGTTGATGAAATCGGCCAGCGAGCGCGACTTGCGCTTGATCACGGTTTCCGGGAAGGCCTTGGTGATGATCGGAAAGACATCGCGGGTGATGATGCCCTTGATGCTCAGCTCCTCCACCTTGTCCAGGCCAAGGAACTCGCCATCCACCTCGACATCGGCCTCGTCGAACTTCACCCGCATCAGGAACGGATCGAGTGAGGGAATGTCGTCGATCAGGCCGAGCAGTTCGAGGTCGCGCGCATTCTCCGGCGTCACGCTTTCCAGATCGACGCCGATGAAATAGCGCAGCTTGGCGGCGAAATCGGATTCGCGCAGGTAGACGCCATGGCCACCATCCTGCGGCAGGTTGGAATCGTAGGGAAAGTACAGGCAGGTCTCGACCGGGCGTTCCTGCCGCGCGCCATCGCCCGACACGAAGTCGGCGATGTCCATTTCGAAATTCGGATATTTGAAGATGATCGCCTTGTTCAGGCGCGGATTGTCGAAGAAGCCGGCATTGGCGCGGCGCGCCTTCTTGGGCACGTTGAACACGACATTGGAGCGGTCGGAGAGGATCTTCTCCAGCAGCGGGGAGATGTTCTTGCGCGTCCGCTTGGTTTTCTTCGCGAGTGTCATCACGCCTGCCGACCCATGGCTCTGCCCCGGGCACGGGTTTCCGTGACCCGGCCATACGCCCGCCCCCCGGCGGTCTGGCCAGAGTAGACCTTCCAAATTCTACTGAAAGTTATATTTCGTACATGCACACTATATAATTTGCTGATTTTCCGGGATTTTTATAAGTTGTATCAGGAATTTGCCGCGCCGCTCCGGAAACCGGCGCAGCAACTCGTCTCAAAAGGGAAAGGGCGACCGGCAGCCGAAACCACCAGCGCCGCCGCGGACCAGCCAATGCGACCCCTGACGGAAGAGAACCTGCCACCCGAATTGAAGACCCTGCTGGCGCTGTGGCGCAAACGGGCCGGTGGCCGGCGTTTTCCCGCCTGGCAGACGCTGACACCCGCGGACCTGCAGCCCTGGGCCGACAACATCCATGTGCTGGAGCCGCTGCCTGACGGCGATTTCTTCTTTCATCGCTTTTCGCCCGTCAGCGCAGCGCGGCTCGGCTTTGACATGACCGGCCGGCGGCTGTCGGAAATCATGCTGAGCGCCCGCGCGATCCAGAGCACCAGCACCTATCGCCGCTGCCTCACGCTCGGCCGCCCTGCTGCGATGCCATCGGCGCCGACTATTACGATGGCGCCCAGCATACCGCCTATGACCGGCTGCTGCTGCCCTTCGGCCGCAATGAAGACGCGCGGCCCGACATGCTGCTGGCCGCGCTGAGCTTCAAGCCCGCGGACTAGAGCTACAGCGCTCGGATGTGCGCCAGGAAGGCGGCGACCTGGCGGTTGAGCTGGTCGGCCTGGCCATTCAGATCGCCCGCAGCGGTGCCGACGGCGGTGGCTGCCGTGCCGGCCGTGCCGGCCGCATCGCTGATCTGGTGCACATGCGCCGACACGCTTTCGATGCCGCCGGCGGCATCCTGGATATTGTCGCTGATATTCGCGGTGGCGCCGGCCTGTTCCTGCACCGAATCCGCCATCACGCCGACACGCGCATTCAGCGTATCGGCTTGGCCGCGGATCACATTGATGGCAGCGGCGGTGTTGTCGGAGGCGCGCTGAATGGCGCCGATCTGGCCGGCAATCGTGCGCGCCGCCTCGTCGGTCTTCTGCGCCAGGTTGCGCACTTCCTGCGCCACGACGGCAAAGCCCTTGCCGGCTTCGCCGGCCCGCGCCGCCTCGACGCTGGCATTGAGGGCAAGCAGATTGGTCTGGAAAGCGACCGACTTGATGAACTCGACCACCTCGTCGATCTTGCGGTTCGCCACCGCCAGTTCCTGCACGGCGGCGCCGGCGCGGGTCACTTCCTCGGCCACCGCATTGCTGGCAGCGCGGGAATCGCGTACCTCGCGTTCGATGCCGGTGATCGAGGCTGCCAGCTCCTCGGCTGCCGAGGCCACGGCCTGGGCATTGGACGTCGCCTGTTCAGCGGTCGTCGCCACCGAGGCGGCCTTGCCGTGCACGTCCTGGATCTCGCCGCTCATCGTGGCGGCATTGGTGTGCAAGGTCGCGGCCGAGGCCTGCAGGCCCTGCACCACCGACATCACCTCGCGCTCGAACTGGTCGGCCAGGCGGCCGCGCTCCTCGCGCGCCTTCTGCTCCATCGCCTCGCGTTCAGCCTTGATCTGCAGTTCCAGCCGCGCCGCCTGTTCGGACTTCTGCTGCATCGAACCGCGCGCCGCGTTGATCACCTCGGCGCCACGGCGGAAATCGCCGGGCATGCCGCGCAGCAGGAAGGGCCGGTAGAACTTGCCTTCGGCGGCATGGGTCAGCGATGCGCCGGCCTCGCGGATGAAGGCATCGGTGCGGTCGAGCAGGCGGTTCAGCGCATGCATCACCGGCGCAAGGTCGCCGTGGATTTCCGTATCGGTGACACGGGCGGCAAGGTCGCCGGCCGCAGCGCGTTCACTGACCTTGGCAATGGCTTCGAGAGCGGCGCGCTGACGGCGGCCTGAAAAGATGCTCATGGCGGGTTCCGTTCCTAGGCCGCGATCTTGAAGACGAATTCTTCGTAAGGCATACCCTGCTCGGCGAGCAGAGTCTGCAGCAACGCGAAGCCGGCCGCCTGGCCCTGCTTGCGGTCGGCATGTCGCGCCTCTTCCTTCAGCAGGCGGGCGTAAAGCGGCTCCACCTTCGCCAGGACGGTGCGATCCGTCGTGCGACGGTTGGAATGATAACCGTCGATCTTGCCTTGCGCATCATAGCTGGGCGTAACATGGGCGAAGACCCAGTAGTAGTCGCCATTCTTCGCCATGTTCTTCACATAGGCGAAAATCTCGCGGCCCTCGGAAATCGTCTGCCACAGCAGCTGGAACACGCAGCGCGGCATGTCGGGATGGCGCACGATGCTGTGTGGCCGGCCCAGCAACTCTGTCTCTTCATAAAGACCGATGCGGCAAAAGACGTCATTCACGTAAGTGAGACGGCCTTTGAGATCGGTCTTGGAGACGATGATCTCTTCGTCGCCGAACTGACGTTCTGTCTTGGTCGGCGTGGGATGGGAGGCAAGCGGCGGCATGATTGCGGGTTCGTTTCCTGTGGGGGCGATGCGAGATGCGGGCGCATTCTACGTACGCACAGTGGGCGTGCAATTGGAGGTTACCGTTTTTCTATATTAGCGGCTCGCTATGGTTTTGCCGACACCGGATATTCTCCGTCACCGGAAATTATGCATCTCAAATGCTTAATTGATGAATGATGGCAGCGGGCCGCTACAGGCAAACAGCTGCGGCAGGATGACGCGGCCGAAACTGCAGTGCCCCGCAAGGCCGGATTATGGTTAGCAAAAATGGTTAGCGGCCATGACGGCGGCAAAACGCGCATGGCAAGCCCTGCTTCAGGCCGCGATTCCGAAGATGAACTCTTCGTAAGGCATCCCCTGCTCGGCGAGCAGAGTCTGCAGCAACGCGAAGCCGGCCGCCTGGCCCTGCTTGCGGTCGGCATGCCGCGCCTCTTCCGCCAGCAACCGCGCATAAAGCGGCTCGATCTTGGCGAGCACCGCACGGTCGGGCCGGCGGCGATTGGAATGGTAGCCGTCGATCTTGCCCCGCGCATCATAGCTGGGCGTGATATGGGCGAAGACCCAGTAGTAGTCGCCGTTCTTCGCCATGTTCTTCACATAGGCGAAAATCTCGCGGCCATCGGCAATGGTCTGCCACAGCAGCTGGAACACGCAGCGCGGCATGTCGGGATGACGCAGGATGCTGTGCGGCTGGCCGATCAGGTCATGTTCGGCATACATGCCGACGCGGCAGAAGACATCGTTGGCATACAGGATGCGCCCCTTGAGATCGGTCTTGGAGACGATGATCTCCTCGTCGCCGAAATGGCGTTCGGTCTTGGTCGGCGCAGGGCGGGCGGAGGATGTCTGCATGATCGGGATGTCGTTCGTTTTGTTATGGAGGCGACGTAAAATGTTCCCCGCATTCTACGCACGCAGCACGGGCATGCAATTGCATGAAGCGGCCCGGTTTATAGCGGGTCGATACGAGTTGCCGGAACTATTGGGGCAGCTGCGCGTCCAGGCGACGCTGGATATCGGCCAGCACCAGCGCGGTGCCGCTCTGGCTAAGATGCCCATCCGTATAGGATTCACCGCGCCGACGAATGTAATCGTAGGTGGATGTATTCATATCCCAGACAACATCGCCCGGCCCGAAGGCAGTTTCGACCGTCGCGCGGAAATCATGCCAGCCATGCGACAATTCGATTTCGAATTTTATGGCGTCGTAGGGGAAGTAATACGCAAAGACCTTGATGCCCTTGGCATGGGCCAGGGCAACCATCGCCTTGAGGTCCTGCATGGCACCCGGCATCACCGAGATGGGAACGCGCCCGATCTCATCCGGCGATATGGGCCGGTTCAGCGCGGCGTCGTTGAACCGGGACAGATCGCGTGGCTTGCGCAGATCGAAATTGTTCCAGCCGGCCGGGCTGTCCTCGAAGATGTCTTCCATCGGCCGCAGATGCAGGGCCCGCACCACGGCCCAGCGGCTGGGCATCGACAGCAGCGCCGCCTCCCATGGTCGCACCCAGTTCAGCGTGCTGTCCTTGAAGCCCTGGC
>Ga0102594_1000734_pt1 | contig 26062 bp, 27 predicted proteins | sample AraplaCol_mLB_r2_2_FD_76863 | JGI IMG/M metagenome (GOLD analysis project Ga0102594, IMG submission 76863) | Arabidopsis root microbial communities from North Carolina, USA - plate scrape MF_Col_mLB_r2 (SPADES assembly) (version 2) | ecosystem: Host-associated > Plants > Roots > Endosphere...
CACCTTTTGGGGTAACTTTTTGGCTGAACTCTAATGTATTGGGAGCCAGACAAACTCTGTCGTCACAAGTCTGATAGGTAATTTCAGAAGTAATATCTGCGGGTTTTGTCGGATCTTTTAATTTAAATTTCTGCTTAAATCCGGCAGAATTGGAGTAGAATACAATGGTCCCTCCAAAGGCTTCAGAAAATTCTTCATGTTTTTTACCTACTTCGGTAAATTTTCCAATCAACTCAATATTCTTTCCTGTCACTTTATATTCCGTCGGAATTCCGGTATCTTCCGGTAAATCTTTAGAGTAAATGTGCCATCCGCTTTCCATGGTAGCATTCAATACCGCTTCGTATTGATTGTTTCCCAAATCATTGATGGTGAATTTAAACTTTACAGGATTTTTTATCTGCGCATTAATTCCTGTCGCTAAAAATAGTAGAATTAATAAAAACCAATTTCTAAATTTCATTGTTCATTTCATTAAAGTTTTGAGACTCCATTTCGTTTTCTCATTCTTTGCATAATTTCTGTTTTACCTGAAAGGAAGGCTGCCAAATACAGCATTATTCCTAATAACTCTGTGTACAGATTTTTTGCCTCGCTAAAATAGATAATTTTTCGTCCCTAAAAAATTTAGAAACTTTCTTTTTTTAAGCCTGATGCGTAAAATATTTTATCATATGCTCCAATCACAATACATATGTTTGCTTATTTTGCATTCAAAATGATTATTGATTTTTTCAATTTTGCCAACTTGGTATGATCATTTGAATTTTTACCAGGATAGAAAAACTGGAAAAATCAATTCAGATTTTTTAAAATATCTTCTACTGATGCTCTTTTTTTATAATCGGGATCAAAATGTCTCCATGTAATTTCTTTACCTTCATTAAGAATGAATGTTGCGGATACAGGAAGTCGTCCTGAATGATCTGATCTGCTGTCAGCAAAATCCTCCTTTAATTTTGAGTTGTAAAAATTAAGAGTTTCACTATCAGGAGTGTAAAGAACATCAAAAGCTTCTGCAATTTTATACCCTTCGTCATATAAAACAGTATAGTCTGTCTTTGTTTTACTGATCGTCTTCTCTATAAATTCCGGTTTTTCGGGAGAAATAATAACGAGTTTTGCATTTTTCGACTTCAATTCCGGAGACAGATTCTGTAATGTTTCAATATATTTGTTACAGTACGGGCACCATTGTCCGCGGATAAAAACAACCACCAGTTTTTTGTTTTCTTTTGATGAAGAAAATGTATTTCCCAGGTGATCTTTCGCATTGAAATTATCAATTTTATCTCCTACCATTTTTCCTTTTACCTGATCTAAAGTTTTACCTGACTGGGGCATTTTTTTTTCCAGAACAGATGCTCCTACGCCTAAAAACTGTTCTGCATTATAATATCCGAAATCATATTGAACCAGTTTCCCATTAGAATCCAGGAATAAAAAGGAAGGATAGTTGACCACTTTAAACTCTTTGGCGAGTCCCAGACCTTCTTTTTCTGCGTCTATGGCAAGGTTTACAAAATTTTTGTTGAACATCTCTCCAACTCTGGGGTCTGTGAAGGTGTTTTTTGCCATCAGCTTGCATGGGCCGCACCATGTGGTGAACAGGTCAATGAAGATCAGTTTATTCTCTTTTGCCGCTATTTTTTTCGCCGCCTCTAAATCAATTTTTTGAAAACTGATACCTGTGCTTTGTGCATTCAATGAAATTCCTATTGCTATAAGAAAACTCAAAATGATTTTTTTAAACATATATTTCTTTTCTTATTAGGTTCCCTGATCCATAAAAAAATCACCCATCATTAAATTACTTTTTTTTAATAACTTGATTGTCAGGTAGAAAAAACACTGTTGTTTTTTATCTTTTTGATCTGTTCTACACATTTGTATTTTTGATTCTGAGCATTATGCCTGCTTGAATACTGATACTTGTTCTGGATTTCCTCAATACTTTTATTTTCAATAAAAATGTCATGGATCAGATTCTGGCAGTGTGAAGAAATAGACTTGATATAACCCGCCAGCTTTTCCCAATAATATCTTTCATCTTCAATGGCAGCACTTATTTCCTGCTGATGTTCTATGAAATAGATTTCGGGAGACTCTATATAAAAATTTCTGTTTCTTAATTTTTTTAACCACAGATTTTTAACAATTCCGATAATGTAGTTTCCCAGACAGGTTTGAACTTTAAACTCATCGGCATTCAGTTTTTCATACAGAATGAGCAGAGCATCCTGGAAAATATCTTCCGCATCTTGCAGATTCCCTTTATTCCTGAGAATGAATTTTTGAGTATAACCAAAATACTGTTGGTATAAAATTCCAAAAGCTATATTGCTGTCTTTCTTAAAATCATCAACAGCTAACGAATTAGTTGTTTTTCTGTCCACGTTACAGTTATCTTTTTTTGAGTTGTCCTGTCTGCCTGATACCTGCGATCCTGTCTGAGAGGGATGACGCCCAGAATATGGTTTCCGGAGTCACATAATAACCAGATATTTTCCCTGACCAAGGCAGATAATTTTTCGTCCCTAAAAAATTTAGAAACCTTCTTTTTTCCTGAAAATCCTGTTGGATAAAATTCATCTCCATCCTGTTGTTTTCTCAGAAGAAGAGGGAACTGAAGCTTTTCAGCATCGAAGTCCCATTCAAATTCTTTATTGATTTCAACAATGTTTTCAAGATCATCTACGAGATTGATGCGGATCTGGTTTTCAGAAAAATCAAAATGCTCAATCAGTACTATTTCTTCCGGAGTTTCCTTTTTTCCACTTTTATCAATAAAGATCAGTTCATCACGATTGACGATCAGCTGATAATCTTTTGAAAAAAAAGAACTGTTGTTTTCTGCTTTAAAAATTTTGGGGATTTCTTCCTCCTGATTAAATCCGTATTTCTTTAAAATTTCAAATTTTACGAAATCACTTTCCAGATCCAGCTTTTCCTTTGATAAGATTTTATAGTTTTGGTTAAATAGGGTAAGGCGTTTTTCTATCTCCTGAATTTGTTCATGAACAAAATCCTTAGTCTGATTAAGATATAAAGAACTCTTTCTGAAATTTTCCAGAAAATGATCGTTGGTTTCCATCAGCATCGGAACAATCTCATTCCTGATCTTATTCCTCAGATAATCACTCTTTTTATTAGAAAGATCTTCCCGGAATTCAATAGTATGCTGCTCAGCAAACTGATAAATTTCTTTTTTTGAAACACTTAAAAGGGGACGAAGGATTTTATTATCATTCGGAGGAATTCCACTCAATCCATTGATGCCTGCAGCTTTGGAAAGATTAATGATGAACGTTTCCAGCTGATCATTAAGATGATGGGCAGTAACGAGAAATTCCAGTTTTTCTTTTTCCTGAATTTCTTTAAAAAAGGCGTACCGAAGCTCTCTTGCCCAGAGCTGGATAGAATTTTCAGGCTTATGATCTTTTTCCGAAACTTCATACAGATGAAATTTTATATGATTTTTCTCACAAAAATCCTGCACCGTTTTCTGGTCCATATCCGAATCATTCCCCCGAAGTTTATAATTGATATGCGCTACCTGAAACTGAAACCTGGCATCTTGAATTTCCTGCTTTAAATCCCTGAATAATGAGGCTAAAACCATAGAATCTGCTCCTCCGCTTACTGCTAAAAGATAGGAGTGGTTTTCCGGCTCGTGAACAAGATTTTTTAATTGACTGATAAAGGTTAATTTATTCAACATCGATGTTGAGAATTTCTTTTATGCAAAGATAACCGATATAATTCAATTGAATTTTCCTAACTTTGAGTAGTCTAAAAATGATTATTTATGAAGATTTTAAAAATTTTAGCAGTTTCTGCAATGGCGCTGGGGATGACATCATGTGTCAGCAAAAAGCAGTATGATGCTTTGAGCACAAACTATAAGCAGTGTATTGAAAATATTGGAGAAAGACAGAGAGAAATTCAGGATTTGAAATCTCAAAACTCTGCATTGGCAGGTGAAAACAACTTGTTGAAAAGCCAGCATGATGCTTTAAAATCATCACTTGATGCATGTCTGTCCAATACTGGAAAAAGTTCTGCAAACATTGATAAACTGGTAGGAGAAATCAATGCTTCCAATTCTTATATCAAGCAATTGATCTCCAGTAATGCTAAAAATGACAGTCTGAACCTTGCATTGTCTAATAAGCTGAAGAGATCTTTGGATAATGTATCAGATGAAGATGTACAGGTGAAAGTACTGAAAGGTGTTGTAATGATCTCTCTTTCAGATAAAATGCTATATAAAACCGGAGACTACAATATTCTACCTGCAGCTCAGGAAGTATTAGGTAAAGTAGCGAAAGTTATCAACGACTACGATAAATACTCAGTATTAATTGAAGGTAACACGGATAACGCTCCGTTGAACTCTCCAAATCTTCCGAGAGACAACTGGGATCTTTCTGCATTAAGAGGTACTTCTGTTGCTAAAGTTCTTCAGACTCAGTTTGGAGTAGATCCGGCAAGAATTACTGCCGGCGGACGTTCTGAATACAACCCGAAAGCAACTAATATGAGCGTTTCAGGAAGATCAGAAAACAGAAGAACGGAAATCATCATTATGCCTAAACTTGATGAGTTTATGAAACTGATGGATATCGCTCCTAAGAAATAATGACTAAACCCTATATCATCATAAATCCCGAAGCAATTCGGGATTTGTTTTTTTATCAACCGGCCTGTTTGGGAATATATTCTGTTGATATTTTTTTCTTTGAAGAAAAAACAGTCTTTTTAGCGGGCTGTTCAAAGTAAAAGTTGGTGATATTCCAGACGATCATAATGGCTGAAAAATAATATAAATTCAGTACGAGCGCAATTCCTATATGCATAGAGATGGTAAGAAAAAGCCATATTTTCTGTGTAGGTTTGTACCAGATAAAGAACGGGTAGCACATCTCAATGATAATGGTGCTCCATCCGATCAGGCTTACAATATAAGAGTGTTCTGCCAGCCAGCTGAAATCAATATTCAGGTCTCTGTTGGAATAGGGAAGATGAATGGCTTTCCATATAGATTCACCGTTCCACCAGTTGAAACCTAAAGCTTTGTCAAGTCCGGAAAAGAAATAGGCCATAGAAATATGAACCTGGAATAATCTTTTGACCGGAGTGAAATTACGATCATCCGGTTTTCTGCTGAAAATAAAATTCATTAGCGAAAAATGCTGATCAGCAGGAAAAATAATCAGATAAAATAAGGACATGCTCGTGAAAAAATCTGCACCATAGGCAAAGAATGAACTTCCTTTGAGCAATGCAATCTGCAGGATAAGTAAAAGAAAGGCAGAAATTCTGGCATAAAATCCTGTAATAATACAAGTACACAATGTAATAAATAAGACTTTGGTCATCAGAATCGTTGTACTTTCTTCAATTCCGCAGCTTTGTAAGAAACTGACAATTTTTGAAAACGTAATCAGCCAGTCTGGAGTGAAAACACCCATAATATCCTGTGGAATAATACTGCTGCTTGAAAATAATTTGTTAAAATCCGGCAACACTGCAGTAAACTGTAATAGGATAACGATTCCTATGGCCACCCGGAAGAAACTTAAGAATTCTGTTTGGTTATCTTGTTTGAAAAAGAAATTTTCAATTTTGTTGTAGAGTATATTCAGCTTTTTCATCACTTTAGTATTTGAATTCATCAATAAGGATAAGGTTTTCATTCGTTTTTCCTTTTTTGAAATCTGCAATAGTAGGGTAGTCGTACAGATAAAGTTTTGTGGTAATGCTGGCCGCGTTTGGGTTTTCTGCCATCACATGGGCAGCAATCTGTCTGATGATAATATCCAGATACTGATAATATTTTTTATCGTATATATTTTTAGTGGAAATTTTATCAAGAAACATATTAAAGACAGTGGTATATCTCACCCGGCTTTCTTTGTTTTTAAAGTAGGGAAGTGTTTTTTGTTCCAGAACCTTTCCATTCTTATCTCTTAATTCAAAACTCATGACAAAGTCGCTGGCAACATTCGGTGCGTAGAAACCATATCCCGTATCAAAACCAGTGTAAGAAGTAAATATGTTGACAGGCTTTGACTGGGCAATGTCTTCAGCAATACTATAGGCCAATGGTTTTTCATAGTTTTTGTCTTCATAATAAAAACCATAATATCCATCAAATGTTCCTTTCATACCAATTGTAAAGACTACCAGCAGAATAATGAAAATTCCGGATAACTGAAGTTTTTTTTTCATGGCAAAAAAATTAAGAAAAGGCTGTCTTCGGACTAAAAACAGCCTTTTTAGGTTATTTGTAATTCACCAATACGTTATTCAGTTTTACATTGATTCTGGGATCAATTGCTGTATTGGTTTTGTAAGATTTTATAATCACATTGGTAAGATTTCTTCTACCCATAGTAGGTGGGCAGATGGTGTATTCTTCTGCTCCTCTAACAGTTAATCTGCCTAAAGAGGCGATGTCTTTCTGGCTTAGTAAAGCAACATTGGTAGCAACCTGGTTGTTTTGAATTGCGTAATAATCTGTTCCCAATTCTTTAGCTCCATATTTTTTCAGGATGCCTTCTACTTTTGCTCTCAGATCACCGTATTTTTTCCAGTCGATATTAGCTTTCATTAAACATCCGCGGATTACATACTGTCTGTTGATTTTGTATATAATAAAATTGGTACCCAAACTGTTCTGATGAAGTTTCTGAAGGCTTAACAAACTTTTCATGTCTTCATCTGAAATTTTTTTAACATCTTTCAGAATGTAATTATTGTCTACAATGTAATTGCCTTTTTCTTTGTAAAAAGACATCTCCTGAGGTTTTAGCTGGGAAAATATCATAACAAGTCCCACTATTGCTCCGATTAATAATAAAGTCTTTGTTTTCATGTGGCTGCTTTTAAAATATCCCTACTCTTTTTAGGATTTTCGGGTTCCTCCTTGATTTGAATGTTTCATGGTTGGAAAACTTATCTCAAAGGTAGAGGCATGCAGGAAATTACATACGGGTGTTTTTCCTGTTTTTTATGAGGATTTTGACTTTTAAAGAAGGAATATTAATCAGAATTTTCGAAAAGCAGCCTTTGTTCAAAGAGATTTTAAGCTGATTGGATAAACTTAAAACATGGCTCTGATAAAAGATTTTTAGAATGAACTTGGTAAGTGCTGTAGAATGAATGTTGGGAAAGTGGAAATGAGATCCCATAGTGTAAAAAAAATAAATCCCGAAGGTGGCCGGGATCTATTCTTAATCAAATTAATTCTTCCTTTTTCAGGAGCGAAATAATTCGTTGCAAAAATGAAGTGGATATTTCTGTCTTACTTTTTGCTGCAGAAGAATCAGTTCTACTTTTCAGTACAACTTTTGTGTGATTCTCATGGTTAGTTTGTGTCTCTCCTGCAATCATCATGTTTTCTCTTAGTGTTTTTACCCCTTATTCTTACTGCAAACTTAAAGCTAATACCACAAAAATAACATCCGTGTTTTCCCGGTATTTTATATGGGGTTTTCACTGATGTGTAGATTTTTATACGCTCGATAAGCAATTTTTAGGTATATAATTAGTTGATTAATAAAAGAATATGTATATTTAAGTCCCTGATAAAGGAAATATATAAAGAGGTATCCGAAAATCTAAAGAGTAGGAAATTAATACTAAACTAAAATCATTATGAAAAATTTGAAAAAACTTTCAAGAGGAGAAATGAAAACTGTACAAGGTGCTATTAACGGGTGTAATCCACAGATATTTTGTACCAGCCCACAAACACAGTGTTGCCCGGGATGGGTTTGTGCTGGTATAAGACAATATTGTATAGCCATATAATGGCTTTTTACATACAATTTAGATCTGGCTAAGAAAAAGAGAGGGATTAATTTCTCTCTTTTTTTGTATCTTCTTGTTGAATTTAAAAACTAGCTTTAAAATCCTTAAATTTGTTTAAATTAAAATGGTATGAGTTTTTTTGAAGAAAAGAATCCTGAAATGGACAGATATTTGGAGGCACATGCTTCTTCGGAATCCGAAATTCTGAAAAAGCTGCGAAGAGAGACGTATCAGAAAACAACACAGCCTCACATGATTTCCGGATATCAGCAGGGAAGACTTTTGACGATTATTTCCCAGATGCTGCAGCCGAAAAACATTCTTGAAATAGGAACATTTACCGGATATGCTACTTTATGTCTTGCATCAGGACTGGCAAAAGACGGAAAAATTACAACACTGGATGTGAATGAGGATCTTGCCTATCTTCCTAAAAAATATTTTGAGTCTAGTGAATATGCCAGTCAGATTGATTTTAAACTTCAGGATGCCAAGGAATATCTAAAAGAAACAGATGAAATTTTTGATCTGATTTTTGTAGACGCTGATAAAGAAAACTATGCCGACTATTTCAGATTGATTAAGCCTCATACAAAATCAGGAACAGTGATCCTGTTTGATAATGTATTGTGGTATGGAAAAGTTCTGGAAGAAAATCCGAAGCTGAAATCTACCCAATCTATCCAGGAATTGAATGATTTGGCAGCAAAAGACGAAGATTTTGAAAATCTTATTTTACCTTTGCGTGATGGAGTCAACTTTCTTCGCAGAAAGTAACTGAAATATTCAAGGATTAAACATTTAAAGAGATACACATTGTATTTTTAATCTTTAAATTATTCAATCTTTAAATTGAAAATTAATGAATAAAGGAGTTTGTATTGTTACAGTAGCGCCGGTTCGTGCAGAAAATTCTGACAGAGCTGAAATTGTTACGGAAATATTGTTTGGGGAAAGTGCAGATATTTTGGAAGTAGATAAAAACTGGACCAGAATAAAAATGCATTATGATGGCTATGAAGGATGGATGGACACCAAGCAGCTGAAACCTGTGACAGACGAAGAACTGGCCAAAAGAAAAGTGACTGTCGTTACCGAAGATTTTTCTTCCGTATTAATGAACGATGGGAAAACTTTACTCTCTATGGGTTCAGAAGTGGAATTCCCGGTGGTAGCTTCAAGAAGAAGCCATGATGTGCGTGAAAGTATCGCTCTTACAGCAAAAGAATTCCTGAACGTACCATATCTGTGGGGAGGGAAAAGTTTTTTTGCGGTAGACTGCTCCGGATTTACCCAATTGGTTTATAAAATTCACAATATAAAAATACCCAGAGACGCTTCACAGCAGGCTGAGGTGGGAGAACCGCTTACTTTCGTAGAAGAAACACAGCCTGGCGATCTTGCGTTCTTTGAAAATGCAGAAGGAAAAATTATCCATGTAGGAATTATGCTGGAAAATCAAAAGATCATCCATGCATCCGGAAAAGTAAGAATTGATACGCTGGATTCCACGGGAATTTTTAATAAAGAAATGAATAAGCATACTCATAAACTGAGAGTGCTGAAAAGTGTAATCTAACCTTAATTCAATCTCATCTGAAATGGAAAATATTCTTTTTATAATTTTTGATATTTTAAATTTTGGATGGGTCGCTTTCTTATGGGGATTTACCCTGAAAAACTATAGCACTTTGCCAGAGAGAATTCCCGTACATTTTGATATGGAAGGAAAAGCAGACGGATTTGGAGGGAGGGCGTATGCCTTTCTGATGCCAGCATTAGCTTTGGGATTGTATGCGCTGTTCGTATATGGTATGAGACATCCCGAAGACACGAATTTCCCGGTAGAAATTACAGATCAGAATATGAATGCTCAGTTCTTGATTATGAAAATCGGACTGAGAATTCTTTTTGTTGTTCTGGCAATAATTTTTCTGAATCTTCAGGATTATATGTTCAGATATGCGGTTGATGATAAGGCTAAACCCAGAATTTCAATGGCCACCATATTTTTATCAGTTGTTTTATTTACTCCGGCATTACTTTTTATAGCTCATTTGTTTAAATGATACATTCTAAAAATAATTCAGAACATTATAAGTGGGGAAACCAATGCGACAGCTGGATCCTTAAAAATACCCAGGGCTTATCCGTAAAGCAGGAGAAAATGCCTGCAGGAACTTCAGAAAGACTGCATTTTCATCAAGTGGCAGAACAGTTTTTTTATATTCTGAAGGGAGAAGCAGTATTATACATCAATAAAGAAAAATTTTTGGTTCGCCAGGGAGAATCTATATCCATTGAACCCGGAGCAAAGCATTTTATTTCTAATGAAACAGATGAAGAAATTGAGTTTTTAGTCATCTCAAACCCTCCCACGGATCATGACAGAATTGAAATTAAAGAATAAGTAAATGGCTTTTTTATACAATATATTTATCAGTCTTCTTACCTTCGGTATGAAGGTTTTTGCGTTGATTAATGATAAAACTAAAAAAGGCGTTGAAGGGCGGAGGCAGTCTTTGGATATAGTAAAGTCTGTGCTTTCAAAAACAGATAAAGTGATCTGGATGCATGCGGCAAGCCTTGGTGAATATGAGCAGGGATTACCTGTTCTGGAGAAACTGAAAGAGAACTTTCCACAACACAAGATCCTGGTGACCTTTTTCTCGCCGTCAGGGTATGAAAATGTTGTTAAAAAGAAACATATTGCGGACGTTATCTGTTATTTGCCTTTCGACAATAAAAAGACTGTAAAAGAATTTACAGAACAATTTAATGCTGAACTATTCTTTACGGTTAAATACGATTATTGGTACAACCTCCTGGCTGAACTGAAGAGTAGGGGGACGAAGATTTATGTTATTTCGGCGTTGTTCTACGAAAGACAGTCTTTCTTTACTTCCTATGGAAAATGGTTTGTAAAGCAGCTTCAGAAAAATGTAGATTGGTTTTTCCACCAGACTCAGTTTTCATTGGCTTTGGCGAAAAGTGTTGGATTAACGAAGTCTTCTGTAACAGGAGATACAAGATTTGACAGAGTAAAACAACTCCGTGAAAGAAATAATCATGTAGAGTTCATTGCTGACTTTATTGGTGAGAAAAAAGCGGTTGTTTTCGGAAGTTCATGGCAGGCGGAAGAGAAAATAGCAGAAGTGGTTTCGCGTAAAAATAATACGGTAAAACTTATTATAGCACCTCATGATCTGAAGCGAGTGGAGCATTTGAAAAATAGATTCCAGGATGCTTTACTGTACAGCGAAATACAGAATACTCAAGGGATGACTTTTGATACGCAGGTTCTGATTATAGACAGTATTGGTTTATTATCAAAACTATACTCTTATGCGGATGTAGCTGTTGTAGGAGGAGGATTTCATGATGCCGGACTTCACAATATTCTGGAAGCCGCTACGTTCGGTGTTCCGGTGATTTTCGGGAATCATTATAAAAAGAATCCGGAAGCTGACGACCTTATCTCAGCAAATGGCGGAAAATCTTTCTCGGACGAGTATGCAGCCTCAGAATTTGTGTTATTTCTCGTGAATGAAGATAACCGAGAAGAACTTACTTCAATCTCCGAAAATGCGGGAAAATTTGTAGATGGGAAACCAGATTCTACCAGAATGATACTTCAGAAAATCTTAGCGTAAATATCCCTGACTTTTCATTTCCTTCATGATCTGATCAATGTTTTCTGGAATTCTGTCGCATTCCAGCCAGTTGAGGTCAAGACCATTATTGGTACATAATTTTTGAAGATAATGGTTTTCTGCTATTTTCTTGTGAGTATCACGAAGATATTCATCAATTTCCATCCAGTAATCTTCATCCAGTTTTTTTGCCAGAATCAATGATTTAAAGACTTTATTGATAATATAAATATAAAGCTTGTAAACATTGTCGAACCTTTGTCTGCTAAGGTCGCTGTTGTTTTCCAATATCTTGTTGACAAGAAGAAGATTCAGTGAGATCTCACCGAATTTATCAGTGGTAATTTTTACATGCTCTGTAATCTCAGCACTTATTTTTCGAACAGTGGAAAGGAAATATTTGGCATTTCCCACATATTTTGAAGCAAGAAGAACCTGTTCTTTCACATGTTCTTCCATGGCATCTCTTTTATCATCCGTAGTTTCCGGATCAATGAGTTCAAAATAGAGTTTTTTCGACAATAATTTATCCTTTCTCAGGAGTCTGAAAATTAGTTTGTCCTTTTCCGCTCCGGAAAAAGCACTCAGAGCAGCTTTGAACTCTTTTGAATATTCCATTAATTAAAAATTTTCGAATATTTCAGGAATCCGTTTATTGCCCAATTGGCAGTATAATACAATGATTTTACTGTTGAGAATCCCATGAAATCTTTATAGACAAGATATTGATCTTTGATGATATTTTTTTTATTTCTTGAAACACTGTTTTCACGCATCCTGTATTTTGCCAGTGTTTTTTTTACCGGAATCCCTTCCGGAATTACTTTTAAAAGATTCAGCCACATGACATGATCTTCACGTTTGCTTTTTACAGGGAACAAAAATTTGCCAACTCTCTGAGTGTCATACATGGTAGAAACCGGTGCCAGACGGCATGTTTTCAACAGATTCGAGAATGTAACCACTTTGTCTGCCAGAAAATCTTTCAGAATAGGCTGAAGCTGTTCATCGCATCTTGAATAATTACAATAAACAAGTTCTGCACTGTGATCCTTCATATAATCTGTCATCGTTTGCAGATACTCAGGATACCAATAGTCATCAGAATCCAGAAAAGCGATATATCTTCCCTGAGCTCTTTCCAGGCTGTTATTTCTGGCATTTCCTGCACCACCGTTTTTCTCCAGCACCTGCAGTTTTATTCTCGGATCATTATATTTTCTGATGATCTCCACAGTAGTATCTTTGGAAAGGTCATCTGTAATCAGCCATTCCCAGTTTTCATAGGTTTGGTTAAGAACAGACTGTATGGTTTCCTCGATAAATTCTGCAGAATTATAACAGGGAGTAATGATGGAGACAAGATCTTTCATTTGTGTTTTTTAAACTGCTAAATTATAAAAATCTTTTTTCATAAAGATGCCAGGAGCTTATACCTACTGCAATTACCACCAACATACATACCAAAGCCATTACAAATGGATTGTAATCTTCAAATAATCCTAAAGTCTGGAAAGTCCTGATAATAGGGAAATGGAAAATGTAGATTCCATAGGTGAAATCCCCGTATTTTCCAAAATTATTTAAGAATTTGAATGAATAAGCAATGTACATTACGATAACACCGATCATCATTGGAGAAAAAAGCTGGATTTTTAAAAATAAATCAATCCACACCGTGGCGATAGCAATGATGAAAATTATATTTTTATGTTTGATAAACTTGTCAAAATTAAAATAGATCAACATTCCCGGGATAAAATAGGATAATGTTCCAGGAAGTTGTTTGGCTAACGAAATTTTATTTAAGGATTCAAAATAATTGAGATAAATAAGTGATAAAAAGTATAAGATAATCAAACTTATATTTCTGTATTTATTATTCTTTCCGAAAAGCAAAAACAACAAAGGTACCGCAAAATAGTAGCACATTTCTATTTTAAGTGTCCATAGGGCTCCATTTACTGCCTGATTCCCAAAAACTCCGGGAAGCCATGGTGCTTTAAAATTTAAAAATAATGAATTCCAAAAAAGGTATTTGTAAACCTGTGTATTGCTGAAATATTCGGTGAAGGAATAAGTGCTGACTAAGCTTAATAAAATGGCACATAAAAAAATTACCAATAAGTAAGCGGGAACAATTCTTTTGATTCTCTTTTTCAAATAACTTTTCAGGCTTGAAGATCTTTCATAGCTCCTTGCAATAAGAAATCCACTCACTGCAAAGAAACCGAAAACGGCAATTTCAATGGGACTGTGCTCAAAGATCTTGAGATCAGGAGAAGCGCTGAGGGTGCCAAGATGTCCAAGAAAGACAATAAAGGCAAGGAGAACACGTATAAAATCAAAATTGTTTTTCGTAATATCCTGCATTTGTATTTTGTTTCCTGCAAAAATAACTTTTTTAATAGAATGAATGATGCTCATGTATTCATTATTTGTTAAATAAAGGGAAAATAGGGTGTCACTATTTTAAAATATATATAAATAATCGCCGATGAAATAATTTTTCATAAAAAATAGTAATATAAATCAAAAAAATTATAATTTTAGCGCTTGAAAAAATTGATCTATGAAGAAATTAGCATTACTATTTGCAGGTTTATCCTTGTTTGTTGCAGCTACAGGCTGTAGTAATGACAATGATACTGTTCTGGAAGCTCCTCTTGTTGGGACATGGCAACCGTTAAAAGAAGTAGTTACTACGGTAGAAGTTGGGGAAGACCCGGTTTCTAACACGATTACTTATACAGATTGTCAAAAAAAGACAAGATGGTGGTTTAGTGTTGACTCTAAAGGAGGGAAGACGAACTGGGGAGATACTGCTACACCGGGTCAGTGTGCTATTCTTTCAGATATAAAATTCAATTATACTTATAATAAGGAAGGGAAAGACGTTCAGATGAAAATCCAGGGAATAGTGGAGCCGCAAAATGCAAAGGTTATTACTTTGGATGCTACAACGCTCAATCTTGCGGTAAGAGAGGAGACTCAGGATCCTACTATATTCCAGACAAGAACATATACCTTCAAAAGAGTTACTCAATAATAGTATATACTTCAGGATATAAAACAGATCTCATCTCCGGATGGGATTTTTTTGTTGAGGATAGAATTACAATTCATCATAAATTCAATTTCTATTTACTTTAAAATCATTATTTTTGTGAATCTTGACAAAAAGATAAATAATTCAGTCTAACATATAACATATATATCAAGTGTTTTACGATCATCAGCAGATAGAAAAAAAGTGGCAGAAATACTGGGAGGAAAATCAAACCTATAAAACCTCTAATAACACAGACAAACCTAAGTTTTATGTACTCGATATGTTCCCGTACCCATCAGGAGCAGGACTTCACGTAGGTCACCCGCTGGGATATATTGCATCCGATATCTATGCGAGATACAAAAGACATCAGGGGTTTAATGTACTTCACCCGGTAGGATATGACAGTTTTGGACTTCCTGCTGAACAGTATGCTATTCAGACAGGACAGCATCCGGCTATTACTACAGAACAGAACATCAACAGATACGAAGAGCAGCTGAAAAAAATCGGGTTCTCATTCGACTGGAGCAGAGAAGTAAGAACTTCTGATGCTTCTTACTATAAATGGACGCAGTGGATTTTTATCCAGTTGTATCATTCATGGTATAATAAAAATACAGATAAGGCGGAATCTATTGATTCTTTAATTCAGCATTTTGAAGAAAAAGGGACAGAAGGATTAAATGCCAATCAGAACGACGAATTAAATTTCACTGCAGAAGAGTGGAAGAATGCTTCTGATATTGATAAAGAAGATATCCTTTTAAATTATCGTCTGGCTTACAGAGCTGAAACTACTGTGAACTGGTGTCCTGCATTAGGAACTGTACTGGCCAACGATGAAGTAAAAGATGGTAAATCTGAAAGAGGAGGATTCCCTGTTTTTCAAAAGAAAATGATGCAGTGGAGTATGAGAATTTCTGCGTACTCTGAAAGATTGTTACAGGGATTAAATACTTTAGATTGGCCACAGCCATTGAAAGATTCTCAGGAATACTGGATTGGAAAATCTCAGGGAGCACAGGTTCGTTTCAAAGTAGAAGGACATGACGAGACTGTTGAGGTATTTACAACAAGACCTGACACCATCTTTGGAGCAACCTTTATGGTATTGGCTCCGGAAAATCCTTTAGTGGAAACCATTACTACGGATGCTCAAAAAGTAGAAGTAGATACTTATATAGAAGAAACTTCTAAAAAGACGGAGAGAGACAGAATGTCTGACGTGAAAAACGTGAGCGGAGCTTTCACCGGCAGTTATGCGATCAACCCTTTCAGCAATGAAAAAATGCCAATCTATATTTCAGACTATGTGTTGATGGGATATGGAACAGGAGCAGTGATGGCGGTTCCGGCACATGATGAGCGTGACCACAGATTTGCGAAGAAATTTAATCTTGAAATCAAGAAAGTTGTAGAAACCGAAGAAGACGTTCAGGAAAAATCTTTTGATTCCAAAGATTCCGTTTGTGTAAACTCTGATTTCTTAAACGGATTACATTATAATGAAGCGAAAGCAAAAATGATTTCTGAGATCGAAGCAAAAGGCATCGGTCACGGAACTACCAACTACAGACAGCGTGATGCTATTTTCTCAAGACAGCGTTATTGGGGAGAACCCGTTCCTATATATTATAAGGATGGGATGCCTTACACGTTGCCTGCTTCTGCTTTACCATTGGAACTTCCTGAAGTTGAAAAATACTTACCTACAGAAGATGGAGATCCGCCACTGGGAAATGCAAAAGAATTTGCCTGGGATGAGGTAAACCAGAAAGTAGTTGCTACAGATTTAATTGATGATAAAACTATTTTCCCGTTAGAATTATCTACAATGCCAGGTTGGGCAGGAAGCTCATGGTATTTCCTTAGATATATGGATCCGAATGATGAAGAAACTTTTGTTAAAAAAGAGTTAGCAGATTATTGGGGACAGGTAGACTTATATATAGGAGGAAGCGAACACGCAACCGGACACTTATTATATTCCCGTTTCTGGAATATGTTCTTAAAAGACAGAGGATATATTAATCATGATGAACCGTTCCAGAAATTGATCAACCAGGGGATGATCTTAGGGATGAGTGCATTTGTGTATAGAATTGACGGAACCAATCAGTATGTATCTAAAAATTTAGCCAAAGACTACCAGACTCAGCAGATCCACGTTGACGTATCCTTATTAAAAGGAACCTCTGATGAATTGGATACTGAAGCTTTCAAAGCATGGAGACCGGATTATGCTGAGGCAGAATTTATTCTGGAAGACGGAAAATACATCACAGACCGTGAAGTAGAGAAAATGTCCAAGTCAAAATATAACGTAGTCAATCCTGATGATATCTGTGAAGAGTATGGAGCAGACGGATTAAGATTATATGAAATGTTCTTAGGACCGTTGGAACAATCCAAGCCTTGGAATACACAAGGGCTAAGCGGAGTATATGGTTTCCTTAAAAAATTCTGGAACCTTTATTTCAATGGGGAAGTATTTGAAGTTTCAGACGAAGAACCTACAAAAGCAGAATACAAAGTTTTACATACCTTAATAAAGAAGGTAGTATATGATATTGAGAATTTCTCTTTCAATACCTCAGTATCTTCATTTATGATCGCTGTGAACGAGCTTCAGAAAATAAAATGCAATAAGCGCAATATTTTAGAACCGCTTGCCGTTATCATTTCTCCGTATGCTCCTCACATCTGTGAAGAACTGTGGAGTTTATTAGGAAACGATACATCAATAGAATTTGAAAAATTCCCGGCATTGAATGAGGATTATCTGGTTGAAGACGAAATTGAGTATCCGGTAAGCGTAAATGGTAAAATGAAGTTCAAAATTTCACTTTCCGCTCAATTATCTGCCAAGGAAGTGGAAGATTTGGTGATTTCGAACGAGAAAATGCAACAGATTTTGGAGGGTAAAACCCCTAAAAAAATCATTGTAGTCCCTCACCGTATTGTGAATATCGTAATTTAAAAAAAAATTAACATTGGGAAATTAAAAAAAATGGGTGTCTTATTTTTATGATTTTTTAATTCAAATGTTAAATTTGGAAAAAATAAATAAAATAATTTAAAATAATTACTATTTCGAAATCGTATTAAAAATTCTTTATCAAAAAAAAGCAAAATGTTTAATTAAGACTCTTGCATTTTAATTAATTTTGCCTTTAATTTACACCCTGTAAAATTTTAAAACAATATAATTTAGTTAAATATGGAAATGAATGTTTCAAAAAATGATGAGCAAGTAGTTGCTAGAAAGGCAGGAGGTTTAAATCCAGCTGTTATTATTCCTATTCTATTTGCTATAGGAGTATGTATTTATTTATTCGTTCTTGGTAGCCCAGGAAACTTTAAAGATGCAGATAAACTAGGAAGTGGTTCTGTAGCTTTTTCAACTGTTGAAGGAAAAGACATTCACCCAGAATCGTTTTTAGGTATTATCTACAAAGGAGGGGTTATTGTACCAATCTTGATTACTTTCATGATTACTGTAATCGTTTTCTCTTTTGAAAGATATTTCGTTCTTGGTAAAGCAGCTGGAAAAGGAAACTTAGACAACTTCGTTGTACAAGTAAGAAGCTTACTAAACCAAAACAAAATTGACGAAGCTATCGAAGAGTGTGACAGACAACAAGGTTCTGTTGGTAACGTAGTAAAAGAAGGTCTTACTACTTACAAAGCACTTTCTCACGATACTACATTAAATAAGGAGCAGAAAATGGTAGCTCTTAACAAAGCTATCGAAGAAGCTACTACTCTTGAGATGCCAATGCTTGAGAAAAACATGATGATCCTTTCTACTTTAGGTACTGTTGCAACGTTAGTAGCACTACTTGGAACGGTAATCGGGATGATCAAGGCGTTCTTCGCATTAGGTTCAGGAGGTGGTACTCCGGATGCTGCTGCTCTATCTACAGGTATCTCTGAAGCCTTGATCAACACGGCTTTAGGTATTGGTACTTCAGCAATCGCTATTATCCTTTATAACTTCTTTACATCTAAAATTGACGGATTAACTTACAAGATCGATGAGATCTCTATGAGTATCCAACAATCTTTCGCTGAATTCAACTAAGAATTAGCAAGATATTTGCATTAGCAATTAAAAGAAGTTTAATTAAAAATATTTTATAATAATGGCGAGAGTCAAACCAAAAAGACATGGAGTAATTACGGACATGACTGCAATGTGTGACGTTGCGTTCCTACTCCTTACGTTCTTTATCTTGACCACTCAGTTTAAAAAACCTGACGTGGAGCAGATCAAACCGCCATCTTCAATTTCGGAAAAATTGCTTCCTGATGCTAGTTTAATGACTATCAACGCTACTCCGGACGGAAAATTCTATTTCCAGCCAGTAGAAAATGCATCAGAAAGACTTGCTCTTTTGGATAAAATGGGACAAAAGTATGGTATTACTTTTGACAATAACCAAAAAGCTGCTTTCCAGAAAATTCAGGCAATTGGAGTTCCAATGAACCAACTTAAAGGGTACTTGGATCTGCCTGCAGATGAGCAGAAAAATTATAAGAGTCCTACAGGTATTCCTATGGACAGTACAAATAAGCAATTAATTGATTGGGTAAAAGAAAGTTTGAGCGTTAACCCTGACTACAAGTTAGCGATTAAAGGTGACGTTACAACTGAGTATCCTAAAGTTAAAAGCCTATTTGAGGGTTTAAGAGATATTGATTTTCTTAAATTTTGGTTGATTACATCACAAGAAGGTAAACCTAACGAATAATATCGATAGAAATGGCAGAAGTACAAGTACAAGAGAAAGGCGGCAAGGGCGGCAAGGTCCGTTCCAAGAAGCAAAGTACCAGAGTCGATATGACTCCGATGGTGGACTTGGGTTTTCTATTGATTACCTTCTTTATGTTCACAACTACGTTCAGTAAACCGAACGTGATGGATTTGGGTCTTCCGGCTAAACCGAAAGATGAAACAAAAAAACCACCTCCAACAGAAATTAAACTTTCTAACTCAATTTCTATCTTATTAGGAAAAAATAACAGAGTTTTCTGGCACCAGCAGGATGCTACATCCTTGAATGACCAAACTCTTATGGAAACTACTCTTGACAGAGAAGGAATTAGAAAAGTAATTCAGCAGGCAAAATCTAGAGCTGCAGATCAAACGAAATTTACCGTGATCATTAAGCCAACTGACGATGCTGTATATAAGAACTTTGTTGATATTCTTGATGAAATGGCAATTACCAAAAGTGAGCAGTACGGTGTTACTGACATTAAGCCTTGGGAAAAAGCTGTTTACGAGAAAAAAGTAGGAGGTGCTGCTGCACCAGCTGCTGCTACAAAGTAATTTAACCATAAAATTGTTATATCTAATCTATGGCAGATGAAAATGTATACGGTCAGAATCTTACATTAGACGAGATCGTATTTGAAAATAGAAACAAGGAATATGGTGCCTATGATCTTAGACATCAGTATCCGAGACTTTTAACAAAGTCTTTTATTATCGGAACCGCTTTATTCCTTCTGGCAGCTTTGTCTCCGTTCATCTATCTTACGATTAAAAATCTTACAGCTCCGCCTAAGCAAGAAGTTAAGGCAGATCTAGTAGATATTATCGAAGAAGAACCGATTATCGAGCAGCCTAAAGAAGAAGAACCACCACCACCTCCTCCTCCAAAAGAGGAAGAGAAAATTGAGGTGATTCAGAACGTAGTTCCTGAGCCTGTAAAAGCTCCGAAAATTGAAACTCCACCACCACCGATTTCTAAGCAGTTGGAAACTACAACTGGTCTGCAGAATCAGGAGGGGGTAAAAGCTCCGGCTTATACGCCACCACCGCCACCACCATCTACAGGTACTAAAGCTAGTACAGTAGAAGTAAAAGCGAACAACCCTAACGAGATCTATAAAGATGTTGACCAGTCTGCAGAATATCCTGGAGGTATGGGAGCATTAAGAAAGTTCTTGGGAGATAACTTCGATACATCTTTGATGGAAGGAGGTGAAGGAACACTTAAAGCGAAGCTTAAGTTCGTTGTAGAAAAAGACGGAACTGTTTCGAATGTTACTATTGAAGAGAAATCTCCAAATGGCGACTTCAACAGCGAAGCAATGCGTGTAGTTAAGAAACTTAAAAAATGGACTCCTGCGAAGAGAAACGGGGAGAGCGTTAGATCTTACTATAGCGTACCATTTACTATGAACTTTGAATAAGACTTATTTATTCAAAATATAAATAAAAAGAGAAGCATATGCTTCTCTTTTTATTTTTTTTGGTATTTTTGTTACATGATGTTCAATTGGTTATCCCTGGTTACGGGATTGTTTTATATCGTTTTAGGAATTGTAGTGATTGTCTACAAATTCTTCTTTACTATTTTAGAGCCTGCTGTTGCTTATGCATTAGGAGTGGTGCTTATTATTTATGGTATTTTTAGAATTTACAGGGCGATCTCAAGAATTAAAAAATCGAGAAATGAAGAATAGTTTTAAGCTTGCAGTAATTTTTGTTTTGAGCATGATGCTGGCAAGTTGCAAAAAGGAGAAAAATACTCCTTCCTATCACAAAGGTGATCTTACAATTTTTACTGACGAATCTTTTCAAAGCGTTACAGAAGCATTAGCTGAAGGATATATGATCAACTATCCTGAAACACATATCAAAGTAGAAACGAAGAAAGAAGACCTGGGACTTCTTGATCTTTTGAAAGGAAGTGCTAAAGTGGTGGTAATGTCCAGAAATCTTAATCCTGAAGAAATAAAAACATATGAGGAAAGAACAGATTTAAAGTTTCTTCCTGCTAAATTCGCTGCAGATGCAGTGGTTTTTGTTGTTCCTAAAGATTCTCCGAAAGAAAGTATTTCAATGGAAGAAATCAACAGCGGTTTGATATCTGATAAAAAGGAATTTATTTTTGACGGAACCAACTCCAGTAACCTTAATTTTGTTGCTGAGAAACTGAAAAAACAACCAAAAGACCTGAAATTTTCCATTATCCCGGGAAACCAGAAGATTATAGAGGAATTAGGAAAATATCCTGATAAAATAGGTGTTGTTGGATTAAATACTTTTAGCCGTCCTTATGATAAAACTTCAGAAAAATTGAGAGAGATGGTGAAGGTTCTTCCTGTAGTAGAAAATGGAAAATCATATAATGCGGATTTTGACGAACTTCGTACCATGGAATATCCGTTTACAAGAGTACTTTATTTCCTGATCAACGAAGGGAATTTCAATATTGCCAATGGATTTATAAGATTTTCATGTACTCATTTAGGACAGAAAATTGTACAGAAAGAAGGCCTTCAACCTTATAATATTTATAAGAGAGAAGTGCAGATGCGTTAAAAAATATTAAATTCACAATTTATCCCCATTAAAAATTTTGATTTGGTCTGAAAATTGTGTAGAATAAAACTCAATTATTAGAAAATATAAAATGAAAGATATAATGAATATGAATGTAAAGAAGATTGCTTTTGGAGCAGCCGTGGTATTTTTTACCGGTTTTGCCTCTGCACAGACATTGCAGGATGGTATCAACAGTATAGACAGTGATAAATTTGCACAGGCAAAAACAAACTTCACTGAAATGATCGCTAAAGAACCTACAGCTGAAAACTACTTCTATTTAGGAAATACTTTCTTAAGACAAGGAGAGCCGGATTATGCTAAGGCCATTGAAAATTTCAATAAAGGCTTAGCTGCTGATGGTAAAAGCTATCTGAACAAAATCGGTTTAGCTGCTGTGAAATTAGGTAAAGGTGATAAAAATGCCATTGCTGAAATTCAGAAAGTAGTTACTGATTCAAGAGAAAAAGATGCTGAAGTTCTTTTCAGAGCAGCAGAAGCTTTAACTCTATTCGAAAAAAACAGTTCACCGGATCTGGCTATCCAGTTTTTGACTAAAGCTATCGAGAAAGCTGAGAAAAAAGGTGTTCCTGCACATTACTATTATACATTAGGAGATGCTTACAGATTAAAGAGAATGCCGGGAGAGGCTATGTCTGCTTATGATAAAGCATTACCTACTGCTAAAAATAAAGCTTCCGTTTACACAAGAATGGCAACTTTATGGATGGCGGCACAAGTGTGGAAAAATGCAAAAGAAAGTATTGATAAAGCAATTGCTGTAGATCCTACTTATGCTCCGGCATACAAAGCGTTGGCTGGTTATGATATCAGATATCAGCAGAATGCAAAAGCTACGCAAGACCTTATCAACTATACAAAATATGCTGATGAAGATCCGTATACTCAATTGGAAATTGCAAAACTATACTTCACAAACGAAGATTATGCAAACTCTAAAATGGTATTAGACAAGATTTTTGATAAAATCGACGATCCTATTAAATTCAAATTAAGAGCTTACAATGCATATGCCGATAAAAACTACGCAGATGCTAAGCAAAATATGGATACTTTCGTTTCTCAGGCTGAGAAAACAAGAGTGCAGCCTGCTGACCAGGGTTTACAAGGTCTTATTGCAGCAGGTTTAGCAAAAGATGAAAAAGATGCTGCTAAAAAAACAGCTTTAATGACAGAATCTCAGCAGAAAGTTGCTATTGCAAAAGCTGCTAAAGATGAAACAATGAAGTGGGATCTTGAATTAGCAAACATCGCAGGTGGTGGAGGTGCTTCTCAAGCTGAAGCAGATAAAGGACCTACTAACCCTGCTATTGAAGCATTGAAAAAGCAGGTTGCTGCCAATAGCCAGGATTCTGATGCATTATTCAAGTTGGCAACAGCTTATCAGGATGCGAAAAACTGGAACGGAGCAATTCTTACATGGCAAAAAATGTCTGCTCTTCTTCCGGATTGGGCTCCGGCATATTACAGTCAGGGATATTCTTACCAACAAGCTGGTAACAATGAAGCAGCAAAATTGGCTTATGAGAAATTCATCAGTACAGTAAAACCTGCTGATCAGGAAGCTAACAAGCAGACTCTTGCTTACGCTTACTTTGCAGTAGCTTACATGAGTAAAGATTCTGATGCTGCAAAAGCAAAAGATTATGTTGCAAAGTCTTTACAGTTAGATCCTACTTATCAGGATGCTGTAAAATTAAATGCAGAAATCAACAAGTAATTTAAATTTTAAATTATATATATTAAAACTTCCCATTCTTTATGTTTGGGAAGTTTTTATATTAAATCCTATCTTTGAATTTATGAAAACTGATATACTTGCTTTTGGAGCTCATCCCGACGATATAGAACTTGGATGTGGCGGAACTATTGCTAAAATGGTCTCTGAAGGAAAAAAATGTGTGGTCGTAGATCTTACCAGAGGTGAGCTTGGAACAAGAGGCACCGATGAAACCAGAAAAGCCGAAGCAGCAGATGCTGCCAAAATTCTTGGACTTTCTGCAAGAGAGAATCTGGGAATGAAAGACGGATTTCTGGTCAATTCTGAAGAATACCAGATGAGGATCGTAAAAATGATCCGCAAATACCGCCCGGAAATCGTCTTAGCCAATGCGATTGATGATAGACATCCGGACCATGCAAAAGGAGCGAAATTAGTGTCAGATGCGTGCTTTTTGTCCGGACTGAGAAAAATTGAAACAGTACTTGATGGAGAATCCCAGGAAGTGTGGAGGCCGAAACATGTTTTTCATTATATTCAGTGGAAAGATATCAAACCGGAATTTGTCATTGACATTTCAGAACATCTTAACAAAAAGTTGGAAGCCTGTATGGCATACAAAACTCAGTTTTATGATCCAACATCTAAAGAACCTGAAACTCCAATTACCACAAAAGACTTTTATGAAAGCTTAACTTACCGAGCTCAGGATTTAGGGCGATTATCGGGAGTGACTTACGCTGAGGGATTTACATCTGAGAAATTAATTTCTTTGAAAAATTTTGATGGAATTGTTTGGTAGTTGAGGAAATTGTCCTATATTTGCACTCAGAAAACGGTGATTGTAGCTCAGTTGGTTAGAGCGTCGGATTGTGGTTCCGAAGGTCGTGGGTTCGAGACCCATCATTCACCCTAAATTAGCACATTTTCAATAAGAAAATGTGCTTTTTTTATGTCCGAAAAACAATCAAACTGTATTAAAATGACACTTTTTGGTGTGTTATTTTTTTTATCCTGACTTATAAAAAGTATATTTGCACGATAATTATGAACATCATCGGCTAATGAAAAAAATCTACTTTTTACTTTTTATATTGAATTCCATTGCAATTTCTTCAACAGTAAGGTATGTGAATATTAATTCCAGTACCGGAAGTGCACCTTACACTTCTTGGGCTACAGCAAGTAATGATTTACAGACAGTCATCAATGCGAGCCAGATTGGGGATGAAATCTGGGTATCCAGCGGAACTTATATTCCAGCAAGAGACCCCTTTGGAAACAGCTCTCCTTCGGATAGTCAGGATAAAACGTTTTATTTAAAAGACGGTATTTCTGTGTATGGTGGATTTAATGGAACTGAAATATCTTTAACAGACCGAAATATCAACAATAATATAACAATTCTGAGCGGTGATATAGGTACCTTAGGAACTAAAACTGACAACTGTTACCATGTTGTATTGTTTTCTGGTAATAGTATCAATGCAATTGGTGTGAGATTAGATGGATTTTCTATTACTAATGGCTTTGCGAATGGTACTGTTAATAATAATCTAAACGGAAATGTTGCTTCGAGATTAGCAGGTCCTGCCATCTATTTTATTAATGGAAATAATACAATTTCGAATAACAGGATTTATATGAATTCCGGCTATTCAAGTGGAGGCATTTACACGTCAAATGGTAATAATATCATTTCTAACAATGAGATTTATAATAATAAAGCTTTCTATGATGGTGGAGGCGTTAGTGTATTTGAAGGAACCAATACCATTACCAATAATTATATTCATGATAATACTGCTACCGGCGATGGTGGGGGTATATATGCAGTTTTGGGTGTAAATAATGTGATCAGTAAAAATGTGATCGCTAAAAATAAAGGCGGGATCAGTCTGATTGATACTTATTATTATGGCGGCGGCGGTATTTATACTGAAAAGGGTTCGAATCTCATCGTCAATAATCTCCTTTACGAAAATACTACAAACTACATGGGAGGAGGTATTTTCCTTTATTATGGAAACAATAAAGTCATCAACAATACCATTTATAAAAATACGGGAACAAGGGGAGGTGGATTTTTTACCTATCTGGGAAATAATTATGTGAAAAACAATATATTCTGGGGTAATATTAATGGTACAGATAATCAGCCCGGTGCAGATTATAAAAATCATAATGACTGGCCAGCTGAAAATTACTTCTATAATAACCTGTTTCAGTTGCCGCAGGGATTTTATACTTTGGCAAACCAAAATTCTTTATATGGTTATCCTAATAATATATTTCAGACGAATCCAGGCTTTACAGATGAAACCAATATTTTTGGAGCAGATGGAATTTTACGAACTTCAGATGATGGATTGTCCTTGTTACCTAATAGCGTTGCTGTTAATTACGGGATGATGACAGATGCTCCTACAGATGATATAAGAGGAACAGCCCGT
>Ga0102594_1000738_pt1 | contig 25887 bp, 33 predicted proteins | sample AraplaCol_mLB_r2_2_FD_76863 | JGI IMG/M metagenome (GOLD analysis project Ga0102594, IMG submission 76863) | Arabidopsis root microbial communities from North Carolina, USA - plate scrape MF_Col_mLB_r2 (SPADES assembly) (version 2) | ecosystem: Host-associated > Plants > Roots > Endosphere...
GTTATACGTTGCGTGTGGCCCGCGCACGCGTGCCTGAGGCTGAACGCGCAGCCTACGATGCCCATACCGGCGTAAAGACCTGGCACAGCGCTGAACTAAACTAAATAAGGCGACGAGTGCTTTTTCTGTGCACGATTGAAACGCTCCTCGGCCGCTATCGGCTAGAGAAAGTCGGTCACTCCGTAAGACAAAATTCGGCCAGAAGCAGCCGTAGCGTTGCGCTGGACTGGCTTGGCCGGCCAATGCAATTTCCTGCTTGGCGTGCGATGTTGTCATAACCTATGAAGCAGTCTCAGAAAACACTTCAAGCGCTTCTTTCTTTTCTCCTGTTAGCCGGGTGCACCGACGACATTGAGAAATTGAAGCTAAGTGAAGAAAATAAAGAGCGAATTCGCGTCTTGCAAAACCCCTTTGGAGGCAATCTCGTCCGACTAAATACGGCCGGGAAAGGCGAATCTATTTTGATTGGTCTGAAAGATTGCAAGGTCTACCGCGCCGAAACTGAGCAAGGGGTAGTTACCGAATGGGTCCATGTGCCGGAAGTCGCTGAGCTCTACCCTCTCCCGTCGACATGCAGCCGTGAGAACGTGGAATATGACGGCGAATACGTAAAAATTGAGTTCTGCAAGACGCCAATTGGTGCAGGTGGTGGGTGCGCGGGTGGAGTTAGCCCTCACCGAAGCAGAAACGGCAAAGATTGGGAGGTTCGCACCGAAAAAGGCAAATGGAAACCGATAGACAAGCTGCCTTAGGGAAGATCTCATATGGGCGCCTCCAGCATCGCAAGAAGTCGCGTGTGCGAAGATTCAGGAGGCGGGATTGCAGTCACCCGAACGCAGTAGCAGGTGGTTCCATGAGCATCAGTTTTCGTGAGACTGCAATTTTCGCTTAGCGTCCGGCGAAGCCATTTGGGCAGGGGCAAAGTGTTGGTCCCCAAACTGCGCAGGAGACCGACATGGAATCCCCGACCGTCTCAACACCCCGCCCTCCATGGAACAAGGACAAACTCGTCGGACAGAAGAGGCCTTTCAAGCTCAAGGAGATCTGGGCGATCCGCGTGCGCTTGCAGCTTTCCTGCCGATCCCGCGAACTGGCGTTGTTCAACTTAGGCATTGATAGCAAGCTTCGAGCATGCGATTTGGTCAAGCTACGTGTGCGCGACGTTGCCACAGGTGACCGTGCTGCCGCACGGGCCAGCGTGATCCAGCAAAAGACCGGGCGTCCTGTTCAATTCGAGCTTACGGAGCCAACAAGGGAAGCTGTAGCGAACTGGGTGAAGGTCGCCCACCTTCGCTCCGAGGACTTCCTGTTTCCGAGCCGGGTGAGTACATCTCCGCACCTCGGAACACGCCAGTACGCGCGCATCGTCGACGGATGGGTCGAAGAGATTGGCTTGGATCCGGCGGCCTACGGCACGCATTCGATGCGGCGCACGAAGGCCTCACTGGTTTATCGTCGAACCAAGAATCTGCGTGCAGTTCAGCTTTTGCTCGGACATACCAAGCTGGAAAGCACCGTGCGCTACCTCGGCATCGAAGTGGAAGATGCGCTGGAGATGGCCGAGCAAACTGACGCATGATGTTCGCGGCGCCCGCACGGCGGGTGTCCACGAAAGGCAAAATGCGGCCAACAGCAGACATCTGTCCCGGTTGTCCAGCTTCTTCGCTGGAAGCGCACGGCTAAGATAGGTCGTCAAGAGGGTTAACAAGTGATTTATCGGTTGAGTACGGCCTATTTGAGCCGCTTGGAAAGCGAACGCAACTCAAAGCTTTTCTATGGCTACGCGATTGCTTCCGCGATCTGTGCTGTAGCGATATGGCAATTCGGCCTCCCGGCGGCACTCATCGGCGCCGCAGCTTTCGTTGTCGCCGCGGTCTACCACCGGAAGCTCAATCAATTCCATATCCTCAAGGTCGCGGCAGCGCGGCATATTGAAGTGGAAGTTCTCGCGGATCAGCTCGTCTACCGGTCTGCAGTCGGTGAGCAACGTATCAGACTCGATCAACTGCAGTCAGTAGAGCAGGCGTCAAAATTCGAACCCATAAAATTGGTTCTTGCGGGCGCGCCGCCGCTGATGCTGGATGGCCTGCACGATGCGGACAAGCTCGTGGAAGAGCTTGCCGCATATGTTCCATGAAGGCAGCACCCGGCCAACTGCAGACATTCGCTCTGCGACGCAACGCCGGAGCATTCAGGCGGGTGCAGTGGCCACTACAAAAAAATGATGAGGATGGAATGAGAGATCGCTATACAAAACACCGATGGAAATTCCTATTGTTCGGAGCGGTAACTGGCGTTCTGATGGGAATCTATGCGCCGACGGCAACCGAACCCGGCAACTTGTTCTTTGATCTCCTCGGCGGCCTGATACTTTGGTACGTCCTCTGGTGGTTGTGGGCTAGAAGCCGAAGGCGCATTGATCGCAGCAAAGAGCAGCCATGAGAGACAGGGTCATGCGAACGACAGCTTACTTTCTGATTCCCATCGTCTTCGTCGTCTCTACGCCGATGCTGAGGATGGCTCAATAGGCAGAATTCGGCCAGAAGCGGCCCCACGAGGGTAAGCGTTCGGGCGACTCGCCTTGACAGTTCATCGAGTACGCCCCGCTAGACTGAGAAGCGATGAACATGCGAGCGACCTTTATCACTCCCGAGAATGTCAGCGACTGGCGCAACGCTGAACGCTTTGTATTGGGCGGCCCCTCCGACTCAACGTCTGCTATTGCGGCTGTTGGGATTAGCCTTGGATCAGAAGCCCGATGGCGAGTTGATTTGCTCCCGGGTGTTGGATATTCGTGCTTTCAGGATGTGCGCTGCGTTGGCGAACTGATCTACATCGGCTATGGCGAGCAAGTCGCCGTGCTCTCACCCAAGACAGGACATTTGGCTTCACATGCGCTCGATGGCTACTTTGGCGGCCTATTCACATCGAGCGATCTTGAGTCGTCAGAATTTGGTTCATCGGTCCTTGTTGCCTCAGCCTCGGAGTTGTTGCGCTTCGACGGAGCTGGCCGGCTCGTGTGGAGGAAGTCCGGACTTGGGGTCGATGGTGTCATCGTAAGAGGAATTCAAGATGGTCAGGTCTTGGGCAGTGCCGAGTGGAATCCACCAGGCGGGTGGGAGCCCTTTCGACTACGTCTGGATTCCGGTGAGGCATGCCGGAACTGACGCTTTACCGACCTTGCGCCTGTTCGCGTCAGCTACAGTTCTCGGCCAGAAGCGGCTGTCTGTTAGGGCTGGCTCAATCACCACAATCTCCCGTTGCGAGCGGTGCTGCAGCGTCAGCCCACAATGCCGGGCGGCCGGTCCCAGTAGTAGCTAAAGCTCTCGGGGAGCGGGTGTCCGTCCATGATGTACGCTGCCCACGCGAACAGATTCGACATATGCTTGGCGTCGGTCAGAGTCAGAGTCAGGCCGCAGGACTCTGCGACTTTTGGCAACCGTGCTCGACAGACATCAAGGTGATGTCGTACACCCTCCGGTCCACCGAGGTAGGCATTGAACTCGTCCAGATCAATGCCCAAACCGGAGACTCCGTAGGTGCCTGCCACGCCCGGTGCATCCTTATAGACGGCCATGACGTCGTGGCCTTCGAGCGTCGCGACGGTCGTCAGCACTTTGCAAAAAGCATCTTTCATCCCATTGCTGACCCAAAGGTCCATTTTGTTGTTGATCCAGATGGGGGCGCCCATGGCTTGCCTTTGAATTCGCCTCTGAGGAGCGGTGGGGTTGTCAGGCCTCAGTGAGGCGGGATGTCCTCGGCTGTTGCGAGCTAGGTGAACTCAACGGCAGCTTTGGAGAGGATGCTACTTCCGCTTCGGGCCCATACCGGCTGTACGTGCCGCTCGAAAGCAGCCGTTGGCCGAACGTCCGGCGTTCAGGATTGCTGGGCAAGACTACCCCGGAGAGCACGAGGAAGTGTCGCTCACTTCGCAGATGCAGCGGCATCGACAATGAACTTGGTCCGCTCGAAAAGCTCATCGAACGTCAGAATGTCAACCCCGGCCAAGCTGTTGCGATACAACTCGAAGGACCGAACCTTGTCTTGATTGACGCCGTGCTCGGCCATGAACTGGGAGAGGGAGCCGACCACCAAGAACGATTTGGGCCTGTAGTTGAACACCTCTTCGCCGGTCGGATCCCCTGCCTCATCCTGTGGGCGGACCAGTCCGTACAGGTTGTGCATGGCGGAGGCCACCGTCGCCTGGACTTGTGCTACCGCCCCTGCAAGCTCACTGGACGGTGCCCAGCATCCCGGCCGGTAAGGACCTGACTCGAGTAGCGGTGTGTCGTGCTTCTTGATTTCGACAAAGCACAAAGCATTGATAATGCCCCGCGTCTTCATGACGCCATCGGCTCGCTTCCCTCGGTTGAGCAGATCATGGCCTTGTACCACTTGTTCGAGCTTGCGATTGTCGAATCCTGTCACGAAGAAGTAGCTCAGGCCGTACCCGAACACCCACTGGTTTTTCTCGAAGAACATTTGCCACAAGGCCTCAGTCCCTCGCGCGCCTTTTTTCCCCCTAATCTGCTCAAAGTAGTCCGGCTCGTTGAGCATTCGCTCAAAGGTGCGAAGCTGATGCTTGCGGTATCCCAAAGCAACGACGTCCTCCTTCGTCACCTCTGACTGCAGAACATCCAGGAAGATGTCTTGGTTGTCTTTGACTAGGCCGGCTGCCTGTTCCTTGGATAGCGCAAGGCGACGGAGCTCGGCGTCCGTGATGTTCACCTTGTCCAGGCTCGTCAAATCGATCGTGGCGATGTCCTGAAAGAACGCCAAGAGCTTGTGGATTTGTGTTCCGACGAAGGAGAAGTGGGTGCGCTGCGGCTTGCCGGTCGCGCCGTTGAACGACTGGATCGTCACCACTTGAAGCTCTCGCCCGTCGTCGAAGAACTTGGCCACGACTTCTGTTCGGCGAGTGGGGGTAGTCTTGAGGACGACTTCCTTCTTTTCCACAGCGTTGTGCAGCCCTTCTGCATCGAACACCTTGGAGGCAATGCGCAACAAACCACCGACGGCAGGCAGAGCACGGCTGATGTAGGTCTTGTCGGACCGCTTGTTTCGGTGGATTTCTTCTTCGTCCGGCGGCACGACACCTCCTCATCGAGTAAGTATGGCGAAATCGTTGGGCAGCGTCGGTTTCCGAACCTCGAAGGTCGTCTCATCTACCGTTTCCAGGTCGCTGACCAAATGCGTGTGGATATTGTGGCCCGCTTGCGCTTGGCCACGCTCTCGGCCTGGAAGCTGTCCGTCGCAGACGACTTCTTGATGGCCGCATGCTGCCTGAGGCGGAACAGTTCCGCCGGCTACGTTTCGAGGCCAAGCCGTCGCCGCGAAGGTCCGGTTGGCCTTTGGCACTACTCGCGGCTCAGAGCGGTGGCCGGTTCACATACTGATAGCCTTTTGATTTGTACGTCTCAATCTCGCGCTTTTTCGTCTCTTGGGCACTTGCTTCATCGATGCTGTTCGCCTTCTCCTCGCGAACAAATCCATTCGCCATCGCCCATTCGTCAACCTCCGCGAGTCGAGCGCTCTGTTTTCGGGCGGTAGCGGTGAACGTCTTGGCAGTTTCGTTGACGTAGACGATGACATGGTGTTCGAGCACTACATAGCTCCTTGCTTCTCGCATCGGACAGACTTCACTGTACATGGCCAACTCGACCCTGGCGTAGGCGAGTGTGCTGGCTTTGGCCTCATCTTGCCAGAGCAGCTACCATGACCACCAAGGGCCGTCGGGGCCACGCATTGCTTCCGCTGAACCCTCATCAAACTTGTGGAGGCGGCCGCAATCCGCTGCGGCGCTCAAGGTCGGCTCTTGGCCGAAAGCCGCGGTGCGTGTTTCAGGCCATCGATGCCAATAGAGCCTCTTCCCAGGCGAGAAGGTTGGGAAACGCAGTATGACCTGCCAGGCCCCGCTGTCCCGACAGCCTGTGCTCAACCGCCTGGACAACAAAGTCCGTATTTTCGAGCACCTCATACTGTAGGAACTGAAACTCCTCGGTTGCATTTTCGCTAGAGGTCGCGAGCGAAAGGGTTCGTTCGCTGGACTCCAGCGACATGAACGAACAGCAAAGCGTCGCGCTCTGTACGGTGTTGCTTTCTTGCTCGGTCAGGCCTCGTTGCCACAAGCGAGCCAAGTGGTCTTGCAACATCGCCGAGTAGGAGCGATGTGTATCAACAAGCCGCTGAAGGTCGGCTCTATTCATGCTCATCGTGGGCGACTATCTACGCTGGGGTAACGGTGCGAAGGTCCGGTTGTGGCCGACTGTAGCCTGTCGCCACGTCGGCGCATTGGGGCCCAAAGCGGTCTACCGAGGTCTCCCAGAGCAGTCGTTCATTGCGAGCGATGAGGAACGCGTCTGTGGGGGACAGGGCGAGCGAAAGACGCCATCCTTGGTCGCTCAATTCTTCGCCCAACGGCTCCAGAATGCGCCGGCGAATTGGTCGACGAAACTATTCCTCGCCGTCGGGCGGACCAGCAATCTGAGGACATCCGACGTTATGCTGGCAAAGCCTCCAAACTCGAGACACTTCTTGAACTGCCTTGCCGTCAGGTGACACCAGGTACTCTCGACCTTCCCTGTAGTCTCTAGGTTTTCTTCGGTAAAGCGCGCGTTCGACGTCAACACGATACCTGCCTGCGCCATTTTCGTCGCGCTCAAAAATCGTGGTCCTGGTGTACACGTCATTGTGTGTGCAGCGCTGCTTGCGCTCAATTGCAAACTGTTCGCATACCTTCCAAGCGACCTCCCGCTGGCTCAAGACACCAGGCAGATACCCCACATCTCCGGTGATGCGGGCGGGTACTTCGCCGCAATCAATCAGTTCACCGGTGAAGGGAGGCCTCTTCACGATGGCCGCGCAGTACTGCTCCCCCTTGCGCACAATCAATTTGGTCGAGAAAGAACTAGCCCGGCCCGCAATGCCGCCGCCCCTGCCCCGTCGTATCCGACCTGGCGATACATATCCCAATACGCACGGCCGCCCCAAGGACGGAACTCGCCGAGAGCAACGACGCCTTCGCGTGGAGTCTCCAGGAAATACACATTGAATGACTGAATGACGTCGCCACTTGCTCGCATGCCCGCATGGACTGTGGCCAACGTCGCATTGACAGGCTCACGATCGGGCTCGCGGTAGGTGACCAGCGAGACATGGCACCCGTCCTTGGGCACAATTTCAGGCAGCTTACACAGGTTCGCGTTCGGCTCGCTGGGATTCTTCAGCGCAGTGCATCCGAGAAGACTGGCGCATGCGAAGATGACGAGCGTCGGTTTTGCAGCCCAGCGACGGATGTCCCTAAGGCTCTTCATCAATGCGCTCCAATGTCGCACGTCCATCGCCGACGGCTGAACGGGTGCAAGTCGCCTTCCGCGCAAAGACGCTCGATCTGCTCATGTAAGGCCGGCGGTAGCTCAGTCATGATTTAAGAGGCAGGTTGGAAAGTCCGCGGATGGCCGAATTTTGACAACGGCGCGATCTAACGATTGTGGCAGCCTCCTGCTACAAATGATCGTTCCTATCGAAGGGTTAGAACGCCGAGCTAGTTGATGTACGCGGCCTCTTTCAGATAGTGCGAAATCAGGGCGTTCAAGTCCTCGTCCGAAATCTCAACACTACCCAGTTTCAACCATCGACGTATGGCGATGAAGGCACCTGGACTGATGTTCGGGTACTCAAGCCCGAGGAGGATTTCTAGTGCCCTAGCGTCGAGCGATTCGTCAGCTTGCATCAGAGACCTGAAGAGCGCCGAGGCGTGTCTTCCAGACACCAGAGACTCCAACATATGTATGAAAACCTCAGAGAAATTGGGGGAGGCGAGAATACGCGAATATTTCTAGGTCGTCATCGGAAGGCAGACGCGGATGACCGCTTCTGCGCGGTCGAGGAATTGGCGCAGATTCTGGATGTCGGTCAGGGCTGCCTCTACAAGCTCGTGCACATCGGTCTCCATCTCAAGCGCATAGGCACGCGCCCGCCGCCCCACGGTCTCCGCATCCAAGTCGCGAAGTGCCGCTCGAAGCTCGGCAACCTGCGTTGCTCGAAAAGCGTGTGCATGGCCAAGCTGTACCTCGCCAAGTTCGACCGCCAGACCCAACATTTCCCCCCTGAATCGTCCGCCAACACTTGGGAAGTTCGTGACACCGTCAAGCTTGGCCGAAGTTCCGTTGATGACGAAATAGAGCCCTCCTCTGGAAAAGAGGGTCGTGCAGGCAGCTGGTGATTGTGGCCAGGTGCATCCGACCTCGACATCGACCTCCTTGGTTACCTCGTGCTTGGAAAACCAAGAGCCGACCTTTTCCGTCGTGGTCGTCTTTGGACGCCTACCTTCGATGAAATCACGCGTGTGCTTCGCGCTTCCTCGAAGGTAGTCCAACTGGTCATCAGTGACGGCGCACAAACTCAGGTCGTATCCCATCGTCTACCTTCGGAACAGGGAGGGGTGTCTGAGTGTCCGGTTCTGGCCTCGTTAGACGTTAGCTGATACCTTGCCGAAGCAGAAGCGCAGAAACTGATGGCACTTACTTCGTAGCACACTCCGAGGATCGGCTCAGCGTCGGTTCGAGCGCCAGCCCCGTTCTGGTCGTGGCGTCCTCTTTGAAGATGAGTGCGAAGCACCGGTCGGATTCGATCTCGAAATCAATGTAGTAACGCTGGGACGGTTCTGGAACCAAGCTGGTCCGGGGATTGCACGATGTCGAGACGTACCCGTCGTTGTAGTAGTAGTTTGAGCCGATTGTCAGGCGAGCGCCGGCCGGAATGTCCGCGTAGCCTGTCGAGTCCCCCACGAGCCTGTGGCGTTCTCCAGAAACACAAATCCACTTGCTGCCCGCACTCTTGAGGTTGAGCTTTGCCGTGCTTGCTCCTGGCGCAGCGTGGTACTGCGGCAGAACGCCGCATCCGGACAGCAGGGAAACCACGACCACAATGAAGACGCTGAAGCACTTGTTCATTTTGTGGCGCTTCCTTTGACTTCCGGCTCGAGACGCGCAAGCAGTTCTGAGGTGTCAAGGAGGCCTGCTCCAGGCGAATCAAAAAACAGGATGTACACGTAGACGGTCGGCTTTCCCGAGGTGGTGGTCACCGACTTTTCAGAACTGCTCCTTCCCATCACAGCGGCGGGCAAGTTCGGATAGAGGGCAAAGTAGGGGCGCTTCTCACGCTGAGCGATCTCCGCGCACCGGTAAAGCAGGTAGACGCCCACCTTCTCCCGTGTGATGTAGCCGTTTCCAGCGAAACCCACTTTGATCAGTTCACCTGGGCCTTTTTGTTCCCAGTAGCCTCCCGCCATTCCCAGCAATGGATTGGTTGCGTCTTGATAGCCAGTGGCACAGCCAATCAGCAAGGTCGCCGCGAGGGGCGCAGCCATTCTCTTTAGAAGCACGTGTTCTCCCCCTTTTTGTGGGTGCTCATTTTACCAAGCTGGCTGTCATCGGATCGACTTGAAAAAGGGCTCACGGCTGCTGAACTCGTTGTGCGGATAGCGATGGATCTGACTCGGTATTTTGTGTGAATGTAGCCATCAGTCGGACGCGCATGCCGGCTACCTTAAATCTCGGCAAGTCGTTGGCAGTGGCGAGCACGAATGTGAAGACCGTCATGTCCGGCTGCGATTGGGGATCTACGCCGGCAGGTTGTTGCGCTTGGGAAGGAACTTCGCCGCGTGGTCGAAGGTTCGGAGAAGACGTCCAACAGCGAACCAGTTGAGGATGTCGCAGGCACCAAGCGCCGCTTCAGCGCTGGCAGACTGGCTGCGCACCGAGCGAAAGTGGGAATCTCCGCAGCGAGTTACGGGCAGCTGGTCGGAGTGTCTGGCCAGACCATTTACCACTGGGAGCAAGGCAAGGCGCGTCCGCGTGCGGCGCAGCTGGAACAACTGGCTGCCGTACGCGGCCTGGGTTCACGCGAGATCGCGGCTCGCTTGGTAACGTAGGTTCAAGGCGTGCGCGGCAGGCACCGAGTTCGACCGGCCGCATAACGAAAGCCGTCGCGGCGCTATGGAGCGTCCGTATTGGGGTCGTACCTTGTGTAGCCCCAGAAGATCATGCCGAACAGGTCGTCGGGAATCTGCACTTGCTTGGCCAACTCGATGGGGTCGGCATTGCCGCGTTCCGCATACATGCAGGGCGTCCAGATCCAGTCGATCGCACGAAACGTCGACGTCTTCAGGATCAATCTCGTTCGCCATCCACGACGCCTGGAACGAGTAAGTCCACGCATGCGCCTTCTTGAAGAAGGACTTCTCGAACAAGCATCTGGGCAAGTCCATCGAAGACGCGACTTCCACAGGGTCCTCGCTTCCTCTGCTGCGGAACATCACAGGCGCCCAGATCGCAAAGCCGACCGGATCGGCATCGGCCTGGTCTGGATGGAGGTTTCGCCAAGCATCTGCGAAGGTGTGCATCCAACGGTGCGTCAATGAGCGCGGGATTGACGATCTGTATATCGACGACTTTGAACGCTCGTGGCGTGTTGCGCGGCGAAGATTCGGGCATCTCATCTCCTTGGCTTGTGAGGCTGTACAAACATACAGTATTCGCAGTACCAATGCAATGAGTGTTCGATCTCCTTCCTAACAGGAGCGCGCAGGGCCGCTCGGCAGCCTCAGCGCATCTCAGGCTGCGAGGCGATGCTCGTAGTAGGGCCGCTCGCGATCATCGAGCAGTGCGTACTGCGCATCCGGATTCCCCATGTCCGGCTGTAACCAAGCATCGATGTTTTCAGGCTTGAGTGGGATCGGGCAACGGGTATGCCCGGCCGCGAGGATCTCCTCTGGAGGCTCATCCATGATGACGGCGAACGACAGCAGCTCTGGCTGACCAGGTGCGGTCCATCTGGACCACAGGCACGCGAGCCACATGTCCTGCGCGGGCCTTGGCATGAACTCGAGAATGGTGTCCTTGCCATCGCGGTCGACATGCTCGTAGAAGGCATTGATCACGACGACGCCATGCGTCACGCCGAACTGCCCCCGCCAGAAGCCTTCGAGGTTGTCGCGACGAGCGTTGTAGGTGCCCGGGTAGAGTACGTCGAACTTCTCGGGCTTGCCGGCCGGCCGGCAGTGGTAGCGCATCGGCTTGACTACACGTTGCCCGTTCTCCCAAATCATCACCGGCGCATACACGCCCGGAAAGATCCTTGCGTCTCGCGGCTCGGGTTGCGTACGTCGGAGATCTGCCAGCTTGCCCAGCCCCCATTCGACCTTGGCGGTGGCGATCCGGACGTCCTCGGTGGCTTTCTTCGTGGTCTTGGTCAAGAGCTTGCGCTCGGCGTCGGCCAGGCGCTTGCGCTGCGCAAAGATGTCCTGCTCGAGCTGCAGGGCCTGCGCAGCGTTGAACGCGTCAATCAGCCCCTTGATTTCGCGCTCCTCGTCGTTCTCGGGGATTGCGAAGGCGGCGTCCATCGCCTTGGGAATCTTGATCTTCGGATTGCCCTTGCGCTCGTAGTAGAGCTCGGCAAAGGCGCGCAAGGTGAGCACTCCACCGAAGAGGCGGAAGAACTGTTTGTAGTCGGCGCGGATCTGGGCGGAATAGCACATGCGACAGCTCCCATGACGAGGTGCCCATCGTTGTGGGCTAAAGGTTTTTCTAAAGGATCGAGTCTTTAGGCTTGGCAAGAAACAGCGTCTTGAAAGCGACTTATAAAACAGTTCGAAGCGGGCTGTCGAAGCGCTTTGGCGGCATAGAGCGATGCGGCGTCCGCGCCAAGTCGCATCTATTCGCGGGTATCAACACGGGTTCCTGCCACTTCGCTGCAGCCGCCTGCGGCGACATCTGACGAAGATGCGGCTCCCGCGCCAGGTCCGCGGCCAGCTACTCGAGTTGCTCGGGAGGGACCGTGCGCCAGTGCATCTTCAACTGCCGCGCGCAGTAATAGATCCCGATGTCGGTAGGGATGTCGTCGTGTTCCATGGCGGTGTGGTTGGCCGGCCCGCCGACTCCGCGCCGTGTAGACGCGGATCGCCAGGCCCGTCAGCAAAGGAAAATTTGTAAACCTTCTTGCTCGGTGCTGGATCGTCCTCGATACTGTACATCCATACAGTAACCGGAGCCATAATGGCCATCTCCCTGTCATGGGCGGATGGCGAACACACGCCAGAGGCCCCGCAACCTTCCTCTCGAGGGAGCGTGCCGCGCTGGCCTGTCGCGCTCCCGCACGCCGTCGAATCCGCCATCTGGCGCGGCGATGCACTGGGCACTCCTGTCACCACGACCATCGGCACGGGCTTCGAAGCCCTCGATGCGGAACTGCCCGGCCATGGCTGGCCCTGCCAGTCGCTGACGGAGGTGCTGCAGGTGCAGTCCTCGGTGCTCGAGTGGCGCCTGCTCGCGCCTGCAATGCGCACGCTGGTAGGGCAGGGCAAGCAGATCGTGATCGTCGGCCCTCCGAAGCCACCGCACCTGCCGGGCTTGCGGCATTTGGGCCTCGATGAACGGCACATCGTCTGGGTCCAGGCGGACAAGCCCGTCGAGCGCCTCTGGGCGACCGAGCAGCTCGTCAAAGCCAACGCCGCCGGCATGCTCGTGAGCTGGCTGCCGCAGGCGCGCCAGGAGCAGATCCGGCGCCTGCAGGTGTGTGCGCAGAGCTGCGACGGCCCGGTGATCCTGTGCCGGCCCGCGGCGGCCGAGCACGAGGCCTCGGCCGCGCCGCTGCGCGTTCAGGCGAGGCTGGGCATCGATTGGGAGTTGCACATCCACCTGCTCAAGCGCAAGGGACCGCCGCACGAGGGCGAGCTGACCTTGCCCTCGGTGCCCGGCGGCCTGGACGCGATCCTGACCCCGCGCCTTCGCCACCCGAGCCGCCTGATCGCCGCGCGAAAGCGCCAGGGCCAGGGCCAGGGCCAGGGCCTCCCCCAAGATATTTCCCGAGAGTTCTCCCATGCTGTGGGCAGCCCTTCTCCCCGACGGCCTTCCGGACGATCCGCGCCCGCGCACTGACGCGCTCGACGGGCTGGCGACGTGGTGCCTGCAGTTCACGCCACGCGTGGCCGTCCTCGAGGCGCTGCTGGCGTGCCCGGCCGTGGTGATGGAGCTCGAGCAGAGCGTGCGCCTGTTCGGCGGCAAGCGTCGCCTGGTGGAGCGCGTGCGCGAGGATTGCACGAGCCTCGGCGTGCGGCAGCTGAGCTGGGCCCCGACAAGCCTGGCCGCGCTGGCCGTCGCACGCTCGGGCCTTTCCAACGGCTTCGCCAAGCCGCTCGCCCAGCTTCTCGATGCCTTGCCGCTGGAGACACTGACGCAGGTCGCTGCCCATCAGGCCACATTGGCCCGGCTGGGCTGCCGCACCTTGGGGCAGGTCCGCGCGCTGCCGCGCGGGGGGCTGAGCCGGCGCTTCGATGCGCAACTGCTCGCGACGCTCGATCAAGCGTATGGGCTGCGCCCCGAGACCTACCAGTGGGCCGAACTGCCGGAAACCTTCCATGCCAAGCTTGAACTCATGGCGCGTGTCGAGCATGCGCCGGCCCTGCTCTTCGGAGCACGGCGGCTGATGCTGCAGATGGCCGGCTGGCTGATGGCCCGGCGATCGGGTGTCACAGCCTTCACGCTGCGCTGGTGCCACGACGCGATGCGAGCGAAGTCCGCTGGCGACGGCGGCGAACTGACGGTGCGCACGGCCCAGGCCACGCGCGACACGGAGCACCTGATCCGGCTGCTGGCCGAGCACCTGGGGAAGGTAGAGCTGCTCGCACCTGTCGGCGACCTGGAGTTGCTGGCCACCGAAGTGCAGACGCTCGAGGAGAAGAGCTTTTCGATGCTGCCCGAGGCGCGCCAGTCCGGCGAGAGCCTGGCGTTGGTGCTCGAGCGCATCGCCGCGCGCCTCGGACCGGACCGTGTGCTGCGGCCTGTGATCCTCGAAGACCACCGCATGGAGTGGATGTGCCGCTGGCGCCCTGCGCCAGAGCCGGCCCCTCGCGCGACATGCCGGGCGGTCAACGTGCCGCAGCCTACCTTCATCCTGCCGAAGCCGCTGCGGCTGGCGACCGAGAACAGCCGGCCGCTGTACCAGGGCGTGCTGCAGCTGCTCGCGGGTCCCCACCGTGTCGAGGGTGGGTGGTGGGACCGCACCACCGAAGCGGATGACAACCAGCAGGAGACGACACGCCAGACCGCCCGGGACTACTGGGTCGCGGTCAGTGAGCACGCGGGTGTGCTGTGGATCTTCCAGATGCGTTTGGCCAAGGAAGAGACGGCGTGGTTCCTGCACGGGACCTTCGCCTGACTACGCATGGACCTGCCCGACTACGCCGAGCTGCGGTGCGTGAGCAACTTCAGCTTCCTGCGCGGTGCGAGCCAGCCTGAAGAGCTCGTCGCGCGCGCGAAGCAACTGGGCTACACCGCATTGGCGATCACCGACGAGTGCAGCCTGGCCGGCGTGGTGCGCGCGCATGTAGCTGCGAAGGATCATGAGCTGAAGCTGCTGATCGGCAGCCAGTTCCTGGTCGAGCCCGAAGCGCTGGACGAAAGCGTCTTGCCGTTCACGCTGACCGTGCTGGCCTGCCATCTGGAGGGCTACGGCAACCTGTCCGAGTTCGTCACCAAGCTGCGCCGGGTCTCCGAAAAGGGGACGTACCGGCTGCCCCTTGGAGAAATCACCGGCATCGAACTCCACGGCTGCGTGGCGCTGGCTTCCGCGAACCGCCAAGCCACGCCGGCGCAGTTGGAATGGCTCGGCCGCTGGCTGTATCGCGAGTTCCGCGGACGTTGCTGGTTCGCGGTGGAGAAGCTGCGCCTGCTCGACGACGAGATGTGGTTGCACCGCCTGACCGAGGCAAGCAAAGAGACGGGGATCCCGCTGGTCGCCGCCGGCGACGTGCATTTCCATGTGCGCTCGCGCAAGCCGCTGCAGGACGTGATGACGGCGACCCGTCTGGGCAAGCCGCTGACCGAATGCGGCCTGGACCTGCAACCCAACGCCGAACGCCATCTGCGCACCCGGCTGCGGCTCGCCCAGACCTACGCGCCGGACCTGCTCGCCGAGACCCTCAAGGTGGCGGCGCGCTGCAGCTTCAGCCTCGAGGATCTGCGCTACCAGTACCCCGACGAAGTCGTGCCCGAGGGCGAGACGCCGGCCGGTTATCTGCGACGCATCACTTACGAGGGGGCGGGGCGACGATGGCCCGACGGCATTCCCGCCAAGGTGCAGACGCAGATCGAGCATGAACTCACGCTGATCGCCGAGCTCAAGTACGAGCACTACTTCCTGACAGTCGCCGACATCGTGATGTTCGCGCGCTCGCGACACATCCTCTGCCAGGGCCGCGGCAGTGCTGCGAACAGCGTGGTCTGCTACTGCACGGGCGTGACCGAGGTCGATCCGGCGCGCATGAGCGTGCTGTTCGAGCGGTTCATCTCCAAGGAGCGCAACGAGCCACCGGACATCGACATCGATTTCGAGCACGAGCGGCGCGAGGAGGTGCTGCAGTACCTCTACGCCAAGTACGGGCGGGACCGTGCCGCCATCACCGGCGTGGTGATCAGCTACCGACCCAAGAGCGCGATCCGTGATGTCGGCAAGGCGCTGGGCATGTCGCTGGAGACGGTCGACGCGATCGCCAAGGGGCACCAGTGGTGGGATGGGCGCCAGGTGCGACCGGAACGGCTGCAGGAGATTGGTCTGTCGATGGAGTCGCTGCAGGTGCAGCAGCTCATGCACCTCACGGGGCAGCTGATCGGGTTTCCTCGTCACCTGAGCCAGCACACGGGTGGCTTTGTGCTGACGAAGGGGCCGCTGTGCCGGATGGTGCCCATCGAGAACGCGTCGATGCCCGATCGCACGGTGATCGAATGGGACAAGGACGACCTTGACGCGCTCGGCCTTCTGAAGGTGGACTGCCTGGCGCTCGGGATGCTCACCGCCATCCGCAAGGCGCTGGACTTCATTGGCCTGCGCAAAGGCTGCGTCTTCGGCATGCAGGACATCCCGGCCGAGGACAGCACCACCTACGACATGATCTGCAAGGCCGACACTGTGGGCGTCTTCCAGATCGAGAGCCGGGCGCAGATGAGCATGCTGCCGCGCCTGAAGCCACGCTGCTTCTACGACCTGGTCATCGAGGTGGCGATCGTGCGGCCCGGTCCCATCCAGGGCGGCATGGTGCACCCGTACCTGAACAGGCGTCAGGGCAAGGAGCCGGTGGCCTATCCAAGCGAAGCGCTGAAGGAGGCGCTGGGACGCACGCTGGGCGTGCCGGTATTCCAGGAGCAGGTGATGCAGATCTCCATCCTCGCCGCGGGTTTCACGCCAGGCGAAGCCGACGGGCTGCGGCGTTCCATGGCGGCCTGGAAGCGAAAGGGCGGCTTGGAGCACTACTACTCCCGGATCGTCGACGGCATGACGGCGCGTGGCTATGAGGAGAGCTTCGCGAAGGCGATCTTCGAGCAGATCAAGGGCTTCAGCGAGTACGGCTTCCCCGAGAGCCATGCGGCGTCGTTTGCGTTGCTGGTCTACGCGAGCTGCTGGATCAAGTGCCACCACCCGGCGGAGTTCCTGGCGGCGATGCTGAACTCGCAGCCGCTGGGGTTCTACTCGCCGTCGCAACTGGTGCAGGACGCGCGACGGCATGGTGTCGACGTACGGCCCGTGGACGTGATGTACAGCGACGTGGACTGCACGCTGGAGGACCTGGACCATGAACCCGCGGTGCGGCTGGGACTCCGAATGATCGGTGGGCTCAAGGCTGCCTCGGCGGTTCGGATTGTCGAGGCGCGTGCGCTGCGCGTCTTCGACAGCTCAGAGGACCTGGCGCTGCGCGCCGGGCTCGAGTTGCACGAGATGAAGCTGCTAGCAGCGGCCGATGCGCTGATGAGCTTGTCTGGCCATCGGCGCCAGCAGGTCTGGGAAGCGGCGGGGCTGCGTGCAGCGCCAGGGCTGTTGCGCGAAGCGCCTGTCGATGAAGACTTCCTCGAACTCGACGAAGCACCGGAAGGCGAGGAGATTGTCTTCGACTACGCATCGACCGGGCTGACGTTGCGCCGGCACCCGATGGCCTTGTTGCGCGAGCGCCTGACGCTGCGCGGGTTGATGAGCGCGCAGGACCTGGAGGAGATCGAGAACGGGGAGCAGGTGAGCCACTGCGGCATCGTGACGCTGCGTCAGCAGCCTGAGACGGCGAAGGGCACGATCTTCGTGTCGCTGGAGGACGAGACGGGTGTGGTGCAGGTGATCGTGTGGAAGAGCCTGCGAGAAGTCCAGCGCCAGGAGTTGCTTGGGGCACGGCTCATGGTCGTGCATGGCACGTGGCAGCGCGAAGGCATCGTGAAGAACCTGATCGCGTCGAGGATCGAGGATCTCACACCCCTGTTGGGACGGCTGGCGGGGTCGGCGAGCAGCCGGGATTTCCGTTGATTGCGGCTGTCGCGCTTCGATGGCAATTGCCGGGACGGGATATCTGTGGACGCCAAACGCCAAACGCCAAACGCCAAACGCTAAAGCGAACGCGAACGCGAACACAGACGGATCTTCGCGCGACGCACGTGTGCCGTGAGTCCCGGCCGGTCATCCCGACGTTGCAAATTGGTGAAGCGCGGCGGACGCTATGACATCAGGGTGGACCGGGAGCACATGGAGCATATCGCCGACACACGCTGGCGAACCTGCCAGCGTACTACGCGAATACAACCCGTCCCGGCTGGAAGGGCGTGATGCCCACCGACGCGCGCAGGACGCGTCTGAGCCATCTGAGCCATCTGAGCCATCTGCGCCTCAGCGCGCCCGCGCGCGGACAAAGTCAACAAACGCCTGCAGCGGCGCGGGCAAGAGCTTGCGACTTGTGAAGTAAAGATAGGGGCCAGGGAAGCTGGGCCACCAGTCCGCCAGGACCGGCTCCAGCGCGCCGCTGTCCAGCTGGGGCCGAAGCCAGTCCTCGAACAGATAGACCACCCCCGCACCACCGACCGCCGCGTCCACGGCCAGGTCGGCGCCGCCGCCCAGGCGGACCACCATGCGGGGCGTGGGGTCCACGCGCACCGATTCGCCGTTTTTCTCGAAATCCCAAGGCGGCACGACGCCGCTGGCGAAGCGGCCCCGAAGGCAGGCATGGGACAGCAGCTCGCGCGGATGCCCGGGGCGTCCGAAGCGGCTCAGGTAGGCGGGTGAGGCCGCTGCTGCGAAGCGCTGGACTCGCGGGCCGATCGGCACAGCCACCATGTCCTGCGCCAGGCTCTCGTCGTAGCGGATGCCCGCATCGCAGCCGCTGGCCAGCAGGTCCACGAAGCCATCTTCGACGATGACGTCGAGCTGGATGTCGGGGAACGCCTGCAAGAAGTCTGGCACGAGGGCCGGCAGCACGAGACGCGACGCGCTCATCGGCACGTTCAGTCGAAGGGTGCCGGCGGGGGTATCGCGAAAGTTGTTGACGACATCCAGCGCTTCCTCGACCTGGCCCAGCGCCGGGCCGAGGCGCTCCAGCAGGCGCCGGCCGGCCTCCGTGGGCACCACGCTGCGGGTGGTCCGATGCAGGAGCCGCACGCCGAACTGCGCTTCCAGGCGCCGCACGGCAAGGCTCAAGCCCGAGGCGCTGCCACCGCTGGCGCGCGCGCCTTCGCGGAAGCCCTTGGTTCGCGCCACGGTGAGGAAGGCGTCGAGATCGCTCAGTTCGAATTTCATTGTGCTTGGTTCTGCACGGCCTGTGTCGATTGTGCCGGCTTATCACGCACCGAATCCCTCCCTAGACTCAATTACCAACCCCCAAACAGGACATCACGAATGACGCACGCCTCCCAAGATTTCGCTGCCAGCCAGACCTTCATCCTCGGCGACCGGCCAGTCCGCCGGCTGGGCTACGGCGCCATGCAACTCGCCGGCCCCGGTGTGTTCGGGCCGCCCAAGGATCGCAGTGCGGCGCTTGCGGTGCTGCGCGCCGCCATCGAGGCCGGCGTGACTCACATCGATACGAGTGACTTTTACGGGCCGCACATCACGAACGAGCTGATCCGCGAAGCGCTGCATCCTTACCGCGATGACCTGGTCATCGCGACCAAGGTGGGCGCGGCGCGCGGCACGGACGCGTCGTGGAACCCCGCGCTGTCCACCGAGCAACTGCGCACTGCCGTGCACGACAACCTGCGCAACCTCGGTCTTCAGCAACTGGAAGTGGTCAACTTGCGCGCCATGTTCGACGTGCATGGGCCCGCCGAAGGCTCTCTGGAAGCCCCGCTGACAGTCCTTGCCGAGCTGCAGCAGCAGGGTTTGGTGCGCCACATTGGACTGAGCAACGTGACGCCTCGGCAGATCGTCGAAGGACAACGGATCTGTCGCATCGTCTGCGTGCAAAACCAGTACAACCTGGCGCACCGCGGCGACGACGACCTGATCGATACGCTGGCCCGCCAAGGGATTCCCTACGTCCCCTTCTTCCCGCTGGGCGGCTTTTCGCCGCTGCAATCGCAGGGGCTGTCGGCGGTGGCGCAACAGCTGGACGCCACGCCGATGCAGGTAGCGCTGGCGTGGCTGCTGCAACGCTCACCCAACATCCTGCTGATTCCGGGGACCTCGTCGGTCGTGCACCTGCATGAGAATCTGGCGGCGGCGCGCCTGGTGTTGCCGCAGGACGCGCTGGACCGACTAGAGCGCGTGGCTGCCGGGGGTCTGAATCGCCGTGGGGCCTCGTAGGCCGCGTTCTGCTTTGACGGGCGATTCGCATGGGTCTGCGCGATCACACCGATCCTGCGGTTGCCCACCGCACTGCGTCGGCGCAATGAGGCCCTATAGCGCTGGCGGAGAGAAGTCGCGCGTTCCTACAGTTTCGCGAGGCGGCGCATGCCAGTCTGCGCGCACTGAGGCTCTAGGAGAAGCTTCTCATGACCACAACTTCTCGCTTCGTTGCGACCGCAGCAGTCTCGGCCTTGGTGCTTTTCGGCCTGCCATCCTATGCCGCGGGCAAGCTCGCATCCGCCGACGAATCGCTGCTTAAGGACATCGCGCAGGCCGACATCTCAGAAGTCGAGAGCGGAAAGCTGGATGTCGACAGATCCGGCAACGCCGAAGCTAAAAATTTGCCGAGATGATGGTTGACGACCATTCGAAAGGGCTTGCCGACGTGAAGACCTTGGCATCGCCCAAAGGAGTAGAGCTGCCCGATGGTCCAGATGCGAAGCACAAGGAGGTGATGGTTGAATTCAAGACGCTGTCCGGAGGACTTTTCGACAGTCGCTACGTCAGCCAAGCGGGTGTCGGCGATCACGAGGCAACAGAGAAACTTCTCAAGAAAACGCAGACTGATGCCACGGACTCGGATCTGAAAGCGCTAGCAACCAAGATGTTGCCGGTGGTTCAGGGTCACCTGCAGCACGCCAAGGACTTGGCTGACAAAACCGCAAGCAAGTAACGGGTCAAAGTGGTCTGGCAGTGGCCGTCGTTGCCTTTTTTGGAGAACATCTATGTCGATCATTTGGACAATCATCATCGGCTTCTTGGCAGGGCTGATCGCCCGCGCCGTATTACCAGGACGTCAATCTCTAGGAATGATCTGGACCACGCTGTTGGGGATCGTAGGCTCCCTCGTCGCGACATACGCGGGGCAGACTATGGGCTGGTACACAGCGGGAACGACCGCAGGTTTTTTGGCGTCGGTCGTAGGCGCCGTGATCGTGCTGGCCCTCTGCGGCCTAATTGCCAAGCGCACTTGACCGCGATCTCTGGTCTGTCGGCCAAGCAAGCGCATCAAATCATGCGACCTTCCAAATTGAACGCTACCGGCCCTAAGCTTGCGAGCGGAGAGGCGGCGAATTCCGTGGAAACCTTTGCATGCTTGGAAGACCGTGGAAGCAAGCTTTTTGTGCGCGTGAAGCGCGCGGATGGCGGTTCGGTCCCGGCTGTCATTTCCCGCGAGGCGCCGGTGGACCATTTTGCCGCCGGTGAGGGACCGTGAGATCTTGCTCACGCGTATCTTTTCCATCAGCACGTAATCAATGAAAAGGTTTTGCAGCTGGATCCGTCAGGCGGTGTGCACTCAGACAGCAATCCGATGCTGTTAGGCACCGGCGACTTTGAAGTGCCCGAGAAGACGCCTGCGGAAGCAGGCGCTATGCGCTCCTTACAAGCTCCTGAAACAAAAGCAGGCCGTTCCGTAACAATGTTAAAGATCATTTTCGGGGTTGCGGCAAGTCCACTGATCGCGGTTTGCATGTTTTCAATCGCGCTCCTTCTTGCATTGATGCACTTGCTAGCGTTACCAGGCTTGTTTTTGTGGGAGTGTTACCTTGAGCGCCGCCCTCTCAGGCATATGCCGCGACTGAAAAATCTAGCTGCTAAATCTGGGTCAACGTTCACCTCGCGGACCACCAGCAAAAGACCACGCGATGAAAAGTCCGTAAAAGCCAACACGGCCCTTCCCGATTCCTTCAATAAAGCCGCGACTGCTCAGCCGCTCAATCGAGGTGACGAGGCACTACCCGGGACGCCAGGTATAGGGGTGCAAATTTGCAGCGAATGCGGCAGGAGCGACAAATCTGCAGCAGGAGCGAAATGCGCAAAGTGCCAAGGGACTGGCAAAGTCCCAGTGGTAATCGGCGGCACTTAATCACTCGGCCCTGTGAAAGGCGAAATCTGTTTCGTGGTGCTTCAAGGCGAAGACAGCCTCAGCCACGTTGGCGCCGGCGCCTCCCTCGCAGGCCGGCGAGCGCCAAGGCACCTAGAGCAGCTGCGATCGCACCGACCGCTACGGCGGCCGGGTTGATCGCGCGCGTCGCACGAAAGCCGCCATCGATGGCGCTGCTGCGGGAGGACTCGTAAAGGTTGCCATCCGAGCGCAGCGCCGGCCGCGCTCGCTGAAGCGACTTGTCGGTGAGCCATTTCATACTGCGGACAACCAAGTCCGGAGCCAAGGCGTGGGCCAGGATCCCCGGGCGCGCAGGCGCGCCTATGTAGGTGCTGGGGCGTGGGCGAGTTGCCAACGACACCAGCGCATCGGCCACGGTAAGCGGATCGATAACTGGTGGCGGCGGACATACTTGCCCACCGCTGTAGTTCGCACCGTGCGACATGCCAGGCGTATCGACGAAGGTTGGGTAGACCTCGCACACATGGATGTGGGGATAGGATGATAGCTCTGCCCTCAGCGCTTCCGAGAACCCCCGCAACCCGAACTTGCTGGCTGTGTATGCTGTGGCGTAGGGTGCAGGCACCCAGCCGCCGAGCGAAATCATGTTCACCAGAGTGCCGCGACCTCGTGATTTGAAATGCGGCACGATCTCGTAGGCACCATGCATATGGCCTAGAAGGTTCGCCTCGATCACGCGCCGGTGCGCTTCCATAGGTGTCTGATCGAATAGGCCGACAGCGCCCACACCAACGTTGTTGATCCACATGTCCACATAGCCGAAATGCGCGAGGGCAGACTCGGCCAAAGCATGGACTGCCTTTGTGTCCGTGACATCAGTGGGAACAACCAACGCGATGCCGCCAGCGGCCCTGCACGACTGCGCAACTTCCTCCAGGTGCTCGGCATGGCGTGCAGCAAGAACGAGTGACGCACCTTCTTCGGCAAACGCTAACGCTGTCGCTCGACCAATGCCGCTGGATGCGCCAGTGATGACGACATTCAATCTGGGGCGACGCCCTGATCGGGGTTTTACGACGCTGGATTGGTGAGCGGTGTGCGCTGCATCTGCTTGATGGTGTTGCATAGGGATCCTGGATAGGCGAGGTAGGGAAGCGGTAAGACGTCTTTACTTTGCAATCCGCTTGACTGGTGCCGCACCGCCGGCCTTTGTCTTTGCTGGATCGCTGGGCAGCTCCACTGGGGTGCGACCATCTGGATTCGCCCCTTTGGTGGGCTGGGATGTTTTGGCAGGGCTGCCGGCTGAATGCACGCTTCGGCGCTGTGTCATGGCTGTGCTCCGTATGAAGAAACACCACATTGGCCTTTCTCAAACGGTCACGTGTAGGCAAGGGCCTCTTCTTTCTTGAGAAGTGCCGCAAATGGCGTTCACATCCAGCTCGTGCGGAACATTGCGCTAGGTTCATCCGACACTGCAGCCGGAGAGGGGCGCCAGCCTGTGAGCGGTCGCGATGCCGAAGGGTTCTCATTGGGCTGTGTCCTGAGGAGGACGAGACCAAGCTGGCGAAGGCCCTGGCGCGCATGCCGAGGGCTTGTGCTCCTACAACGAGGGTAGGGCGTCAAGCCTACTTTTTCTTGCCCACGCCTGGAGCCGCGCGAAGCTGCTCATTCCCTCTCCGTTTTCGCCTTCCCATTTTCCTAGGACGTCAAATGAAAGCCCTCACCTACCAGTCTTTAAAGAAGGTCAGCGTTGAGACGGTTCCTGACCCAGTTCTCGAGCAGGAAGACGACGTTTTGCTGCGCGTGACCGCAACGGCCATCTGCGGCTCCGACCTGCATATCTTCCGCGGAAAAATTCCCGACATGGAGTCGGGCGACATCTTGGGCCACGAATTCATGGGCATCGTGGAAGAAGTCGGCAAGGGCGTGACGCGGCTTAAGAAGGGGGACCGCGTGGTTGTGCCCTTCACCATCGCCTGTGGACAGTGCTTCTTCTGCAACAAGATGCTGTTTGCTGCCTGCGAGACCACCAACCCGGGCCGTGGTGCCATTCTCAACAAGAAGAACGTGCGCTCCGGTGCGGGACTGTTCGGCTACTCGCACCTGTATGGCGGCTACCCGGGCGGGCAGGCGGAATACGTGCGGGTGCCCAAGGCGAATGTGGGCCCGCTGGTCATTCCTGCGGGACTGGCCGACGAGCAGGTGCTGTTTCTCTCGGACATCCTACCCACGGGCTATCAGGCCGCCGTGAACGGTGAAGTGGGCCCCGGCTCGACGGTGGCCATCTTCGGCGCGGGACCCGTAGGCTTGATGGCCGCGGCCTCTGCCCGGCTGCTGGGCGCCGAGCGCGTCTTCATGGTCGACGAGCATGCCTATCGACTGGAATTCGCCCGGGCCACTTACGGCGTGGAGCCAATCAACTTCAAGGACATCGACGATCCGGCTGGCGCCATCATCGAGCGCACGGATTTCCGCGGCGTCGACGCCTCCATCGACGCGGTCGGCTTCGAAGCCAAAGGAAGCACTCTGGAGACGGTCATGACTGACCTGAAGCTCGAAGGCTCCAGCGGAAAAGCGCTTCGCCAGGCCATTGCCGCGACGCGGCGCGGCGGGGTGGTGAGCGTGCCGGGCGTCTACGCGGGGTTCATCCACGGCTTCTTGTTCGGTGACGCGTTCGAGAAAGGGTTGACCTTCAAGATGGGCCAGACGCATGCGCAGCAGCACATGCCCAAGCTGCTCGAGCATATCCAGGCGGGCGACCTGAAGCCTGAGGTGATCATCACGCACCACATGGCGTTGGAAGACGCCGCGCGTGGTTACGACATCTTCGAGAAGGCCGAGGAGGACTGTCGCAAGGTCGTGCTGACGCCTTCGGGCCAGCGGACTGCTGCCCACCCTGTCGCGCTTGAGGCTGATCGCGCCCTACCGCTTTAAGCTCAGTTTCCAAACAGTTCAGGAGATCTCATGGCAAATCAAAGTGATTCCGCGGCGCCCCGTATCGACAAGAACGACGCTGGACAGGTCGCGCGCTGGACGCGTGAATTCGACGTGACCGAGGAGCAGTTGACCGAAGCCATCGCTAAGGTCGGCGACAAGGCTGCCGATGTGGAGTTGTACCTGAAGGGCAGCCGCAGCTCCACGAACGCGGACACCGCCAGCGAGGCGGCCAAGACCAAGTAGGCACCGCACCCTCTCAGAACTCGAGGCATCCTATCTTCGAGGGCTTCAGGCTGGAGCGGAACCGACTGGAAATGCGACCCAGCGGATGCGCCACGGTGCTGAAGGGCGCAAGTGCCAATGCTGCGCGGTCACCCACGCACGCATGTGACCTGGGCCAAGGTTGCGCCATTGCTGGCGCCGCCCACACCGTGATCTGCCCGGACCTCCGAGAGTTCGGTCGGTCCTCCAAACCAGCCAGCAGTGTCGATCATTCGGGCTCTTCCAAGCGCGCAAAAGCTGTGAGCTGCGTTCCACTCAGACGGCGCCTGGGCCACACGCGCTTTTCGGTCGTGGGGCAAAGTCCTCACAGCTACGTCGCGTTGCGAGCCGTACTTGACCATCTGTGAGACTCGGTCGTCTTGTGATGCGCTACGGCGTCCCGATCGCGGAGGCGCTCGCGCGGTGCACATACGTGTTCGCGGCACGCGGGCGGCATCGGTGTTTCTATGCTCAACCCGACTCGCGCCATCCCCGTGGATCCCGCTACTTGGTGCCGCGGATCCTGGTGCCGCGGATCCGTCTCGCATGTGAGCAAGGAAGGCGTGTGCTGATTTCTGCCGCGCCATCCATGGTTCCGCCGCCATCCACGCGATGGTCGAGGACTACAGCGTGAGCTTGGGCACCGATTGGGTCGAGGTGAAACCGGAAGGGCCATAAGCGGTGTCGCCGACGCGTAAAGACCTGACAGTCCTACGCGGCGCTGCTGTTCTCGCCGCGACACCTTAGCCATGAAAAACCTACTTCTTCGAATGCTAGCTCCAATGCTCGCATGCGGCGCCCTCGGTGCCGCAGTGACGGGCCCAGCCTTGGCCCAGTCCACCGGTAACCCAAAGGGAACTGCGGCGCCGCCTTCCGCCGACGGGCAGAAGGCTCCAGCGACTCGGCCGCCCACCGGCGGATTCGGCGAGAGCGGAAAGATCATCACCGACGAAAGTACGGCCAGGGCTCGCACTCAAACGAGCAAGCCGCCAGCCTCGATCGGAGGTGGCAAGGCGACACGGGACGGCGAACCTGGTAGGTCAGGCAGCGGCGCGGCCGCCGGCGGCGCCAACCCCACTGCCAAACCAGCGCCCCAGTAAACTACGAAGCCGCAGCGAACCGGTCATTTCTCACGACAACGACGCGAACGCCCAAGCTATCCAATGGCATAGCGTCCTTTGACAGCCCTGAAG